>Ga0210410_10002007_pt1 | contig 18455 bp, 14 predicted proteins | sample IncBWC4MmetaG_FD_161058 | JGI IMG/M metagenome (GOLD analysis project Ga0210410, IMG submission 161058) | Forest soil microbial communities from Barre Woods Harvard Forest LTER site, Petersham, Massachusetts, United States - Inc-BW-C-4-M | ecosystem: Environmental > Terrestrial > Soil >... | reverse complement strand
AAGACCGCCACGAAACGGCAAGCCGATCTGGTGAAGCTGCTCGCGAGTTATTCGGGGCGACTCTAGAATTTGGCCCAGCCCCTCGCTCACAATCATTCCCGTCTTGCATGGTTTCATTGACGCGTCCCCTCACATCGATGGCGGCGGCACTCGCATGCTGACGGCCCGACGGGTCCGCGCAAGGTGCGGTCCGATATCGGTTCCGGCATAGTTCGTCGCTTTTATCGCTGGCGAACAGCCGGTTCCAATGAACTTGCTATTGACTTCTATCAATACATTGATATCAATAAGAGTATGAATAGAATAGCTTTGATTACCGGCGCGACGCGAAATCTCGGCTTCTCGCTCGCTGAAGGATTGGCGCAGCGGCTTGAGCCCACCGACACCGTGTATTTGACCGGACGCGACCCGGCTCGCGTCGCCGAATCCGTGCATCGTCTGTCGACCGCCAGGGCAGAGGTGCGCGGCGAAGTGCTGGACGTCGCCAAGCCTGACGCGGTCGAACGTTTCGCAGACCTGCTGGCCGGGCGCCATGGCGGCGTCGACATCGTCTTTTCCAATCACTACGCGCGGGTACAGCCTGACGACGATCCCCGCGCCGTGATCGACTACTATGTCGAGGCCAATAATCTCGGCACGACGCACGTTCTGCGCAGCTTCGCTCCCCTGCTCCGCGATGGCGGGCGGCTGTTGGTGATTGCAAGCCGGGCCGGCAGCCTTCGTGCGCTGGCGCCAGCGCTGCATCCGCGGTTCGAAAACCTGCAATCGCTCGACGATGTCGACCGCGCAATCCGCAGCTGGCGCGACGCGGTGCGCTCCGGACGCGCACCAGGCCAGGCCTGGCCGGCCTGGATCAACATCCCGTCCAAGATAGGCCAGGTCGCGGCGGTGCGCGTGCTCGCAGGCCAGCGTCGCGCCGACGATATACGGCGTGGCATCCTGATCGCATCGATTTCGCCGGGTCTGATCGACACGGGGGCGTCGCGCGCCTGGCTCGACATGACCGGCGCCCCCCAGCCGGACGAGGTCGCAGGCCCCCTTTTGGACCTCGCGCTCGATCCCTCGCCGCACCAATCCTTCTATGGCGAACTCGTCCACGTCGGCCGGGCAGAACCCGGCCCATTCGGCTCGGTAGTACCCAGCGGGTCGATCGTGCCATGGAAGTGAACCGCAAATCCAAATTGTCCGGACCCAGATCTTCGACACGCAAACCGGTCGACCGTAAGTCCTCGCAGCGTCCGTCTTCCGAGCAGGAGCGCCTTGGCATGCTCGTCAAGCGCGCCGAGCAGGCAATGGTCCGGGCCAAAAGCGCGGCTTTGAAGTCTGTCGGGTTGACCCCGTCGCAATACGTTGCGCTGTTCGAGCTTGATCAGCAGTCGGGAATTACCGCGGCGACTCTGGCGCGCGCCTGCCTGGTTACGCCGCAGGCCATGATGATCCTGCTTAAAACAATGGAGCAGCAGGGTCTGATCACGCGATCGTCGCATCCCCGGCATCCCAGCGTGCTCGAGCTTCATATGACCGAGGTCGGACGTGAGGCGCTTCATGCGGCACGTGATCGGGTCGACCCGATCGAGCGCCGGGTGTTCGGCGCCTTCTCGCCGAAAGAACTGATCGCATTTCGCGAGTTTCTGTCGCGCTTTATCGAGGCGTTCGGGGGGAGTGACTCTTAAGAATGCTCGCTGCCATGTGAGCTGAATATCCTTCGCATGACGCTGATGCGCGAGACGAGTTCGACCCACTATTTCTGCTTCGCATCACCGCGGTTCGACCTCCCCCGGTCCGGCGCCCGTCGGGCAAATCACTTCGCGTGACTTGGCCATTTTTGCGCTTGTCCAGCCCCTTTTGCAAAAATATTTCGGTTTTACAGAACCCAAATCACCCCTATATCCCATCCTGTCCCGTCCCACAGAGGGGCGTTGCGCAACGTCAGGAAACGCGGGGCGGGATGCGGTGGACGCTGGTAGTGCCGGTGACGAACGGCGCGAGAGCGGACGGCAAAGTCGTGTGGTCCTGGCGCCTCGACGCTGGCGTCAAGTTGGCGGAAGCAATTCCGCCGGCGACGGAGACCAAAGAGCCCGAGCTCCGGGGAGAGCACGAAGCAGCCGTTAACACCATCGCGTGCGGGAATGCCGGGTTGTTCCGGTGGACTCGTGGTGACTAACTCGTGTGCTTTCTACACTTTGCACGCGAGGCTGCGGGTGCATTGGGCGCCCGGCATTCCCCACGCCCTTATTTGGGCGGTGATCGATGCATGACCCGGGCAAAACGTGCCGCGGGAATGCGGACTCATATCTCGACGTCATTGCGAGGAGCGGATGCGACGAAGCAATCCAGCTTTTTGTTTCGCCGCGCCAAAGCTGGATTGCTTCGCGGAGCCTGTCATCGGGCGCGCATTCGCGCGACCCGTTGGCTCGCAATGACGGTTCTACTCCCCGCCCTCGATGATCTCCCGAAATACCCGTCGCACGTCGGCCTCGGTCTCCTTGATCCTGGCGGCCAGCGAGGAAAAATCGGGGGCGTCGCCGGCCCGCGCCAGCAGGCGCTGCAGGTCTTCTCCGGCGCTTTCCGGCCGGAATTTCTCGCTGACACAGAGCCGCAGGATCTGCGTCAGGTCGTGATAGAGATGCGCCGCCGAGCGCAGGATTTCGGCGGCGGCCTGCGGCAGCACGCCGAGCCGGGCGGCGTTGTCGAGCACCTGCCGTGTCGAGACGTCGAGAATTTCCGGTTTGGTCGCGGCGTGGACCAGTTGCAGATACTGCGCGATAAAATCGATATCGAGCATGCCGCCGGCGGCATATTTCAGGTCCCAGACGTCCTTCTCGCCCTTTTCCAGCGCGATCGCCCGGCGCATCTCGGCGACGTCCTTGGCGACGGAGGCCGGCTCGCGCGGCCGCGTCAGCGCCTCGCGGATGATGTTTTCGATCTTGGCGCGGAAGCCGGGCGAGGCCGAGATCACCCGCGCCCGGGTCAGCGCCATGTGTTCCCAGGTCCAGGCCTCGCGCTCCTGATAGTCGGCGAAGGATTTCAGGTGCGAGGCCAAAGGCCCTGCCCGCCCCGAAGGACGAAGCCGCATGTCGATCTCGTAGAGCACGCCGTAATTGGTCCGCGTGGTAAAGGCCGAGATCAGCCGCTGGGTGAAGCGGGCGAAATATTGCGCGCCGTGCAGCCGCCGCTCGCCGTCGGAATCCGGGTGCTCGGGATCGAAATCATAGAGCAGGATCAGATCGAGATCGGAGGAAGCCGTCATCTCGCTGCCGCCGAGCCGGCCCATCGCGATCACGGCGGTTTCCTGCCCCCTGATCCGGCCGTGCTGGGCCACGAAGCGCTCGGTCACGAGCCCATGCACGGTATGGACGATGCCCTCGGCAACGTCGGCGAAGGCGATGCTGGCCTGCCGGGCCGAGACGGTGCCGGACAGGATCCGCGTGCCGATCAGGAACAGGCTTTCCTGGCCGAACAGCCGGAGACGATCGAGGAACTCTTCATAGGAATTCGCATCCGACAGGGTTGCTGCGAGCCGCGCGGACAGTTCGCGACGGTCCGGCATCGCGCCGAAGAAGCGCGGATCGATCAGCCCGTCCATGATCTGCGGCTGCCGCGCCAGCATGTCGGCAAGGCGCGGCGCCGCGCCGAGCACCAGCGCCACCAGGGCGACCAGATCGCGGTTCTGGCTGAGCAGCGGAATCAGCCGCCCGCCGCGCTGCAGCGCCTGCAGGAAGCGGTCGAAGGCCGCGACCGCGCTGTCGGGCTGTTCGGCGTCCGCGAGGCTTTCGATCAGCGCCGGCACGAACTCGACGAAGGCGCTGTGCGTCGCCTCGGTGCGGAACACGCGGTAATCGCCGGCCATCCATTGCCGCACGGTCCCCGCCACCATGATCGGTTTCTTGAAGCCGAGCGCGGCGAGATGCTCGACCAGGCGCGGATCGTCGGGACCGGCGCTGTAGTCCACCGCCGGCAGTTTGGCGGTGCCGGTCGGATCGCCCTCGAACAGTTTGGCGTAGTGCCCCTGCACGACGTTGAGATGAACGAGCACATCCCTGGCAAAGGCGGCGCGGCTGGCATAGCCGAGGAAATTCGCAAACCGCTCCACGGCCTCGGCATCCTCCGGCAGCAAATGGATCTGTTCATCCGCGACCATCTGCAGGCGGTGCTCGACCCGCCGCAGGAATTGGTAGGCGGCGGCCAACTCGTCGCGCGCGGCAAAGGTGATCCAGTTGCTCGACGCCAGCACATCCAATGCCTGCAGCGTCGGCCGCACCCGCAATTCGGGATGCCGGCCGCCGGCGATCAGTTGCTGGGTCTGCGCGAAAAATTCGATTTCGCGGATGCCGCCGCGCCCGATCTTGACGTTGTGGCCCTCGACCGCGATCTCGCTTTGCCCGCGGAAGGTCTGCATCTGCCGCTTCATGTCGTGGACGTCGGCCAGCGCCGCGAAATCCAGATGCTTGCGCCAGACGAACGGCGCGATGTCGGCGAGCAGCGCCTCGCCGGCGCTGGCGTCGCCGGCGCATGGCCACGCCTTGATCATGGCGGCGCGTTCCCAGGTCCGCCCTTCCCGCTCGTAGTAATGCAGCGCCGATTCGGTCGAGATCGCCACCGGCGTCGAGGCTGGATCCGGCCGCAGCCGCAGGTCGACCCGGAACACATAGCCGTCGCCGGTGCGTTGCTGCAGGATCCGCGCGAGGGCTTGGGTGACGCGCACGAAGAACTGCTGGGGCTCGATGTCGCCCACAAGCGCCGGCGCTTTGGAATCGAAAAACACGATGAGATCGATGTCGCTGGAAAAATTCAGTTCGCCCGCGCCCATCTTGCCCATCGCGAGCACGATCAGGCCGCTCTCTTGCTCAGGCGCATCGGGGTCCCGTGGCTTAAGCCGCCCGCGCGCGGCTTCCTGACGCAGCACAAAGCGCAGCGCCGATTGCACCGCGGCAGTCGCAAGCTCGGTCAGCGCCGCCGTCACGGCCATCACCGGCCAGACGCCGCCGATGTCGGCGAGCGCGATCAGCAGCGCCGCTTCGGCCTTCATGCGGCGGAGCCGCTGCATCACCTCGGCTTCGCCGGCCGCGGCCGCGACGTCGCGGCGGGTCGCCTCGATCAGCTCGTCGAGATGCGGCTGCGGATCGCATGCGAGCAGGCGGAGCAAGCGCGCGCCATCGGCGCGCACCAGGTCGAACAGATAGGGAGAGGCTTCCGCAATGCCCAGTAGAATAGTCCTGGCGCGGGGAAACCGCGCCATGAGATCGCCGACCGCTGCCGCCTGCTCGGCGGCAAGATCGGTCAGCCAATCGGCCAGTCGCTGTTCGGCTTGGTCGGGAGCGGACACATGCGGTCCGTCCACGAACCGCGCGGCCAGACGATGTCGGTCCGCGTCGCCCTTCGCGGATGAGGTCATGCGACCTTCTGTGACACATCCAGCGTTTGAGCCGCAAGCCTGTCACCGGCGCGGGGCTGCGCCGGGATCGCCAAAGTCGCGGTCAGGCCCGGATGGGCATCGCCGAGCCTGAGTTCGCCGCCATGCAGGGTCGCCACCGCCGATGCCAGACTGAGGCCAAGCCCGGAACCGGGCTGGGTGCGGCTCGCCTCGAGCCGGACAAAGCGTTCCACCGCGTGCTTGCGGTCGGCTTCGGGGATTCCCTGTCCGTGGTCGGTGACCGAAAGCAGGACCTGGTCGCCGTCGCGCCGCGCCTCGATCAGGATTTCCTTAGCCCCATTGCCGGCGACCGCGCCGGCGCTCAGCGGCTGCGCCGCGGGTGCGGGCCTGCCGTATTTGATCGCGTTCTCGACCAGGTTCGCCAGCGCCTGGCTGATCAATTCGCGATTGCCGTGCAGCGGCGTCGACGACGCCTTGACGTGCAAGGTCACGCCGTTGTCCTCGGCCAGCGGCTCGTAGAGCTCGTGAATGCCGTTGGCGACGTCGGCGGCATCGAAATCGTCCATATTGCCGCGCGCCTGCCCGGACTCGGCGCGGGCGATCATCAACAGCGCGTTGAAGGTCCGGATCAGGCCGTCGGATTCCTCGATGGTCCGCTCCAGCGCGCTGCGGTACTCGGCCTCGCTGCCGGATCGCGCCAGCGCCTCCTCGGCGCGGTTGCGCAGCCGCGTCAGCGGCGTCTTCAGATCATGGGCGATGTTGTCGGAGACCTCCTTCAAGCCCACCATCAGCGCTTCGATCCGCTCCAGCATGGCGTTGAGGTTTCCCGCCAGACGATCGAGTTCGTCGCCGCTGCGCCCGACCGGCAGCCGCCCGGAGAGATCGCCCGCCATGATGCGCTGGGTGGTGCCGGTCATGGCATCGATCCGACGCAACACCCGCCGCGCCACGAAGATGCCACCGCCCAGTCCAAGCACCACGACGATCAACACCGACCATTGCGCCGCCTTGGCGACGATGCCGAACAGCCGCCGCCGCTCCTCCAGATCGCGCCCGATCAGGAGGCGGAAGCCGCTCGGCAGCTCGCTGACGCGCACCAGCGCGCGGTGGTCCGCGCTGTCCTGCTCGTCAAGCCGGCGGTAGGCGGTCTCCGACCAGCCGGTGGTCGCCATCACGCCCGGCCCCAGCGATCCGACATTGCCGGCGATCGCAAGCCCGGTCGGCGTGGTCACGAGGTAGAGATTGGCGCCGGGCCGCAGCGCCCGGTTCTCGATGTTGAAGACCAGGCCGCGCAGGCCCCGCCGTCCGAAGATATCGGACAGCTCGCCGGTTTCCGCGTTGACGGTGGTGGCGATCTGCTCGGTGATCATCCGCCGCGTGTTCCAGGCGAAATAGCCGAGCAGCGAGGCGGCAAACAATGCAAACAGAAACAGATAGACCAGCGTCAACCGGAACGCCGTGGTTCGGATCAGCTTACCGAATGCCGTCACGTATCATGTACCCCGCGCCGCGAATCGTGTGGAGCAGCGGCCGCTCGAACCCCTTGTCGATCTTGGAGCGCAGCCGCGAAATGTGCACGTCGATGACGTTGGTCTGCGGATCGAAATGATAGTCCCAGACGTTTTCCAAAAGCATGGTCCGCGTCACCACCTGGCCGGCGTGCTTCATCAAATATTCCAAAAGCCGGAACTCGCGCGGCTGCAGGGTCAATTCGTCCTTGCCGCGCGCCACCCGATGCGAAAGGCGGTCGAGCTCGAGATCGCCGACCCGGTAGGTGGTTTCCTCGGCCGGGCCGCCATGGCGGCGCGACAGCACCTCGACCCGCGCCAGCAATTCGGCGAACGAATAGGGTTTGGGCAGGTAGTCGTCGCCGCCGGCGCGCAGGCCCTTGATGCGGTCGTCGACCTGACCGAGCGCCGAGAGAATCAATACCGGCGTGCGATTGCCCTTCTCGCGCAAAGCGCCGATCAGCGACAGCCCGTCGCGCTTCGGCAGCATCCGGTCCACCACCAGCACGTCATAGTCGCCGCTTTGGGCCAGCGACAAGCCTTCCTCGCCGTCGCCGGCGAGTTCGGCGACATAGCCGACCTCGCGGAACGCCTTCGCCAGGTAGTCGGCGGACTCACGGTCGTCTTCAATGATCAAAAGGCGCATATTTGGGTCGGTTGCGGTCAAGTGAGTCAGCCTTCTGTCACCATGGCGCGGTCGGCATGCTCATGCAAGGCGACCCTGCCACCTCTCTCTCAAGCAAAAAAGCGGGCGGTGAAGCTGGGGGAACCTCACCGCCCTTTGAACCTTCCGACGGAGGGGGGCGTATTCCACCGGAAGGGAACTTTAGGGAGCGGGATTTTGACCCGCCCCCCGGAAAGAGCCGTCGGCGGGGGCGACTATTGCCGGCGACACCCTCCATCTCCTCGATCACGATCCGATTGGATCGGATCATGATCTCATCTCTTTGTTTGAGCATGATCTTGTCGGAAAGCCGGTTCCCGCTTTTCCGGATCATGCTCTTAGATCGTGGACGCTCAGCCCTTTGCAAGGGGCAGCGCGACAAAGCGCGACGACCCACCGCTCTTGACCCGCATCAGCACGCTGTTCTTGTTGTCGGTGCGCGCGGCATTGATCGCCTCGCGCACGTCACCGGCATTGGCGACGCTCTTGCCGGCGACTTCGAGGATCACATCGCCTTCCTTGAAGCCGCGGTCGGCCGCCGCACTGTTCGGATCGACCTCGGTCACCACGACGCCGTCCCTGCCGGCGCCGGCGACGCTGTTGGCGGGCGCGACCGTCAGGCCGAGCTTCGGCACGTCGGTCCCGCGAGTCGCGCTGCCCTTGTCGCTGTTGTCGGTGTCGGCCTTGGCTTCCAGCGTATTCGGCAACTGGCCGAGCGTGAGGTTGATGGTCTTGTCCTGGCCCTTATGCAGCACGTTGAGCTTCACCGCGGTGCCGGGCGCGATACCGCCGATGGTGCGGGCGAGTTCGCGGGCATCCTTGACCGCATCGCCATTCACCGCCGTGATCACGTCGCCGGATTCGATGCCGGCCTTGGCCGCCGGACCGTTGGCCTGCGGTTCCGCAACCAGCGCGCCTTCCGCCTTCTTCAGGCCGAGGCTGTCGGCGATATCGGGCGTGACCGGCTGAATCTGGACGCCGATCCAGCCGCGGCTGACCGAACCCTTGTCCTTGAGCTGCGCGATCACGCTCTTGACAGTCGACGCCGGGATCGAGAATGCGATACCGACGCTGCCGCCGGACGGCGAATAGATCGCGGTGTTGACGCCCATCACCTCGCCGGAGGTGTCGAACGCCGGGCCACCGGAGTTGCCCTTGTTCACGGGCGCGTCGATCTGGATGAAATCGTCATACGGACCGTTGCCGATGTCGCGGCCCCTGGCCGAAACGATACCGGCGGTCACGGTGCCGCCGAGGCCGAACGGATTGCCGACCGCGAGTACCCAGTCGCCGATCCGCGGCTTGCCGTCGGAAAGCTTGGCGAACGGGAAGTCCGAGCCGCCCTCGACCTTGATCAGCGCCAGGTCGGTGCGAGCGTCGGTGCCGATCACCTTGGCCTTGTAGACCTTGCCGTCATCGGTGGTGACTTCGACCTTGTCGGCGCCGTCAACCACGTGGTTGTTGGTCACGGCATAACCGTCGGCGGAAATGAAGAAGCCGGAGCCCTGGCCGGTCACCGCGCCATGTCCGCGCGGTCCGCCGCGCAGGCCGGGAGGCAGGCCATCGGGTCCGCCGAAGCGGCGGAAGAAGCGCTCCATCGGGGAGCCCGGCTGGAACGGCGAATCTTCGTTGTTGCTGCTATCGTCCTTGGCGACCTTTTCGTTGATGTTGACCTTGACCGAAATCACCGACGGCTTCACGCGCTCGACGATGTCGGCAAAACCGATCGGCTTCTCGACCTTGCTGACTTCGTTGTTGACCTGCGCATGCGCCGGGCTCGTGAATATATTAGCCGGGCCCTGCGAGGGGCCGAAGCCGTAAACCGCGGCGCCGAGGCCGGCGACCACGGAGGCCATCAGGGCAAACTTGCGCGCCGACAACAGCGAGCGGCGCGGCGCTCGATAAGATGGGAGGGAAGAAAGGTCGGTTGGACGTTCGGTCATACGGTCATCTCCAAGGGCCTGAATCGATGGTGTGCGGGGGCGAGCACCTTATGGCTGCAAAGATGGGGATTTCCGCCTTACGGCGCGCTGGCGGGGGGATTAAAGTTTTGTAATGAAGGGAAGACCGGATGCGGCGGATGATCGCAGCGCAAGATCGGCCGGTCGCGGGGCTAAATCGGCTTATCCGGCGCGGGTTCCGCCGCGATCAGCCGTTCCAGCCGCTGCTCCTCCTCGGCCGTCAGTTTCATCAGGGACGGATCCCGCCCAAAAGCAGATCTGGAGCGCCGCCGGCTGTTGAGCCACAGCGCGACCCCGCCTCCCGCCAGCACCAGAGGCGGCAACAACCAGAGCAGCAGCGTGTGGGGCTCGAGCCGCGGCTTCAGCAGCACGAATTCGCCGTAGCGCGCGACCAGAAAATCGATCACCTGGGCGTCGCTGTCGCCGGCCGCGATCCGTTCGCGCACCAACAGCCGCAAATCGCGCGCCAGCGGCGCCTCGGAATCGTCGATCGACTGGTTCTGGCAGACCATGCAGCGCAATTCGCGCGACAGATCGCGCGCCCGCGCTTCCTTGACCGGATCGGCCATGATCTCGTCCGGCTGCACCGCGTAGGCGGCCGGCGATCCCGCCAGCACGGCGACGACAAACGCGAGGAGGAAGGTTCGTTTCAATCGATCACTCCGCTGCCTGCAATCCGCGCAACGCTTTTGCCGGCTTCGGCGCGCCGACGCGCAGCCGCCGGTCCGACAGCGACAGCATGCCGCCCAATGCCATCAGGACCGGACCGAACCAGATCAAGAGCACCATCGGCTTGTGATAGATGCGCACCGCGATCACGCCGTCCCCGCCAAGATCGCCCAGCGAGATATAGAGTTGGCTGAAGCCGCGCGTCAGCAGCGCCGCCTCGGTCGTCGTCGATCCCCGCGTAGTGAAACTGCGTTTCGACGGCGTCATGGTACTGAGCTCTTTGCCATCGAGGCTCGCCGTGAACTGCGCCGCCATCTCGCGGTAATTCGGCCCCTGCCGCTGCGTCAGGCCGTCGAGTTTGAGCTCGTAGCCGGCGATCCTGGCGACGTCGTTTGGCTTCATCGATCCGATGTATTCGCTGTTCCATGTGGTCTCGCAGACGATGCCGATCAGGGCGATGCCGACGCCGGCATGCGCGAACATGGTGCCCCAGTTCGAGCGCGGCAATCCGCGCGCGCGCCGCAGCGCGGTCACCAACGGCACGCGGAACAGACCGGTACGCTCGGCGAGGTCGCTGAAGGCGCCGGCGATGACGAATATCGCAAGCCCGATCGCGAGCGGTGCAAGCGCGCTGCCGCCGCGGGTCCACGCCCACAGCACCGCAACCGCGATCAATGCCGCGACGCCGGCAACCGTCAGTCGTTGCGCGGCGCCAAGCAGATCGCCGCGCTTCCATGCCAGCAACGGTCCGAACGGTACCGCGATCAACAGCGGCACGAACAGCGGCCCGAAAGTGAGATCGAAGAACGGCGCGCCGACCGAGATCTTGTCGCCGGTCAGCACTTCCAGAGCCAGCGGATACAGTGTTCCAACGAACACGGTGGCGCAAGCGGTGGTGAGAAACAGGTTGTTGAGCACCAGCGCGCCTTCGCGCGAGATCGGCGCGAACAGGCCACCCTGTTTCAGCGCGGAGGCGCGCCAGACATACAGCGAAAGACTGCCACCGATGAAGATGCAGAGGATCAAGAGGATGAACACGCCGCGGGTCGGGTCATTCGCAAAGGCGTGCACCGAGGTCAGCACGCCCGAGCGCACCAGGAAGGTGCCGAGCAGCGACAGCGAGAACGCCAGGATCGACAACAGGATGGTCCAGACCTTGAGCGCATTGCGCTTTTCCATCACCACCAGCGAGTGCAGAAGCGCGGTGCCCGCGAGCCACGGCATCAGCGACGCGTTCTCGACCGGATCCCAGAACCACCAGCCGCCCCAGCCGAGCTCGTAATAGGCCCAGTACGAGCCCATCGCGATGCCGAGCGTGAGGAATATCCACGCCACCAGCGTCCACGGCCGCACCCAGCGCGCCCAGGCCGCGTCGATCCGGCCTTCGATCAGGGCGGCGACCGCGAAGGAAAACGAAATCGAGAACCCGACATAGCCGAGGTAAAGCATCGGCGGATGCACGGCGAGCCCGATGTCCTGCAGCACCGGATTGAGGTCGCGGCCCTCGATCGGCGGGTTGGCGATGCGCAGGAACGGGTTCGAGGTGATCAGGATGAACAGGTAGAACGCGCTGGCGATCCAGGCCTGCACCGCCAGCACATGGGCGCGCAGCGACAGCGGCAGGTTATTGCCGAATGCCGCGACCAGGCCGCCGAACAGGGCCAGGATCGACACCCACAGCAGCATCGAGCCTTCGTGATTGCCCCAGACGCCGGTGATCTTGTAGATCAGCGGTTTCAGCGAGTGCGAATTCTCGAACACGTTGACGACGGAAAAATCCGATGTGACGTGCAAGCTGACCAGCGCCGCGAACGACAACGCCACGAACAGGAGTTGCGCCAGCGCGGTCGAGCGCGCGACATTCATCAGGGCTGGATCGCGCAAATGCGCCCCCAGGATCGGCAGGGTCGACTGGATCAGCGCCAGCGCCAGCGCCAGCACCAGCGCGTAATGTCCGGCTTCCGCGATCACTGCGTCACCCTCCGCCCCTCGCACGTCGTCGGAGCTCCGACATTATCCGAAACCTGCTTGCCGTAGTCATCCTTCCAGTGTCCCTGCTTCTTCAGCGCGTCAGCGACATCCCTTGGCATATAGTTCTCGTCGTGCTTGGCCAGCACGGTGTCGGCCCTGAACACACCGGACGCATCGAGCGCCCCTTCCGCCACGACGCCCTGCCCTTCGCGAAACAGGTCGGGGAGACTTCCCGCAAAGGCCACCGGCAATTTGGCGCTGCCGTCGGCGACATCGAACGTGACTGACGTGGCGCGGCACACCAGTGAGCCTGGCTGCACCAGGCCGCCGAGCCGGAACCTCTTGCCGGGAAGGATATGCTGCTCCGCCGCCATGGATGGCGTCGAGAAGAACACGATCGAACTACGCAACCCGTACAACACCAACCCCGCGGCGAACGCGAGTACCGCGAGCGAGCCTCCGATCATCGTCAACCGCCGCTGCTTGCGCGTCATGCGTCGCCTCTATCCGGAAACCGCTTCGCCCTTTTCGGTATCATGCTCATCCGTCGAGCCCGAGATTTTTCAGGCCATCGTTCAACTGGCGCAGCCGCTCGGCGTTGCTGGCTGTGGCCTCACGGGCGTCATCGAGCGCCTGTTTCGCCTTGTCGCGATCGCCCATCACCATATAGGCCCGAATCAGCCGCAACCATCCCTCGACATCGTCGCCGTTTTGCTTCAAGCGGCCGGCGAGACGCTCGACCATGCCACGGATCATGGCGTTGCGGTCGCCTTCCTTCATATCTTGTGCCGCGGCCACCGTGTCGTCGGACAAGGCCGGCGCGGTCGCGCCGCCGGCCCGCGCCAGCGCGGCCTGAACCAGCGGACGCCACGGCGCATTCGGCGGCGCCTTCTCGAGCAGGCCACGCCAGATCGACGCCGCCTCGGCGGTGCGGCCGTCCTGTTCGGCCGCCAGTCCGAGATAATAGATCGCCTTGACCTCATCTGCGCGCAGCGCGACGGCGCGTTCGAATTCGGCCTTGGCCTCGGCGGTGACCACGCCGCCTGCGGCGGCGGCGATGGCTTCGCCGAGATCGGCGCGTCGCTCGGCATTGTCGCCGTCATAGGTGATCGAATTGCGATAGGCCCGCACCGCCTCATCGTAACGACCGAGCCTCGCGAGCACCGGCGCAAGCACGGACCAGCCACGGCCATCGGCCGGATTCTTCTCAAGGTGTTGCTCGACCTGCGCCACCAGATTGTCGAGCGGCTGTGTGGCATCCGCCGTGCGACTGCGCTCCGCCAGCGGGAAATCGCTGAGCCGCGGCGAGCCGAGCGGAAGATAGAACGCAATCGCCGTGATCGGCAGTCCCACCAGTGCGATCATTGCCCCCGCGCGACGCCATTTGATATTCGAAGCGGTCGGCAGAGCGCGCTCGCCGTCCGCCGCCGCCAGCAGACGGCGGCTGATTTCGACGCGCGCTGCTTCCGCCTCGGGCAAGCCGATCAGGCCGGCGGCGACGTCGCGATCGACTTCGGCGAGTTGATCCTTGTAGACGGCCGCCTCGCTGCCGTCGCTTTGTTGCCGGACGCCCCGGCCCAGCGGCCAGAGCACAGCGAAGATCGCCGCGGCGGTCATCAGCGCGAAAACGAACCACAGGGTCATCAAGCCGGTTCCGCGGCGCCCAGACGCGAGCGCCAATGCGCCGCTTTACACCACCGGCGCCAAACCCGGCAATTGACAAATATCAAAGCGCAAATTTGGCAAATAAAGCCTGAAAATCAATGAAAGCCGGCGTCAGTTGACGTCGAACTGGACGCTTTGGGCGGCATATTGGCCATGCCCGTTCAGCGCCCTGAGATAGTAGGTGCCGGCTTTGACGGAATCCGGCAGCCTGATCCGCAGCGAGCCATTGGGCGCCGGCGACGAAATCGTCACAACTGGATCGGGCAACTGCTCACCACTGGTCTTGTCGACCAACACGACCTTCGCCTTGACCATCAGGTTTCGATAGGTCGCCGTGATGACGCGGTTCTCGAATTCAACGAAATTAATGACTGCAGTCATATCCCAAATTCAGCGAGATCAATCACCGGATCAAATACCGAAACCGGACCAATGCCGGAACGCTACGTTGCTCGCCGGATTTGGTCAACCGCAAATTGCATACGATTTCCTTACCTATCCGGCGCGCGAGGGCTTGCGTTCGCCGGTTACCGCATTTTCCGCCGCCCGGCTCATCAGCGACGCGTAGTCATGGCCGAACAGGACGTCGCAGAACCGGATAGCGGCAGCGACCTGCATCTGCCGGTAGCCGCGCGCCCTGGTATCGCCGCCGCGCAGCGATTGCACCAACGCCTCGGTGGAATGCTCGACATATTGCTGGAGGTCCGAATAGGTCCGCAGCGTGACCTCGTTGATCGCGAGTTCGCTCGCATAGGTGCGGCACACCGCGACGAAATCGATCAATGCGGCGGTCTCGTCCACCTCGCTGGCGTCGACCCTGGCGCCGGCCGGAATGTCCTTGTCGGGACGCTGGCGCAGAATACGGCGGACGCGGCCCGGCACGCTGTCGATTTCCGACTGCAGCGAGTTGGAGATGTCGACCCGGATCGACGCCAGTTGCCTGCCCCAGGCGGAATCGTGGCGCAGATCGAGCTCGGTGCGCAAGCCGCGCACGCCGTCGTGAAGGGTCTTGAGCTGCTCGGCGACGTTCTCGAAATGCCCGCGCTTGATATCCATCCGCAAGCTCGCCGCCAGGTTGGACAGATCGTGCAACGCAATGGTGACGGCAACGCCGTAGGGCGTCGCAGCCACGCGGACCTCGTCGTCGGACGCGGCCATCTTGATGGCAAGGCGGATGATTTGCCATGGCGCTGTCAGCCGCTGCATGATCAGCGACAGCGAGAACGGCAGCATCTGCGGCGTTTGCAGCGGGGGAACGTTGAGCGCGACGCCGACCGAGGCGATCTGCGAATCGGCGAAAACCCGCAAATAGCTGGGCAGCCTGCCACTGAAGGTGTCCAGCGCTTCGCGAGCCTGCAAGACCGAACCGATCGGCAGCAGATCCTCGATCACATTGGGTGGACCGACGCGGGCCAGCGCGCGCTGTTTGTCGCCGCCTTGCCCAGGCGCAACGATCTTGAAGATCGCCTCCGCCGCCGCGCGCTGGAATTTGCGGACTGCTATTTCAAGCTCGTGAGCGGCTCCGGTTTCCCGCACCCTCGCGATCGCCGCATCGAATTCGCGCGCCGGCTCGGGTGCGCCGTCGCGGTTCAGCCATTGCCACACCGGCAGCAGCGACGAGCGGCGGATTTGGCCGGGGCGGACCGGAGCGTTGCCTTCCACCAGAAACGGCTCGAGCGGACGGAACAGCAGCCGCGCCGGATCCTCGGTGCGCGGCCGCGTCTCCTCGTCGGCTCCGCGCACGATATTACGCAATTGTTCGAGCACGATGGTGGCGACCGTGGTGTCCTCGCCGCCGCGCTCGACGGCGCGCTCGAACTCCCGCATCAGCAGTGCCTGCGACTGCGGCGGAAGCTGCACGAGATAGTCCTTCAGCCGCTCGATCGATGTCTGGCTCATGCGCCCGGAAAGCATGCTTGTGTTGTGCGGACGATAAAACCGTCCACCCCTCATCATAAAAGTGCCGGCGTTAAGAAGTCGTTTAGGAATAACGCCGGAAGCCCTGCCGGCCAGCTCCGAGCGGAGATTTTCGGGGGCGAGCAAATGCCCGATGGCCCACGAACTTCGGGCCACCTAATGTGGACATCGAATTATAACGTAGCTACAATATATTCGATCGAAATTGTGTGGGATGAACCGAAACGCCTGGTCCGGCGAAGTTGGGCCGCCTGATTGCCGTCGGGCGTCACCGCAGCGCGGTAATCCTCGTGGTGTTCGTTGTGCTTGGAACCGAAGGCGTCAGCGTCGTGAGCATGCGGCCGGCGAGTCGAAAGGAACGGAGATTGATCGATGGGTAAGCGACAGAAGTCGTTCAAGCCGGGCCACGGCTTTACCAGGAAGGATTGGGACGATGTTCAGAGCCCTGAGCTGACGGCCGAAGAAATCGCGAAGGCAAAGCCCTTTGCAGAAGTACTCCCGGAGCTTGCGGCCTCGATCCGAAGGGGGCGGGGCCCGAACAAGGCACCGACCAAAAAGCTGGTCTCGCTCCGGCTGTCCGGACAGGTACTCGATGCCTACAAAGCGAAAGGGCCGGGCTGGCAATCGCGGATCGATGCGGATTTGCGCCGGATCAACAAAATCAAATGACTGCTTGATGGCGCGCTGATGGTGCGACGGCATTTCACACCCCCGGCAGCACCAGCTCAGCCCGCAAGCCGCCGATCGGCGCACTGCCGAGCGTCAGGTTCCCGCCATAAAGGGCGGCGAGATCGATCACGATCGACAGGCCCAGCCCGGAACCGGGCTTGGACTCGTCCAGCCGCTGGCCGCGGCGCGAGACCTGCGCGCGTTCCGCCGCCGACAGGCCGCGCCCGTCGTCATCGACTATGATCCGCAATATCGGAGGCGCGCCAGGCTCGGGCGGCGGTTCGACCAGCACCTCGATGAACACCTGCGACGCCGCCCACTTGCAGGCGTTGTCGACGAGGTTGCCGGCCATCTCCTCGAGATCCTGCCGCTCGCCGCGAAATTTCGCCTGCGGGTCGGCATCGACCGCAATCGTGATGCCGCGGCCGCGATGGATCTTCTCCATGGTTCGGCGCAGCGCCTCGATCGCGGGGGCGACCTCGGTGACGGTGCCGATGATGGTGAGGCGCGCGGCGATGCGCGCGCGTTCCAGATGATGCGCGACCTGGTCGCGCATGATGTCGGCCTGCTCCAGAACCTTGGTCGCGAACGGATTTGCGGCGTGGGAAGATGCCTCGTTGACGATCACGGATAGCGGCGTCTTGATGGCATGCGCCAGGTTGCCGACATGGGTGCGGGCGCGCTCGACGATTTCCCGGTTGGCGTCGATCAGCGCGTTGGTCTCGCGCGCCAGCGGCGCGATCTCGACGGGAAATTCACCTTCCAGCCGTTCGGCGCGGCCGGAGCGGATATCGGCGATCGATTCGGAGATGCGTTTCAGCGGCGCCAACCCGAAGCGGACCTGGAAGATCGTGGTCAGCACCAGCACGATCGACAGGGCGGCGAAGGTACCGCCGAGGTAATAATCGAAGCTGCGCGTTTCGTCGAAAATCTCGCTGGCGTCGCCGGCCACGCTAACCAGAAACTTGCCGTCGGCGCCGAGGTCGACCGGCCGCTCCACCATCCTCAAGCTCTGGCCCTCGGGCCCCTCGACATAGCCAAGACGGATGCCGGCCGGGGTCAGATCGACGCCTTGATCTTCGAGCTTGGGCAGCTTCTTGTCCCACAGCGAACGCGACGCATGCAGCTCGGGCTTTTCGGAATCGGTACGGGCGATCTGCCAATACCAGCCCGAAAGCGGCAGTTCGAACAGCGGCTCGCCGAGCGACTGGAACTGGCGGTCGGGCGGCTCGTCGGGGGTAGCGACTTCCGCGATCAGGGTGCGAAGATAGAGGTTGAGCCGGCGGTCGAAGGCGCGTTCGGTGGCGGCGCGGTAGACCGACGACAGCACGATTCCGGTGATCAGCAGAATGACCACCACCCAGGCAGTCGCGGACAGAAACAGCCGGGTGGCGAGCGAGCTGGCGCGCATCAGAGCTTGGCCCCAATCAGCAAGGCCCCGGGCGAAGGCCCGATGCACGGGTGCCGGTCGTCGGACAACATCATGCTCGAACAAAAGAGCAAGACCGGCGCCGGATCAACACCCTTGATCAGTTGCCGGGCGATGGTGGCGTCAAAAGATAACCAAGCCCCCGCACCGTCTGGATGATGTCGACCTCCAGCTTCTTGCGGATGCGGCCGACGAACACCTCGATGGTGTTGGAGTCGCGGTCGAAGTCCTGATCGTAGAGATGCTCGACCAGCTCGGTACGCGACACCACGCGTCCGGTGTGGTGCATGAGATAGGCCAACAGCCGGTACTCGTGCGAGGTCATCTTGATCGGGTTGCCGGCGACGCTGACCCGGCCTGTCCTGGTATCGAGCGAGACCGGCCCGCAGGTCAGTTCGGACTGGGCGTGGCCGGTGGAGCGACGCAGCAGTGCGCGAATTCGGGCCAGCACCTCCTCGAGATGAAAGGGTTTTGCCACGTAATCGTCGGCGCCGGCATCGAAACCCTGCACCTTGTCGCTCCAGCGGTCGCGTGCGGTGAGGATCAGGACCGGCATCGCGCGGCCGTTGCGGCGCCATGCCTCCAGCACCGAGATGCCGTCCATCTTCGGCAGGCCGATGTCGAGCAC
>Ga0210410_10002005_pt1 | contig 18462 bp, 12 predicted proteins | sample IncBWC4MmetaG_FD_161058 | JGI IMG/M metagenome (GOLD analysis project Ga0210410, IMG submission 161058) | Forest soil microbial communities from Barre Woods Harvard Forest LTER site, Petersham, Massachusetts, United States - Inc-BW-C-4-M | ecosystem: Environmental > Terrestrial > Soil >... | reverse complement strand
CCATGTACGCCGCAGCGATCGAAAACGCGATGCCAAACACAGTGGCCGTCCGGCCCATCCAAAGATAATGCTCGTCGGTTGCGCCGGGCCGAATATAGGACTGATAGATGTCGTACGTCCACACCGTGTTGAAGGCGGTCACGTTGCCGGCCATGCCAGACATGAAGCTGGCGAGCAGCGCGGTGAGGCCGAGGCCGAGCATACCCGGCGGAAAATAATGCAGCAGCATGTTGGGAACGGCGAGATCGTAATCAAGTTGCGGCTTGCCGTCTTTGTCGAGCATAGGCTTGCCGGAGCTTGCGTCAACCTTCATGGGAATGATGCCTTTGCCTGGGGGCTCTGCGCGGACAACCACACGTGCGTGGGGCGGAACCGCGGGCTGCGTAGGCAGCGCGATGGCAATCAATCCCGGAAGGATGACCAAAAATGGAAACAACATTTTCGGGAACGCACCGATTAGCGGCGTGCGCCGCGCTGCGCTCATCGATTTCGCGGCCATGGCGCGCTGGATGACGAGGAAATCCGTACACCAATAGCCGAACGAGAGCACGAAACCCAGCCCCATCACAAGTCCGAACCATTCGACGCCGAGACGATTCGTGTCTGGGTGGCTCAGTCCGGCCCATGAGTGCGTGTAGCTCGGACCCAGCGTAGCTTTCAAGCCTGACCAGCCGCCGACATTCTTGAGTCCCAAATAGCTGAGAGGCAGAAATCCCGCGACGATCAGGAAAAATTGCAGCACTTCGTTATAGATGGCGCTGGATAAACCGCCGAGAAATGTGTAGACGAGTACGACGATGGCGGAGATCAGGATGGAGAAGTCGAAAATCCACGAGCTGTTAATCCCGAGACGCTGAAAGACGCCATCAAATACATGCAAGGTCTGAATCAATTTAGCGATGGCGTACATCGAAATGCCGGAAGAGAAGATCGTCATGATGGCGAAGGAGATCGCGTTCAGCCCGCGCGTTTTTTCGTCGAAGCGCAATCGCAAATACTCAGGCACAGAGCGCGCGCGGGAACCGTAGTAAAACGGCATCATGAAAAGGCCGACAAAGACCATGGCGGGAATTGCGCCGATCCAGTAAAAATGCGAGGTAGCGATTCCGTATTTCGCGCCGGATGCGCCCATGCCAATGACTTCCTGAGCTCCAAGATTGGCGGACATGAAGGCCAGACCGGCGACCCACGCGGGAATAGCGCGGCCTGCGAGGAAGAAATCCGTGCTCGTCTTCATCGAGCCCTTTAGCGCCACGCCAATGCCAAGCACGAATGCGAAATATAAGCCGAGAATTAGCCAGTCGATTCCCGTCATTCTGAATGGCTCCTTCCATCCGCTTGCCCTGAGATTTCGATGGGGAACGCCCTTCTCGCAAAAAGGGGCGTTTACGAAACACGGAGCGTACATGACGCGGGAAGCCGCTGCAAGCCTCTGTGGGCCAACGCGTGCGTCACTTGCTTATCTCGCGCGTCTTCGTATTTGGTGCGGAAGCGAGCGTTTTTCGGTTTGACAAAGATGCTGGTCCCCTTTTATGTTCAGAGTTGTTCGTTGACTTCGTTTTAGCCCAGATCTCTCCACGCAGTATCTTGCGTTCAGGATTCGACCATGCCATACAAACTGACGGTGAATGGACGGCCAGCCACGGTGGACGCTCCCGCGGACATGCCGCTCCTGTGGGTGATTCGTGATGTCCTCAATCTTCGCGGCACGAAATACGGCTGTGGCATAGGACAGTGCGGCGCTTGTACCGTGCACATCGGCGGACGCGCTGTGCGCTCGTGCCAGACTCCCGTGGCCGCCGCGGACAACGCCAAGATCACGACCATCGAAGGGCTCTCGCCCGATGGCTCACATCCCGTGCAGCTTGCGTGGGCTGATCTCGACGTGCCGCAGTGCGGGTACTGCCAGGCGGGACAGATGATGTCCGCCGCGGCGTTGCTAGCGAGATCTCCTAAGCCAACGGATCGCGACATTGACGCCGCGATGAACGGCAACATCTGCCGTTGCGGGACGTACATCCGCATTCGGCAGGCGATTCACAAGGCGGCTGCGCTGTCGGCAAGCAGGCCGGGGCGCACCGCGCATGCCGTTGGCAACGCGTCGGGTAAGGACTAAGGAGGCGGATATGGCAACCGCGACTGTTTCCAACGCTATCGGGCGACGCTCTTTTCTTCGCGTCACTGCAATCGCGGGCGGAGGCTTGCTCCTATCCGCCTATATTGATCCAAGACTTTTCGGGCAAGCGCCACAGGGCCCCCCGCCGGCAAATCTCACGCCCAACGCATTCATTCGCATCGCGCCGGACGGAATCGTAACCATCACGGCCAAGAATCCGGAAATTGGCCAGGGCATCAAAACCATGCTGCCCATGCTCATCGCGGAAGAGCTTGATGTGGCGTGGAGGGATGTGCGCACCGAACAAGCCGACGTTGATTATGCGAAATACGGTGTGCAAGTCGCCGGAGGGAGCACCGCCACTCCCAACAATTGGGAGCCGATGCGCCGCATTGGCGCAGCGGGCCGCCAGATGCTGGTTACCGCCGCAGCGCAGACGTGGAGCGTGCCGGAATCCGAATGCACCACCTCCTCAGGCCGCGTGCATCACGAATCGACGAAGCGTTCGCTTGGTTATGGCGAGTTGGCTGCAAAAGCCGCGACGTTGCCTCCGCCCGATCTGCAGGCGGTGCGCCTGAAAGATCCGAAAGACTACAAAATCATCGGCAAGTCCACGCCGCAAGTAGATAACGCGGTGATCCTAACCGGCAAGCCGCTCTTCGGAATCGATTTCACTGTTCCTGGCATGCTTTGGGCTGTCTTTGAGAAGTGCCCGGTCTTCGCCGGCAGAGTGATTAGCGCGAACGTTGACGAAATCAAGGCGATGCCGGGCGTCCGGCATGCGTTCGTTGTTGAGGGCGGGAGCGACCTGACAGGTTTGCTCTGCGGTGTCGCCATCGTAGCGGATAGCTGGTGGCAAGCACGAACGGCGCGGCAGAAACTGCAAGTAAAATGGGACGAAGGCAAGACCGCGCAGCAAAGCAGCGAAGGATTCGCGCGCCGCGCCGAGGAACTCTCCAAGCAGCCGCCCGGGCGCACGCTGCGCAAAGACGGCGATGCGGAAGGCACGTTGCAAAATGGAGAGAAAGTTCTCGAAGCATATTATTCCTATCCTTTCATAGCGCACGCGCCACTCGAGCCGCAAAACTGCACCGCGCATTATCAGGACGGCAAACTGGAAATGTGGGTGCCTAGTCAGACCCCTCAGCGCGGCCTCGGCCAAGTCGCAAAAACTCTCGGCATCAGTGAGAAGGACATCACGATTCACCTGACGCGCATGGGCGGCGGCTTCGGACGCCGCCTCACGAACGATTACATGATCGAAGGCGCGTGGATTTCCAAAACCATCGGGGCGCCCGTCAAGCTTTTGTGGACGCGCGAAGACGACATGCGCCACGATTTTTACCGGCCCGCGGGATACCACTACCTCAAGGCGTCCGTCGACGACTCCGGCACCTTGGTCGCCTGGCGCAATCACTTCATCACTTTTGGCGAAGGTGAAAAGTTCGCATCCGCCGCCGGCATTTCGCCTGACGAATTCCCCGCGCGCTTTGTTCCAAATTTCGCGTTGCACACCACACTGATGCCCACAGGAGTGCCGACCGGCGCCATGCGTGCTCCGGGCAGCAATGGAATCGCTTTTGCGATGCAGTCGTTCATCGACGAGCTGGCGCACGCGGCGGGCAAGGATCCCGTGCAATTTCGTCTGGCCCTGCTCAGGAAAGATCCGTTCGCCTTCACACCCCCGGAAGGTTACACGCCCGGCGGACCGCCACCTTTCGTGCTCGACCCGCAACGTATGCGCGGCGTGCTCGAACTCGTCGCCCAGAAATCGGGTTGGGGCTCGCGCAAGCTGCCGCAAGATACAGCGATGGGTGTCGCCTTCCATTTCAGTCATCGCGGGCACTTCGCAGAAGTCGTCGAAGTCCATCTCGCGCCTGGCAACAAAATTCGCGTTAACAAAGTCTGGGTAGCAGGCGACGTCGGCAGCCAAATCATCAATCCCAGCGGCGCGCTCAACGAAGTGCAGGGCGCCGTCATCGAAGGTCTGAGTCACATGATGGGCTACGAGATCACCATTGATCGCGGCCGCGCGGTGCAAAGCAACTTCAACGAATACCCGCCGGTGCGCCTGACGCAGGCTCCGCCGGAAATCGAAGTCCACTTCCTCAAGACCGAAAACTCCCCAACGGGATTGGGCGAGCCCGCATTGCCGCCCGTGTTACCGGCCGTATGCAACGCGCTCTTCACGCTGACCGGCAAGCGCATCCGTACGCTGCCTCTTGCGAAGCAGGGCTATTCCTGGGCGTAACCGCGAACACGCAGCCGCAACCAACGGCGCAGTTCCTGAAAATCCCACGCCGCCGATGGGGCGTTGCATTACTCCTCGGCTTCGGCGTACTGGTCAACTATTTCGATCGCGTTAACCTCTCCGTCTCGCGCGATGCGTTGCAGGACGCCTTTGGAATCTCCGCCGTGATGTTTGGGTATTTGTCCAGCGCCTACAACTGGACCTATGCAGTTTTACAACTTCCTTCCGGACTATTGCTGGACCGCTTTGGCGTTCGGCGTGTCGGAATCGTCAGCACGGTCATTTGGAGCGTGGCGTCCTTCGCGGCTGCCCTTTCCACGGGCATCGGCGGCTTGTTTGCAGCGCGGCTTCTTTTGGGAATCGGTGAGGCTCCGACATTTCCCGCGTACGCAAAAGCCACGGGCTACTGGTTCCCCAAAAATGAACGCAGCCTGGCAACGGCGATGTTCGACTCGGCGGCGAAATTTTCGTCAGCCATCGGGATCCCGGTATTGGGTCTTGTGCTGCTGCATTTCGGATGGCGTTGGAATTTTGCCGTGACTGGCATGATCAGCGTTCTTTTTCTCGCGCTCTTCCATGCTTTCTATCGCAATCCGAGCGACGACAAGTTCCTCACGAAAGCCGAGCGCGAGTTCATCGCCCGCGGCGAAGCCCAGCCGGAAGATCGCACTCGCGCGGCCCAGGGCGCGCGTCTCGGCTATCTGCTGCGGCAGCGAAGAGTTTGGGGGCTCGCTCTCGGATTCGCGTCCTACAACTACAGTTTCTACTTGCTGCTTACCTGGCTGCCGAGCTATTTGTCCACCGTTCATCACGTCGACTTATTTCATTCGGCGATGTACACAAGCGTTCCCTGGCTCATCGCCACGGTGATGGATTTGGCCATTGGCGGATGGCTCGTGGATTCACTGATACAGCGAGGTTGGAATCCGGTTCGCGTTCGTCAAGTTGTGCTGATCGGAGGAACGGCTCTGGGCCTCGGCGTTTTAGGCGCGAGCAACGCAAACAGCACCGCAGCCGCATTGTTCTGGATCAGCGTTGCTCTTGGAGGCCTTTCGGCGGCATCGCCGGTAGGATGGTCCATTCCTTCACTGATCGCGCCCAAAGAAAGCGTGGGCACCGTCGGCGGAATCCTGAACTTTTGTAATCAGCTCTCGGGCATTGCCGCTCCCATCGCGACCGGCTACGTAGTGCAGGCCACGCACTCTTTTTTTTGGGCCTTCGCCGCAGCAGGTATTTTCCTGCTGATCGGAATCGCTGGATACATTTTCCTGTTGGGCTCAATGGAGCCCGTACCCGAACCTGCTTGATTCCTTAATTTGCGCCGCGTTCACGAAAAGAAGCCGAGGTGCTATACTCTCGGCATATTTGGACGGGGTGCCCTGTGAATTACGGTGTTCTTGTTGTAACTATCCTTCGCCTTGCCTTCCTCGTTACTTTCGCGCTGTCCCTCCCACTCAACATCACAGGCAAGGTTCCGCCGGAGCCTTGTACGTTGAGCGGAACGGTCTACTACGCCGGCGGCAACCGGCCTGCCGAAAATATCAGCGTCGAATTGCACGCTACGGAAGGAAGTATGATCGCGCCGCAGATAACCTCCTCAAACGGATGGTTTGAATTTCGTGGTTTACCTCGCGGCACTTACGCCATTGCGATCAATGCTGCCGGATTCGAACCCGTAAATTTCAATGTCGATCTTGCTCTGAACTCAAGTCGTGGAAACGTTATCTACTTGAAGCCTCGCCCGAGCAACTCGACGAACTCGCCTCAAGCTATCCCGATTTCCATACACGAGCTTTCCTTGCCACTCAAAGCGCGCACGTTGATGGAATCGGGCAGGAAAAAAGTGTACACAGACAAAAAAGTTCAGGCTGGCATTGCGGACCTTCGGCAAGCGGTGGCGATAGCGCCTGACTACTACGAAGCCCATTACCAGATTGCGCTTGCAGAACTCATTTTGGGTCAACGCGATTTGGCAGAGAAAAGTTTCCGTAAGGCCATCGAAGTGAGCGGCGATGAGTACGGTGAGGCCGAGATTGGCCTTGGCACCGTGATGGTGGACAAGCGAGATTTTTCCGGGGGAGAGAAGGCACTCCGTCGTGGGATCGAGCTCAGTCCCGATTCATGGCTAGGTCATTACGAACTCGGTCGCGCTCTTCTGAACGAGGAACGTATCGAAGACGCGGAGAAGGCGGCTCGCCAGGCACGCTCTCTCGCTCCGAATGCGGCGATTATTTACCGATTGCTTTCCAACATTCACCTCCGGCAAAAGAACTATCCAGCGCTGCTGGACGACATTGACGCATACCTCAAGCTCGATCCCGGCAGCCCCGCTGGAATCAGAGCGAAGCAGATGCGTGAGGAAATACAGCAGAAGATCGAGGCGGACCTGCGGCCTTACCCTGCCCCAGACTCAAAACCCTGAATGCATCGCATTGCTCAGAACCACGTATGGAACATTGCTATTGCTCATTAGCATCTCGCGCAAAAAAGATGGCGGGCTCGACATCGCCGAGCCCACCATGAATGCAGGCAGGAACGTGATGCTGCCTTCCTTCTAGAAGTTAACCTGCAGCTTCATTTGGATAATCCGCGGAGACGCATCCGCTCCCAGGCCCGAACCGAACACGGTCGTTGGCGGAGACACGGTCTTTATGATCTGTCCGAACCGAGGATTCGAAGTATCCGTAACCGGAGCGTCGAAATTGGGATGGTTGAACACGTTGAAGAATTGTGCCCCAACGACGAACTCCACCTTCTCCGTGACCTTTGTGTGCTTCATGAGGGAAAAATCCGTGTTCCAGAAGTACGGGCCGCGGATCGTGTTTCTCCCTACGTTGCCGAACGCAGTTGGAGAGGTCGTGAAATTCGCCGGGTTGAGGCAGCTATCCCTGCTCGGCTGAGGCGTACCCGTGGGCCCGAACAACCGCGAACAGTTGATGCTCGTCCCGCCGGAGGCCAGTTGGTTGCCAAAAACATACACCAGGTTGTTGCCGGAGCCGTAGCCACCACCCTGAAGAGCGGTGGAGGTCCCTGCGTCTACCAACGTGAACGGGAATCCCGAGCGCAAGAAAACAGCGCCGTTGACATCCCAGCCGTTCACCAGGCGGCTCGGGCCGTGCCCGCGTGTAAGGCGCGCGAACGGCAGCTCCCACACATAGTTTGCGCTCAAAGAATGCCGCACGTCGTAGTCGGCACTAGCGTAGTTGAATTGCCGCGGATTCGCTGGGTTTTCGGGAAACGTAATGCCGTTATTCGTGGCCCCAAAACCAATGTTCCCAAAGCGATCGGCCGGTATTCCGCTGTTCGAAACCGTGTCCAGAGCGTGGCTGAACGTATAATTTACCTGGACCAAACCGCTCTTGTACCGGTGGGTAAAAGAACCGGTCACGCCATGATAGTTCGAGACACCAGTGCTCTGGGCAAAGTCAACGCTCAGGAAACTAGGATTTAGCCCGCTAGCACCAGCAGTCGTGCCAGGGTTTGTAAGGCATGGCGGCAAGCTGGTGAATGGCTGTCCATTGGGTAAATTATTGCAGCCATTGATTCCGCTATTCTGCGTATAGATGTGAGCAGAGTGGTTTCCTACGTACTGCACGGAGAACACCGTATTGTTTCCTAGCTGCTTCTCGACCTCGAAGCTCCACTTCTGGTACTGCGGAATCTTTGGGTTATTTACGGACGATGCCAGGTTCGGTGGCGAGAAGCCGGGCAGCAAAGTGGAGAGCGTCGCGAAGCTCGCCCCGTTTGCGAAGCCAGCTTGAAAGGCCCTATTGAAAGCCGCTCCACTGGCAAAGAGACTAGCCGGATCCGCAGGCGAGGATATTAACGCCGTTTGGCTGCCTGTAACGGTGAACAGGGGGTCGTTTGGAATGTTTTCAGAGAACCCGTCCAGCAAAGCTCCCGGGAAATTGTCGTAGAAGATGCCTACTCCTCCTCGCACCACGACACCATGCATTCCCAAAAAGCTTGGCTGCCAGGCAAATCCCAGGCGCGGCTGGAGTTGGATGGATTGCAGTTCAGGTAATTCGCGTCTTTGATTTGTTAACATCAACTTGTTGTAGGGCGTGGTCGGACTGTTGTTCAGATCAGGAAACTGGGTAACCGGTTGCGCAAAGCAGTTGTGGAAGCAGATTGGGTTCGAAGAGTGGTCAATCCGCAAGGCCAGCGTCAATGTCAGGTTCTGCTTCACCCTCCAATCGTCCTCCGCATATCCTCCGAGGGTGTACACCGCGAACGGCTGCTCCAGAGCGGTGGGAAAGCTCTGTGTCAATAGCGTGCTGCCATCGCTCCCGCCATTAAAGAACGATGCCTGGGTAATTGGAACGATCAGACCTGTCGAGAATATGCTGTAGTCCGTATTCGAAATCCAATTGCGACGATACTTCAGACCTACTTTGAACGTGTGTACTCCACGGGTCGACGAAACGTCATCGGAAACCTGGAACTGCGTGACTCGCCGGCCTTGCGGAAAGTCAAAGTCAATACCCCCGAGGTTGCTGAACTGCGCGGCGGCGAAGGCGATGGTCGAAGGGAACGCCGCACGTGTGGCTGCCACGTTCGCGTTGCCGAAAATTGCGCTGTACCACTGCCCGGAAACGATCAGTTGGTTCACCGTGTTCGGGGAGAAGCTGTGCGTCAACTCCGCCTGGCCCTGCCACTCCGGCTGGTTGCTCTGAACGTTGAAAAGTGAATTGATCGGGTCGGTGACTGTGGCTTGAGTTCCGCTATCGTGCTGGACTCTCCCAAAGAATCGGTCGTTGCTGTTAATGTTCCAATCGATACGGCCTGCTTGCAGATTCTCGTGAGTCTTGTTGCTCACGTTTGAAAAGAACGCCAGCCCGCATGGATTGGCTGTGCCAAACCCCAGTCCCAGCCCGGCAACTGAAGTATCGCAATCGCCGTTTGGCAGCGTATTCGCCGCCCGGTTTGCTCCCGGCGCCCCGGCATACAGTCTAAATATGTTCTGATAGAATGCCGAGATCGGTGAGCCCGCGCCGAACTTGGCGTTGATATTTGCCTGCGTCGCCGCGGCAAAGGCCGCGCTCGGAATTACCGCTTGGGTGCTGGTCGGTATCACGAGGTAGAGGCCCTCTGCGTTGAAGTAGAAGAACAGCTTATTTTTGAAGATGGGGCCGCCGATATCGCCGCCATACTGGTTGGCATTTACGAACGAGCGCGGCGCACCAGTGGCGTTGTTAAACCAGCTGTTGGCATTCAGCCAACGGCCATTCCAGTACCAGCTCGCCCGCCCGTGGAACTCGTTCGTTCCGCCTCGAGTGACGTAGTTGACGTTCGCGCCAGCCAACCCGACATACTGCCCCGAATACCCGTTCGACACCACGGAGACTTCCTTGACTTCGTTCTGACCTAATGTCAGGTTCGTCGCGCCGGAGTTATTCAGGTTCAGAAATGGGTCGTTGTCGTCCATCCCGTTTACAGTGAAAAGGTTCGAAACGGCCGAAATCCCGTAGCTGGAAAAATTGCCCAGACCACCGCCAGCCGTATTCATTACTGACCCCGGCGCGAGTTGTGCGATATAGGTCAGGTCATTACCCGGATTCGGAATGTTAGCTGACTGCGTCTCGGTAATGTTCGCGCTCAAGTTCCCGCTTTCCGTCTGCAGCAAAGGCGTCTCTCCGCTCACCGTAACGGTTTCCGAATTAGCGCCCACTGACAGTTGAAAGTCAGCTGTACTGACCTGCCCGACCGCGACCTCAACCGACCGTGTGGTGGTCTGAAAGCCGCTCGACGTGGCGCTAACCGAGTAATGTCCAGGTTGTAATAAATCAAACCGGTAAGAACCGTCCTTGTTTGCCTTGGTTTCTTGAGTGCCGCCCCTGTCCAAATCCTGCAAGTCAACCTTGGCATCGGGCACCACAGCTCCGCTAGGGTCAGTCACTTTACCCGCTATGCTGCCGGTAGTCGTTGTCTGCGCCTTAACAGACGGTGTTATCAGCAATCCTGCCGGGGTGAAGGCCCCGAGAGCTATGAACAGCGCGACCAGCCAAGTTTTTTTGGGTGTATGCCGCATTTACTCCTCCATGTCTTCGACTGCATTCAGTACGATCGGAATTGTGATTCACTACCTCGATGAGGTTGAATTCTGGACCGCGGTCCCAAACCCTTTGCAGTGCAGGCTGGACAGCTAATTGAATTCCGCTAGAGCCTGAAGAACTGCGGTTTGTCGGGAGGGAGGTTCAGCGCTGACTGGGGACGTTCCGAAAGGAGCTGCTTCGATTTCCGCTTGCGATCCGAATTTTTCTTCAAAGAAAAATAATTCCTCCACGAGCAATATCACAGCGCCGCGAGCGTGCAAACCGTTAGCCACTTCGCACGTAAAATTAAGCTGTTGAGTGATCGAGGCTTATGCGAACGCGAGTTGCGGCTTTATGCGTGGCTATGCAGTTTTTTGAAAACTAATATGGTTTAACGTAAGTGTTTATTAGTTGACACTTTCTAAACGCCTGAGGGGCGCTCAAGGAATTCGCGTAGCAGCATATGAAAATGGTGCACGCCATTTTCCCGCCGCACGGAATACCGTCCTCGATCATAGGTTGCGGAACGCAGGCCACGCTGGACGCTTTCGCACAAGCCAATGTCTTCCTGCTGTACTTCATCGCTGAACTCCACGGCTTTTCGGATGCGCTCCCTCGCGTGGCTCGATGTCGCATCATGGAAAAACCATTCAAACACCGTCAGCGTTTTTTCTTGCGAAATCGGCACAATCAGATTCGTGGACACGTTATCCGGATAGATATTCACCATCAAATTCGGGAATATCCAAAAGTAAAGCGCCTCTTGCATTTTCCTTCCGGGCGCATACAGCCGCTCGCCCTCCCCGCTCTTCATCGCGCGAATTGGCGCGAACTGCTGCGAATAGTAACGAAATGTTTCCGTGCGGTATTCCGCGTAATTGATCTCCCGCATCAGCCCCGGATGCGCAATCGGGATGTGGTATCCCTCGAGATAGTTGTCGACGTACACCTTCCAGTTGCAATCGATCGCGTAGTCGCGGCGTTCCACGGACTGCAAGCCTTCGAATTGAAACCCTCGCGCTTGCTCGGGAATGTTCCCCAGAAAAGCCGTAAGTGGCTCCGCCTGCGCATCGAAATTAACGAAAATGAACTGCTCCCAGGTTTCCAGCCGCAGCGGCACCATGCCCATCGTGCTGCGATCGAAAAATTCCACCCCTTCCACGTCCGGAGTACCAATCAGTCTCCCGTCCAGCGCGTACGTCCAGCCGTGATACCCGCAGCGCAACACATTCTTGCAGCCGCTCCCCTGCGAAATCGGCCCCGCGCGGTGCCGGCACACGTTACTGAACGCTCGCAGCGTTCCTTGCTTGTCGCGCACGACTACAATCGGCTCGCCGGCGAGCTCGGTGGTGAAAAAAGTCTCGGGGTCGGCAATGGTACGTCTGATGCCGTTGACTTCCCCGCAAGCTTGCTGCAGCGTTCCCACAAGCTGCCACGTCCGCCGGAAAATCTTGCTTCGTTCAATATCCAGAATTGTTGGATCGGTATAAAAGCGCGACGCCAGTGTGTGCGCGCACTCAATTTTTTCGTTCACATCCAGGTGCAAAGATTTGTCTGGCATAAAAGGATTGTCGCGCGAAACGGTCCGCGCTCAGGATTTCCGCACTTCCGCGCGACGACCGCTCGAAGAGTATCAGTAATGGATAAGCTTGAACATAAAGCGTAAGTTCGAGGCGGCGAGTTAGAAGCGAGCGGTCTCCGCCGCGCCCGCAGTCTCTTCTGCTCGCGCGCTCTCATACGTCCGCCACGCCAACCATCCAACTGCGGCGAGCATTCCGATCCATCCGATCGCTCGCGTCACCCCGCCGATTTTCTGGTCCTGCGCCAGTAAGCCCCATTGCCCGAACAATATTCCCCAGTCGTGGTCGCCCGAGCCCACCAGCGGCAAGACCTGCGCCCGTGCATCCGCCATGTACGTCCCGATGTACGGACAATTTTCAAAGAACCAGAATGCGCAAAACGCCGTGCCGGCAATCTCACGCTTCCAAAAGAAATAGCCGGCGCACAGCAGCGGAACAATCAGCTCCGCCAGCGTCCCGCCCAAAATCATGAGCGTATAGCCAAATACGCTGAAGAGCGGATGCCCGCATTCATGGATCATCAAATTCGCGTAGTCGAGAAAAAGAAAACCTGAGCGGTCTCTCGCCGCATATATGAGGAAAGATAAATAGAAGCACAGCCAGCCGATTCCCGCATATCGCGAAATCGGTTTCCACTCTCCAAAATATTCTTCGAGGAAAGCCATTCAGGCAAGCGTATCAGGCGCTTTCGCGTAAGCGCGGAGGATTTACACAGAAGTGACGAAACGGTTCAGCGCGCGTTCCACGCCTCTTGCTTCTGCATCGCGGCCAGCGCTTCATACGCCGCGCCCATGAGAGGCGCCCCTTCATTGAGCACGACGGAAACTGGAATGTTCGCCAGCAAATTCTCGAAATGCCATTTGTCTTTGAACGCGCGAAAAAACGTTCCATCCTTGATCTTTTCGATGATCTTCACCGCAATCCCGCCCGCGACGTAAACTCCGCCTAGCGCCAGCACCTTCAGCGCCAGGTTCCCGGCCTCCGCCCCATAAATCGCCGTCCACAAATCCAGCGTTTCCACGCAAACCGGACACGTTTTCGACAGACCTTTCTGCGTGATCTCTGGTGCGGGATCGGCGTCCGGATCCTCGAACGTGGCGTGCTTCACCTCCGGCGCCAGAAACTCGTGAATCGTTCGAAACCCGCGGCCGGACAAAATCAGCTCCCAACTCACCTGCGGATACCGCCGCCGCATGAATCGCAGCAACTCAATCTGCTGCTCCGTATGAGGCGCGAAATCCGAATGTCCGCCTTCCGATGGAACAATCCGGTACCGCTCGCCGTCCCAGACCAATATCGATTGCCCCAATCCCGTCCCCGCCGCCAGCAGCGCACGCGTGCCGCCCGGCTCCGGTTTCCCCGCATTCAGCACACAAAATTCTTCCACCGGCAAATGCTCAATGCTGTGGCCGGTGGCGCCAAGGTCATTCAGCAGCACAATCTTCGGTACATCCAATTCTGAGGCCAGTATCCGCGCATCCACGGTCCACGGCAGATTCGTCGCACGCACGTGATTGTCAATCATTGGCCCCGCCACACCAAAGCCCGCGGCCACAACCGGGTCGCCTTTCAAGTGCGGTGCCGCTAAACGCGAAAATTCCTTCACGATCAATTCGAATTGCGCAAATTCCTTGCTCGCGAATCGCTTGCGAAACACACACGTCAGCGTGCCATTCTTCTCAGAGAACAGCGCCAGATTGCACTTCGTTCCGCCGACATCACCCGCAAGGATCACCGTGTCCCCCTGGTCCTAACTCTCTCAGTTGATTTCAGCGCCACCCTCGCCGAATGTCCGTCCCGATTTATGACCCCGACCCCGAACTAAGGGTTGTACCACCGTCTCCCGCTGCGTTCGAGCAAAAGCTCCGATTCCCGCGGCCCCCAGCTCCCTGCAGGATATATCGGCACCGCCGCCGTTTTTGCCGCGCTCCACACATCCAAAATTGGATCGACCAGCGCCCAAGCCGCCTCCACGCTGTCGCCGCGATCAAACAGCGTCGCATCTCCCCGCACGCAGTCACCCAACAGCGTGGCGTACGCGCTTCGCGTCCCGTCACCGAATGCCTGGCGATAGCTGAAATTCATCGCCACGTTCCCGATACCCATCTCCGTTCCGGGCTTCTTTACTCCAAACGACACACAAATCCCTTCGTCCGGCTGAATATTCAGCACCAGCCGGTTGTCTTCCACCAGGCGCTCGCGAAACACAATGTGCGGCGCGCGCTTGAATTGAATCACAACCTCCGTGCTGCGTTTTGCCAAACGCTTCCCGGTGCGCAAATAAAACGGCACTCCCGCCCAGCGCCAATTGTCGATCAGCAATTCCATCGCGACAAATGTCTCCGTGCGCGAGTGCGGATTCACTCCCGGCTCCTGCCGGTATCCTGGCACAGATTTGCCGTCGACTACCCCGGGCCCATATTGTCCGCGCACCACGGCCGTCGCCACCATCCCCAAATCATAGGGCCGCGCCGACTGCAGCACCTTCAATTTTTCGTTGCGCACCGCCGTCGCATCGAATCGCGCCGGAGGTTCCACCGCCACCAGCGACGTAAGCTGCAAAACGTGGCTCTGAATCATGTCGCGCAGCGCGCCAGCCGTCTCGTAGAATCCGCCCCGCCGTTCCACACCCAACGTCTCCGCCGCCGTGATCTGCACATGATCCACATAATTCCGGTTCCACAGTGGCTCGAAAATTCCATTGCTGAAGCGCAGCACCAAAAGATTCTGCACCGTATCCTTACCCAGGTAATGATCGATGCGATAGACCTGTTTCTCATCAAACACACTCAGCACGATCTTGTTCAGCTCTTTCGCCGAAGCCAAGTCGCGCCCAAACGGCTTCTCAATAATGATGCGCACCCACGCGTCCGGAGAAGACGGTTTCGCCAACCCTGCGCGCCCAAGCTGCTCCACAATGTGTTGGTAAACCTCCGGCGGTGTTGAAAGATAAAACAGCCGATTCCCTCCAAGCTGTTTCTCCGCGCTCAAAGCGTCCAATCGCTTCGCCAGCTTCTTGAAATCTTCCAGATTCCCGTACTCGCCCGCCTGATAATAGAGATTTGAAGCGAACTCGCTCCATTTCTTCGGGTCGATTGGTCCCACTTCCGAAATGCTTTTGGCCGCTTCCCCCGCCGTGCTACGAAAGTTTTCGTCGCTCATCGGCGTCCGCGCAAATCCCACAATCGCGTACCGCGGCCCCAGCGACTTATGCAGCGCTAGGTCATACATCGCCGGAATCACTTTGCGCTTGGCAAGATCACCCGAAGCTCCGAACAGCACCACGGTGACTGGCTCGCGAACGCCAGAATTCCCGTTGACCGCTCCCTTTTCCTCTACCGCCACATCGTCCGATATTGCCGTCGTATTCATTCCATCACCGGGTTGCACGACACTATACCTCAACACCGCAATTTTTCAGTTCCGCGCGCAGTTGCTCCGCGTTCTGGTAATGAATCGCTTTCATCCCCAGTTTACGCGGATTCTCCAGGTTCAGCGGCCGGTCATCGATGAACACGCACTCCCCCGCGGACCGCTGCGTCACTTTTAGCGCCATGCGATATATCATCTCTTCCGGCTTCCGCGTGTGCAAATAGCACGAGCTGAAGAACACCTGGAAATCCCGGCGCAAATCAAACGCCGCAATTCGGTATTCATTCAGCTCCATCGGCTCGTTGTTAATCGACGCGATAAAATATTTCCCCAGCCGCGCCGCTTTATCCAGCACCGCGCGCGTTTCCGGATACTCTTTCGATTGCGCATACATAAACGCGATGAACTCCTCGCGCGTGAACGGCCGCGGCCGGTAAAACAGCGTCCGATTCAAATATTCGTCCAGCGTAATCAGCCCCGCATCGAACGCCGGAAACGAAAGCTCGTGCCGCTCCTGAAACTCGTCCCAGTCCAGGTGAAAAACTTCCGCCGCACGCCGGCGCGCCTTCGTATCCCAACCATTGGTCAGGATGACGCCGCCTATGTCCCAAAACAGTGTCGTGATTTCAGACAAGGGGCTGGGACCTCGACGTTTGGGCACTCATCAGATGCTTTCCTTCGACAACAAGTTATGTTGCGTAACTCGCGCACTACCCGGGAACGCCATTTTCCTGATTGGCGTAGGCAGCGTTCAGCAAAACGTAACGATTGTTGCGTGAATTCCACACGACAGCTGAAATGCGCCGCGATTCTACTCTCACCTTCGTCTAATTCCTATCACCTGCCCCCCCGCGCACTAGGAATTTCCCATCGCTTGCGGTATCTTCGAAAATGTACAGCTGATGAGGACATAACAATGGCGAATGAACCCTGCGGCCCCACACAGCCCGCAAATGAAACGGTCAAGCCCGGAACCCGCATGGTCCACTGCGTTAAATTCGACCGCGACCTCCCAGGACTCGATCGCCCACCCTGGAAAGGCGAACTCGGCAAGCGCGTCTACGAAACCGTTTCGAAAGATGCCTGGAAGCTTTGGATCGAGCACTCCAAAATGGTGATGAACGAATACCGCCTGAATCCCCTCGATCCCGGCTCACAAAAAATCATGGAAGAGCAAATGGAGCAATTCTTCTTCGGCGAAGGCGCCAAGCTCCCCGAAGGCTACGTAGCCCCCAAAGCCAAGGGGTAGTTCCCAGTTCATCGATAAATGGACGCGCGCTCGGGGTGTCTCCGCGACCTCTGTGCAAACTCTGTGCCCTCTGTGTTAAATCTTTTCTCCTGATTTCATCCCGTCACCCGGCCCGTAACCGGATGCTCCACAGCCAATCGCTTCCGAATTGCAAATCTCAATTTCCCATGCGCCGCCCGCAATGCCGCCTCCACCTCATGCGCCGATTCCGCCCGCGCAAATAAAAATCCCAAGTAACTCGACCCCTCCGGCCAAGCCGCAATGTAATCATGCAGCCGAGCCGTAATCTCCAGCCCAACAATATCCGTTACAGCCCGCGCCGCATCCTCACCCCCTACGCTCTCCAACACCCCGCTGGCGGGCACAGGAATCATCATCACTCCAGAAGCCCTCGCCTCACGCGTCCAATCTCCAACCGACATCTCCGCCGCGTCACGTAACAGCAGTTCCTCCAACCCAATCACCTCTTCGCTTTCATTACGAACAAACCGCAGCGCCGCAGCGCACAATCCCCCAATCGGCCGCGGCGCCACCTCCAGCGGCCACACTCCATCCTCATTAATTCGAAACTCCGCATGGACCGGCCCATGCGACAATCCCAGTGCCCGCACCGCATCCCCCGCGCACAGCTCTATCTCGTGCACACGCGCCTCGCCCAAACGCAAAGGCGTAACGTAAATCGTCTCCTCGAAAAATGGCCCCTCCAACGGATCGGCCTTATCAAAAATCGCCAGCACGCGAAGCTCTCCGTCCGTCAGCAATCCTTCAACTGCCACTTCCCTTCCCGGAACGTATCCCTCCACAATCATCCGATCCAGATTCGCTTCCCGGCTCGCCAAAATTTCCGGCGACTCCAGCACCCGCCGCACGCGCGCCGCCGCCGCCAAAAATTCCTCCCGATTGTTCGCGCGAATCACTCCCGTGCTAGCCGAAAGCGAAAGCGGCTTCAGCACGCAGGGATACGAAATCCCCAGCAGGGCCGGCTCTGGTGCAGGCTGCAAGGCCACCACGCGAAACCACGGCACGCGCAGCCCCGCATCGCGAAACACTTCGCGCATCCGCAATTTGCTCCGGCAAGCCTCCACCGCTGCCGGATGGTTGTAAGTCAGCCCCAATCCCCGCGCGACGTAAGCCGCCGCAACCGCCGGCCGGTCGCCCAGCGCCAAAACCCCGTCAACGCGCCCGCCTCCGCGCCGAACCTCTTCCAACACCGTGTAAGCAGCAACCTCGGGCGACTCAAAATGCACCGCAATCGCCCGATCCCCCCAAGGATCCTCAAGCTGGTGACACCGGTCCGTAACAAACGCCAGCTCAACGCCAAGTTTCCGCGCAGCCGCATCAAAGCTCCGCGTCTGATACCCGAGCTTCCCCGCAAACACCAAAACTCGTTTTGCTTGTGTCATGATCCGAAAAAGAAAGCCGAGTGACTCATCCTGACCTCAGCCGAAGAGACTGTAGCTACGGTTTACCCTGAGCCTCGAAGCGTCCGCCTTTTGGACCTGAGGCTTTTCCCCTCGCACGAGTACAGTCGATGGACCCACGACGATCAGCCTAAGGTCTCAAACAAAATCATCGGCCATTACAACGTGCTCAGGCTGTGCCTTCACCGCCGTACCTCCAATCGCCACCAACTGATCCCGGGTAGGCTCCGCGCAGCAATACCAAGGCTCACTCAAAAACGGCACACCGCGCCCCTCGGTCACGCGCAGTTCAGGCGCCTCAATCCCCGCAGCCGCATGCGCCGCCTCCCAAATCCGCGCAAACGTAACCGCCCGCGATTCTTTCTTCCGATCCGATTCAGCCGCAATTGCCTGCACCGTCTCGCTCAACAAATCCACCCGCGCGTCCGAGTTCCGCCA
>Ga0210410_10002003_pt1 | contig 18471 bp, 13 predicted proteins | sample IncBWC4MmetaG_FD_161058 | JGI IMG/M metagenome (GOLD analysis project Ga0210410, IMG submission 161058) | Forest soil microbial communities from Barre Woods Harvard Forest LTER site, Petersham, Massachusetts, United States - Inc-BW-C-4-M | ecosystem: Environmental > Terrestrial > Soil >... | reverse complement strand
CCGGTGTGGTGAGTGCAGCGTGCGCCCGCAGCTACACAAAAACCTGGGACTTGTGTACTGCCAATCGGGGGATCTGAAGAATGGAGAGAGCGAATTGCTGGAAGCCGATAAGTTCCTGCCTGGGGATGCGGATATTGCTAAGGCGTTGCAAATTATACGGTTAAGATAGCGATCGTATCCAAACGTCTGGACGACTAGTTTGCTAAGGCCCGGAATGAGCCATCGCCCTTGCGTCGAAGGCACAGGGATTTAGTAAATTGACTAAGGGTTCTCCAATTTAAGCACTCGAATGTCGCAGCGATAGACGGGCGACTGCGCAAACGATGATCCTTCAATATGTTAGGCGAAACAGAAGACATTGGATTGTCGTTGATTATCTTAGCTTGTTTTCATCCGATAAAACCCTTTCTATTAAATGATTTACCGTCGGAAACATGTTTTGCTTCCGCTTACAAACGAGCCGTATTTCCTCAGGTGCAAAAACTTTACAAAAAACTTAGTGACAGTTCCCTGTTTTCATCTGTATATTTTGCTGCGACCCGAATTGAGCGCTTAAATGAGTTCGACAAACGTAACGCCTTTCGGTTCGATTTCAAGCGATAAGGCGCTGATCGTAGAGCTGGTGAAAGCCGGAACGAGATGCGGAAGGCTATCGGAGGACTTATGAAGGCTAGTGTGCAGATGCGAAAGGTAGTGTGTAGGCGGATCTTTGGTGCGGTCCTGCTATCGAGCGTAATCGCGATCTCGTCGGGGGTGAGTGATGCACAACTCTCCTCAGCGTCGATCAGTGGTTCCGTACATGACGGGACCGGCGCCACTGTTATCAATGCGACGGTGACGCTGCGAAATATGGATACGTCGGTCGAGACGAAGGCGGCCTCGAATAGTTCTGGTACATACGGGATTGTGAGCATCACTCCTGGTCGTTACACGATTGAGGCGTCTGCGCCAAGTTTTAGCACGCAGAAGATTTCCGCGTTCACGTTGACGGTAGGAGAGTCCGCGACATTCGACTTTTCGCTGGTGGTGGGAGCTGAGAACACCGTGGTGACGGTCGAGAGCACAGCTCCACTGCTTGAGACATCGACGGCTAATTTGGGAACGGTGATCGCGGTGCGGCAGGTGAACGATCTGCCACTGAACGGCCGTAACTTTACGCAGTTGCTGCAACTGACGCCAGGTGTGGCACCGGTGAATACGGGGCAGAGTAAGGGCGGAGGATTCGCTGGACCGGCCGTTGCGATTGGTTCTGCAACGTCGTTTCCCGCAGTGAACGGGCAGACAAACCGGAGCAACTTTTTCCTGACCGATGGGCTAAACAATTATGGAAGCATCTTGAGTACGTACGATGTGCCACCAATTATCGATGCCATTCAGGAGTTCAAAGTGGTGTCGCATACCGACAGTGCAGAGTATGGCGGTGTGCTGGGCGGCGTGGTCAACGTGGTGACCAAGACAGGAACCAACGACCTGCATGGATCTGGTTTCGAGTTTGCGCGTAACACGGTATTTGATGCACGAGCTACCTTCCTGAAGGCGACGTCGCCGAAGCCAGATTTTTCACAGAATCAGTTTGGCGGGTCGATCGGTGGGCCGGTAATCATTCCGCGCCTTTATCACGGGCGTAACAAAACGTTCTTCTTCGGGGCGTATCAGGGATTCCGATACACCCAGACGGCGAACACCAATATATTAGTGCCTACTGAGGCTGAACTAAACGGAGACTTAAGCGACCAGAAAGATTCCTCCGGTAAGCTCATCCCAATTTACAACCCTTTCAGTACACGCCCGAACCCTTCGGGTAGCGGTTTTATTCGGGATGCGTTCCCCAACAACCAAATTCCAAAGAACCTGATCGATCCGCGCCTGGTTGCGTTTGCTCACTTTGTTTATCCCACGGCAACGGGAGCGACCCAGGCGGGGACCAACGCTGTAGACCCAACGCCAATCAACCAGACGCAGAATGAGTTCAACGTGCGCGTCGACCACACCTTTGGAGCCAAGGATTCTGCATGGTTTCGCTATAGTTTCATCAATAGTACGCAGACAAGTTCCGGAGGTATCCCGGGCCTGCTGAGTACACTTGCAACGCCGGGGCGGAACTGGGGCGGGAGCTATGTGCATATTTTTAGCCCGAGCTTCATCGTGCAGGCCCAGTATGCCCGTACGACGGGACAGCACAACAATACGCAGCGTTATCAGAGTGCGACGTCCACAATCTTCTCGCAGGTAGGCTTTTCGACCGCCTTTGCAGGTGGCTATCTAGCGACTCCCGATAACTTGATTCCTCATCTTGCTATCGATGGAGGATTCGCTGGAGGTGGAGAGACGATTCAGAATACGCCTAAGGCCACTGACAGCCACGAGGCGAGGGCGACATTGACGAAAATTGTCGGTACCCACGAGATCCACTTTGGGGGTGGATATACAACCCTTACGTTTGAGAGCCCGATCGCAAACTCAAGCCTAAGTTTCCAGGCTGCCCAGACAGCGGACCCTCAGGCTGCGTCTGGTAAGGCGAGTGGCCTTGGATTAGCTTCGTTTCTGCTCAATGTTCCTGGTAATGCACAGCGACGCAATGTGCTTGAAAAGGAAAGGGCCGGCGGCGTGCTCAGTTCTTTCGTGCAGGATAGCTGGAAAACAACGCCGCGACTGACGTTGAACTTCGGGGTGCGGTATGACATTACGTTTATCCCGGCATACGGAACTGAAGACACAGTAGGCCAACAAGGTGGCATAGAGACGGGCGATGTGGACTTTACGAACGGAACCTATGTGCTGCAGAAATTGCCGCCAGCGTGTTCAGTTCGTGGGCACGCACCGTGCATTCCGGGTGACGGTTCATTGCCGGCTCATGTGGTTGTTGATCCGCGCGGTAAGATTCCGCACAACACCTACGAATGTAGGGCCGAGGTTTGGCTTCGCATTTCGCCTTGATGACAAGACGGTAATCCGCTCTGCGTTCGGCATTGTTTACGATCAGTGGGCTGCCGCGACACAGACGGCACAGAACATTGAGGGTTTGTGGCCCGATACAGGTCAGCAAATTGCCAATCCCAACAACCCAAATACGGGCACAATTACGCCTTCGGCTACGGCTCAAAATCCATTTAGTGCCGGTAACAGCGGAAACTTTCCGGCGCCTACTCCATTCGAGCAGGTTGGTTTCTTTTTTGATCCGCGCATTAAGAATGCCTATTCAGACCAGTACAACGTCGGTGTCGCAAGGCAGATGGGCGAGGCGACGACTGTCACGTTGAACTATGTCGGATCGTCGGGACATAGGCTGGATGTGGGGGGCTTCTACAACACCGCCCCACCGGGCCCAGGTAATCCGCGCCTGCGTTCACCCTACCCGTATATTGCCCCGACATACTGGGACCGTAGCACTGGCACCAGCAACTACAACGCCCTGCAACTTTCAGTTGAGAGACGCTACGCGAACGACTTCTCATATTCGGTTGCCTACACATGGTCGAAATCTATCAACACTGGCGGCGACGGATTCTTTGGAGTTGAGGGCGGTGTTCCTCAGGATCCTTATCATCCGGGTGCGTTTGGCAGCAGGTCGGTCGCGGGCACCGATCTAAGGAACGTGCTTTCTGTGAGCACCCTGTACTCAGTGCCACTGGGGAAAGGAAAGGCACATACCACCGGCAACGGCGCCCTTGATTATGTCCTCGGAAACTGGCAAATCAACAATATCTTTCTTGCAAGATCAGGTCTGCCATTTACGCCGAGCATTGGCGGCGATAGTGCGAACACGGGTAATGGCAATAGCGGGTATTTGACCGCGAATGTGATTGGAGACCCACACCAGGGCCCACGGACAGCTAACCAGTTTTTCAATACTGCCGCCTATGCCGCTCCACCCATCTATACCTTCGGTACGGCAGGGAGAAACTCCTTGCGGTCAGCAGGTTTCTGGAATCTGGATACGTCGCTCTTTCGGAAGTTTCCGTTCGGCGAACGGTACCAGCTGGAGCTTCGGGCAGAAGCGTTCAATATCTTTAACCATCTCACGTTAGACATTCCTGACGGCAGATTCGGTGATGCGAATTTCGGCAGGGTGACGAGCACGGCAAGCGTTGCAAGACAGCTTCAAATGGGAGCGAAGGTTACCTTCTGATCTGATCGCGTAGGAATGAGGTGCGCGCCTTTTCGCAGTATGTGATTGACGCGCACTTCTTCTGAAAGAGTTGCGATCAGATTCGGGGAAATGAACTCTGAGACGACACGATTACAGTATGTCCAGGGATACGGGATGCGGTGGATGGTGGGACTAAGGCCGAGTATGGGATTGTGGTGGGCGATGATCCGTGCTCCCCGACTTCCGCGCAGCCACACATCTGGTGCCCGCACGCGATCGTGTCATGGGCGTCGCACTCGGAATTCTGGTTATGTGGTTCGTCTTCGACCAGCTCTGGCCCAGACGCATCAGCACCGTTCTTCAACGTATCCTGGGAAACATGCTTGACGCCGAAACAAAGCTCCGTAGCATTGATCAACTCAGCGACCTGGCAGAAGCCGCGCGTGCGCTTTCGCGCCTCCGTGTCGCCGTCACGACTGACCTCGAGAGCGTTCATCGCCTCGAATCTGCCGTCTATTTCGATTTCGGCCGGGGTTACGAGCGGGAACTTGTCCTCGGTCGCAGACTCATCCGGAAGATTCGGGCCTCCGCCGCCGAATTCTATGCCGAAGTGTTGAGGCTCAGGAACGAAGGCTCACTCCAGGCCCGCAGAGCATAAAAAGCGCCTCTCCCGCAAATTTTCCCGGCGCCCGCCGACTGTTGAGCTCAAGGCCGTCTGATAAATCGTAGCATCGACTCTCCTCTCGAACTCCAACAGGCACCGAGCTTCTGTTACGAACAGCTCATCCAGAGTGCGAATACAAACCCCGGCGGAGAGCAACATGCAACGCAAGGAAATCAGCAACGACAAAGGCAAAAGCACTATGAAGAAAAAGATAAGGAACAAATCTTGACACCAGTGACCTGCTCATACAAAACGCGCTAGTATTCACTGATTTCCAGTGGGGGACTTTCCACTTGGACGAGAAGTCGGCATTTCGGACAAGTGACCCTGGGCGATCAGCTGTTAAGAACAGGATTTCTGACAAGGTCAATTCGTAATTAATGCGAAACGGCGTTCGGTTCTCCGGTTTATGGGCTTCGCCAAGGATCAGTACTGATATGTCGGCTTCTCGTCAGTGATGTTCCAAGTCCGCCGCGCGTCGTCTGAGTCGTTTGGAGTAGTGACCGATGTGCCATCCCGCGCCATCAGGACATTCATAGGCTTTGAGGAGGTCGGGTCTTTGGACGCCGGGAGTGTCTTTCACCTCCTGGACTCTCAGTGTGGCGGCTTCCCGGGAAGGCCAGACCCGACAGTCGCGAGGTCGAGGTTGTCCTTGTTGACGTCGAAGGGTGTGACGCCGATGAGACCAGAAGGAGCCTGGAAGTTGGCGTTGTCCGGACCGATGGAGATGATCGGACGTGCTGGCGTCGACATCTCGTTCTGGCGGACCTTGACGTTCTTGGCGACGGCGATTGCCTGACCTTCGTTGAGCACACCGAACCCGTAGCTCTCTTCGATCCCGAGGTTATGGATCGAGTACTGCGGTTCGTCCCAGCTCTTGACGTGGGGCTTCTCGTCCACGATCAGGGCGCCGAGTGATTTAAGCCGTAAATATAGCTATGTTTTGGTAGATGACAAAAAGAATCTAAATTCATATACATATCGACGATATATCGTTGGTATATGGAACCTTCAGGAAAACTAGCTGTGGACCACGTCTTCTTCGCCGTTATCGTCGCCCTGTTCCGCTTCCTGCCACCCGTTCTCAGGTCCGCCAGAAGGTCGATCGTCTGAGAGATCTCTACGAACTGGAGGCCGTTCTCGAACTCAGCCGAGCCAAGCCGGACATCAACTATCTGCTTCAGCTGGATCTGGAGTCGAGCTTCTTGCGTGATGTCGCGGTCTCGATCAAGGAGCAGAAATGAAAACTGTTGCCCTTTATCTGCGCGTATCCAGTGTGGACCAGCACTCGGAGACACAACTCTATGATCTCCGCGCGATGGCCCGGCAGCGGGGTTTTCAGATCGTTGCCGAGTACACCGATCGGATCTCCGGGACTAAAGCTCGTAGACCTGGTCTCGATGATCTGCTTCGGGATGCGCACCGCGGCCGCTTCCAGGTGCTCCTGGTCTGGGCCTCGGACCGGATCGCCCGGTCCGTGCGCCACTTCCTCGAGGTGCTCGACGAACTCAATCATCTCAACATCGAGTTCGTCAGCTTCCGCGAGAACCTCGATACCGGCGGCCCGTTAGGACGAGCCGTCGTGATCATCATCGGCGCCATCGCAGAGCTCGAACGGAATCTCATCATCGAGCGGGTGCGGGCAGGAATGCGTCGCGCCCGGCTGGAGGGAAGGCATAACGGCCGGCGGCCACTTGATATCGATCGTGTTGCTGTTCTCCAGGAGCGCGCTCGAGGCCAGAGCCTGAGCGAGATCGCTGAAACGCATCGCATCTCTCGCGCCACCGTAAGTCGACTACTCAAGCAGGCAAAAGAGACAGCTGCTCCACCTAAATAGACAATGCTCAAAAGGGGTGCCGCAGGGCACCCCTCAACTCCTTGGATCTGAGACATCAGAATCGCCACTTCTGCTGTCTCATAAGGTGTGGGTTGTGAAAACAGACCATCGCCAATGCCGCTGAGTTTGGGTAGATGCTGCTTGGTCTTCTCGCTATCGCAGTATGCCGGGCGACTTAGCGGGACTAGTTGTCATGGCTCAAATGCAAACCTTAGGTACTAAGCGTCTGTTCCTGTTCCATAGCAGGGCTCCATGTGGCTCTCCAGGCGGACGAGTAGGGAACGACACGCATAAGGATGAACAAGCTTTTATTTAGAGTTCAGGTAAAAACTCACCATTCAAGACTAAATAAAATCCGTTCGCTATTTAGACAATCGGCCGTCGGCTAAACGTATCGGTTAGCAAACTGGTGTTGCTTGCGAACCAGGAGAGGCGCCATATGTATCGCTCACTTCTCGCTAGTACTTTACTGGGGATACGCTTCCTCTGTGGGGTGTTGGGCGTTTCACAGCAGCCCGATCCACAAAAGATCGCGATTCAGCCCTTTCCGAATTTTGCGCAGCAGCTCGTGGACGAAACGCTGGCCAAGCATCCTGACTTGCTTGTTCTAGCGTTCCATGTTGTCATCCCCGGCGATTCTCTGAACCGAGTGGTCGCCATCAACAAGGTCCAGCATCCCAAGTTTCTAGGCCGACCCTCCGACGACATCGATACCGATACAGCGAAGACGAGCCGTACGGTTGTACAGGTCATTCCCGCCACTCATCGCATGGAGGTACACATGCCTCTCCACGATAAGAGCGGCAAGACGATTGCAACCCTAGTTACTGTTTACAACTTCAAGGATGAAGAAGAAGCGCCCGAGTTGATGCGTCGTTCACAAGCCATTCGGGATGAGCTCACACCGCGAATCACAGGGGTGGATCAGTTGCTCGCGAGCCAATGAGAACGCAGCTGAGGGGCACCCACATTCAACGAGGAAAATTTGCACGAGGTCTAGCGATGAATACACCAAGAAATTTGCTAAGTCTGGCAACATTGGGAACGCTGTTGGTAGTACAAATTCCATGCTCGTATGCACAGGTCGCTGGTGCTACTCTGAGCGGCATCATTACTGATCCAGCAGGTCTAGTTGTCCCTGGTGCAAAAATAGATATTTTGCGGGAGTCGACTGGGATTACCCATGCGACTGAGTCGAATACCACCGGCAACTACGTCGTACCAAACTTGAATCCGGGTACCTACTCGGTGACTGTGAGCGCGTCGGGCTTCGCAACAATGGTCGAGAAAGGCATTGTTCTCGAGGTTGGATCGAACGAACAGGTGAATTTCAGCCTGCAGATCGGAACGAGTAGCCAGCAGATTCAAGTGACAATTGAACAGCCAGCGCTCGATCTCGCCTCCTCTTCTATCACTGACGTGATCAATGGTGCAGAGGTACGCCAACTTCCGCTAAACGGCCGCGACTGGACGCAACTTGCGACCTTGCAGCCGGGCGTGTCTCTGATTCGCCTCGAAAAGACAGTTGCCGTTGGTGCCGATCGTGGAAATCGCGGATACGGTGCCCAGATGACCGTCGCCGGCGGCCGTCCCCAGCAAAACAACTATCGAATGGACGGTATCAGCATCAATGATTACTCCAACGGAGCGCCTGGAAGCGTCATCGGATTGAACCTCGGTGTGGATGCGATCCAGGAATTCTCCGTCGTAACCGCAAATGCATCGGCCGAGTATGGGCGCGAAGCTGGCGGAGTCATCAATGCGGTTACACGGGCAGGCACAAATCAGTTTCATGGCAGTGTCTATGAATTCTTTCGGAACGACGCGCTGGATGCTCGCAATTATTTTGACGGAAAGGTTATACCTCCACTCCGTCAAAATCAGTTCGGCGTTGCCGTTGGAGGGCCGATTTTAAAGAGCAAGACCTTCTTCTTTTTTGACTATGAAGGTCTGAGGCGCTCGCTAGGCTCTACCGCGATTGACAATGTCCCAAGCCTCCAGGCGCGTGCAGGGAACGTGCACTCTCCCATAACCGGTCTCCCTGTCACAATTGCCGTGACACCCGATGCTAAGAAATATCTGGGCTTCTATCCTGCACCGAACGGCGCTCTTCTCGGGAACGGCGATACAGCCATCTACACCTTCGTCAACAAAGCAATTACGCCGGAAAACTTCTATACCGCACGAGTTGACCAAACCTTCTCTCAGCACGATTCATTCCATGCGACTTATTTCTACGACAGCGCGAATTTTACGCAGCCCGATTCTCTGAATAATTATCTTCTTTTATCGCATACCAACCGACAGTTGGGGATGTTTGAAGAAACACACATCTTCTCTCCGTCGCTTGTAAATAGCTTCCGCGCTGGCGTAAGCCGAAATGTAGCTAACATAACAAACACGGAACCTGGCTCAAACCCGCTTGCCGCGGATACTACTCTCGGTTCGGTTCCCGGAACGACAGCTTCTTCCGTTGTGATCACCGGTCTCACGACTTTTGGCGGGGGACTGAACGCACCGTCTCAATACAACTTTTACTGGACTTCGATACAGGCCTATGACGACGCCTTCTACACGCACGGAAACCACACCATTCGTTTCGGTGGTGCATTTGAAAACATGCATAACAACATCGTTGCAACATCCAGTCCCGCTGGTCTATGGACCTTCGCTTCGACTTTCAACTTCCTCACCAATTTGCCTCAGAACTTCTCAGCGGAACTCCCCGGCTCGAATTCGGAGCGCGGTTTGCGTCAGGTGCTGGGAGCTGGCTATATCCTCGATGACTGGAAAGCGCTTCCAAACCTAACGTTCAATCTAGGGGTACGATACGAGGCGACGACTGTTCCTACGGAAGCACACGGATATCTCTCGACCCTGCTCAATTTGACCGACACCACTCCTCACCTGGGCAGCCCTTACTTCTCAAATCCCACGTTGAAAAATATTGAGCCCCGTGTTGGCCTTGTCTTTGATCCATTCAAGAAGGGGCGCACATCGATTCGAGCGGGCTACGGAATCTTTGATGTATTGCCGCTTTTGTATCAGTTTGAGTTACTTTCATCATTGGCGGCGCCCTATCTTGAAGTCGGCAGTGTCACGACGCCAGCCACACTCATCGGCACATTTGCTCATGGCGGGGCGTTTTCACAGATCTCCGCCTCGCCCACATCCCTCCGGCAGACCTACATTCAACCACATCCTCCCCGCGACTATCTCATGGAGTGGAACGCCAATATCCAACAGGATTTGGGCGCGGGTGTGACGCTTCTAGTTGGCTTTGTAGGTTCTCGCGGCGTCCACCAGCCCTTCCGTTCAGACGATGTCAACTCGGTACAACCGATTAATCCGGCTGCGCTACCTCTTGTCTTTCCAACCCCGACTCTTGCGAACCCAACGGTGAAGCTCAATCCGAATGTGGGACAGATTGCGGGTCTCTTCTGGACGAACGACACATACTACGACGGCTTGCTGGCACAGGTTAATGCGCGGACAAAATTCGGGCTCCAAGGCCAGGTCTCCTATACGTATAGCAAGTCGATCGATGGAGGGACGGCAACGCTGGCGGGCGATCCCTTCGGAAATTCCATATCTACGTTGTTTTACTTTGCGCCTCAGACGCGCCGCGGTGTGGCAGACTTCAATGTCCCACAGAGCCTTATCGTCACTGCCTCTTACAATGTTCCATCACTCAAGCATCTCAACGGACCCGTGTCCAACGCCACAAACGGATGGGTGATAGGAGGAATATTTACAGCCCAGAACGGTCTTCCATTCACCCCGACAATTGCCGGGGACGCTCTCGGATTGAAGAATACGAATCCCTACGATGTTCCCAATCGTCTTAACACGACTGGCTGCAAGAGCGCGGTCAACCCCTCGACTCCTTTGGCTTATTTCAAGCTTCAATGCTTTGCTTTTCCCGCACCTTTTACGCTCGGAAATATTCAGCGCAATTCGCTTAGCGGACCCAATCTCTTCAACCTGGATGCCTCTTTCCTGAAGAACACCCCAATCAAGAAAATCTCGGAGGCCTTCAACCTACAGTTTCGCGCCGAACTCTTCAATATTCTGAATCACGCTAACTTTGCTCCGCCTTCGGCCAATAAGACCATCTTTACCGTGACCGGTTTACCAGTCAACGGCGCAGGCCAGATCACCTCCACCGTGACAACATCGCGCCAAATCCAGTTCGGTTTGAAGGTGATTTTTTGATTGGAGTGCTTGTTGAATCGGGCCTGTCCAAGCTGTTCTAGGAGCCACTATGCATAACACAGTAATTCGTAAACTGCTTTTTGCTGCCATGTTGCCAATCTTGGCAGCGCCTGCGTCCTTCGCTCAGAATAGCTCTTCCGTCAAGCTTATCAACTCAGTTGATCTGCCCGGCTATACGGGAGATTTCGACCACTTTGCCGCCGATTATGACCACAATCGCCTCCTGCTTGCAGCAGAGGATCATGGTACGGTCGAGGTCTTTGATCTCAATACGTCTGCTCATCTGCGCACCGTGGATGGCTTTGAAAATCCACACAGTATTCTGGCTCGCAAGGGTGTTCCGACCATGTTCATCACCGACAGTGGAAAACCGATGTCCACTATTCGGGATGCGGACACCCTGGTGAAGAAGAAGGCAGTGGTACTAACACCCGGGGCCGATACGGCGAAATATGATGCCTCCTCCAACATCCTCTATGTCGTCACCGGAGGGAAGGACGTGGATATGAAGACGGCTAATCTCGAAGCCGTCAATCCGGATACCGGGGCTAAGCTGGGGATGGTTACTTTTCCTGACAATCACGTTGAGGCGATGGCTTTCGTCGACAGTGATCCTCGTCTCTTCATTAATCTGACACAGACGAATAAGCTGGCCGTCGTCGATCGCAAGTCTCTGAAAGTCCTTGCAGTCTGGCCCGTGCTGCCCGCCAAGCAGAACGCTATGGTAGCCTTCGATCCTGTGCAGCATCGGCTATACGTTGTGTGCCGGGATCCAGGCATGGTGGTCGTGATGAACTCTGACACCGGCACCGTCGTGGGAACACAACCGGCACCACTTCGGTCCGATGAAGTGCAATATGACGCAAGCTCTCACCGGTTGTACGTTCCAGGTGGCGAAGGCTATATGGGGATTTACGACACTGCCGATCCCGACCACCTAAAGCTTGTGGAGAAGGTGACGACCGCTCCAGGCGCCAAGACCGGCCTTCTTCTGCCCACGATGCACCGTTTGTTTCTTGCTGTGTCTCCAGGCGAGTCCAAATCGATGGCAAAGGTGCTCACATACGAGGTGAAGTAGATCTCTGACATATGAGATCTTGCCTCTTAATTTGCGATCGAGCCACGCGGAAAGTAGATCGCGTGTTTTTCGTCGCGGCAAACATTATCGCTTCATGCTTCATGAAGCATCTAGGAGGAATATGAGAAAAGTAACTGAACTTGTTTGCGTGACCCTGCTAGGTATCGCCTGTCTAGCTCCCGCTCTGGCGCAGGAGACCAGAGAGCAGGCCGTCGCCGGAATGCGAAAAGTAGACCCTAAGGAGATGGATCCTACCTACACCAAGCCTGCGCCGTTTGCACAGAAACTCGTCGACGAGGCCTTGGCAAAGCATCCTGAAGTAATCCTGATCGCGATTCACGCTCAACCGTCGGGACACAAGAATGTTATTGTCGCATCGAACTTCGGACGCATTGGCAAGATCGGCGATGAAGACGATCTTCGTTGTATCCGCACGGGGAAAAGCAACCTGGAGCTGAGCTCGACCGGTAAGCACTTCGAGGATGAGCTGATCCTGCAGGACGCTTCCGGCAAGACAATTGGCGCCCTCGGTGTAGTTTTCAACTACAAGCCCGGTGACGACAAAGCGGCTATGGAAAAGATTGCCGACCAGATTCGCGACGAAATGAGGGCACAACTGCCCAGAAAGAGCGCGTTGTTCGGGCCGGCACAGTAGTAGTAAACGAAACTGACGGCGCCGACTCATCGAAGCGTGCTTTCCAATGTCTCTGGGTGATTTGCTCCACGTTGGCCAATGTTTTTTGTTGGTCACAGCCAATCGTATAGCTGTCACCATAGGGTTCAGGGCTCGGATGGATTAGTCCTTAAACGCGTTTGTGTTACCCCGGCATACTGCGATATCTATCCAAACTCAGCGGCATTGGCGATGGTCTGTTTTCACAACCCACACCTTATGAGACAGCAGAAGTGGTGATTCTGATGTCTTAGATCCAAGGAGTTGAGGGGTGCCCAGCGGCACCCCTTTTGATCATGCTCTATATAGATGGTGAAGACGTCTCTTTTGCCTGCTTGAGAAGGCGGCTGACTGTAGCTCTGGAGATGCTGTGGGTCTTCGAGCCTCCGAGCGAGGTAGAGATGATAAGAATCGTCACCCTTGCCTCCAGCAGTTTGCGCCGCTCTCGCCATTCCGTGGGGCTCAGGGAGCTTTTACGATCCCCACAGGAACACGCCGATTTCCTGTCTGAATTTGTTGAGAAGCGAGTTGAACTGAAACGGCTGCCGGGGGCTCCTATGGCCGCGTGGCAAGCCGCGTCCGATCGAGGCGACAGATTTAAGGAGTATCAGGAGAGGAACCGCGGGAAGATTGTGGACCCGTCCAGCGTTAGCCCCGATGAGATCATCAAGGAAGAGCAGGATGAGCAGGTAACAACGCATCCGAAGATCAAGACGCCCCGCCGATACACACACGAGCGTCAGGTTTTGACTTCCGAGATACTGGTCAATGCGATGGCAGAATGGCTATATCAGAACGTCACGATGAAGTTCAACTTCACACCTGAAGTCTGCAGGCAGGCGAGGTTTCAGATTGCGCATGGCCTTCTCGACCCGTATCGGATACAGACAGCGGCAACATCCTTTAACGGTTTGATGAAGGAGCTACGTCCGGTGGAATTCTCTGAAGACTCCGCAATTCTGATCAGTGAAATCGCCGGATGGCTGCTGGGATGCCTCTTGGCCACTGGCCAACAACCAGGATGGATGTACGAGGCATTCGGGGTTGCCGGGAATCGAGCGAAGCGAATGGAAGAAAAAGCGCGCTACGATGAATGGGCTGCCACATTAGCCAATGGGAGCTAAATTGCCGCAATCCGTGCTTGATCTTTTTATCCTGTCGGTCCTTGATCGAGGGCTCGAAACACCATACGATCTCAACCGACAGGGAGGACTTTCTCTGGGTTCGACAGTGCCGGCGCTGAAGCGACTCGAGACGGCAGGCCTCGTTCGGAAAAAGGCAGCAGTCGGTTCGAGTAAGCGACCGCGGCACTGGTTCCAACGTTCCGCAGCGGGGAGAAAGCTGGCTCGTGGCGGATGGATTCCGCTGTTAAAGGATCAGCCGCCGAGCGACTTCGATGCGGTATTAAGACTGGCGGATATGGCGCGACACTATCGGGCTAGACCTGCGGATATAATCACGTTCCTGGAAGCAGCCGCTTCAGAACGGCGGTCATCGGCCAGAGTTTTCGAGCACCGCGAGAGGCGCGATTCTCTCGGACTCGTGGCTACGCGCGAAGCCTGGGATGTGGCTCGCTTGAGGGCTGAGGCGAAGTTTCTCGAAGGGTTGGCGCAATCCTTCGGGCGAAACCATGCAAACGCCGCGAACGTTGATTGAGACAGCAACCTGTGTCGGCATGTTGGATAGCTCACAAGGCTTCCACGGCCTTTTGAGACGTGTGTGTGAGTCATCTATGGGTGGCGACCCACTAACCGACCTCCGGGCCCATTTTCACGTCGGCTGAGAAAATACGCCTCGATAGAAAAAGATTGGCTTTCTCCTGAGATGGAATTTTTGGATGAAGGCGATCGTTCTCCCTATACTAAACACCCTCCGAACGATGATCCGTCTGTCCGCGCATCCGGTCATTTCAACATGAGCTTTGATCTGCCGACACTCTGGTAGATCAGCGCGGATGGCCATGGTCAAGAGAACCGAACTTTGGAGAAAACATGAACGAGATGAGCGCTAGCTTTTTGAATGCCGAGCAAGCCGCCCAATTCCTGGGCGGATTGAACTCGCGGACAGTTACAAGGTGGTCCCGCGAGGGATACTTGCCTGGCTATCCACTCGGTGAGGGTAAGAGACGAATCTGGAGATATCTCAGAGAAGATCTGGCTGCGTGGATGTGGGACGTCGACATGGGGGCTCTGATGCATCCTGAACCCAATCACACGGGAATGTACACTCGCCCTAGCCACCGATGCTCCGATCGAGGACTATCTCAATGATCGTAAGCAGACGTTTTCAAAATGGAAGCTTAACTTTAGTGAAGAACTTAACCAAGCCGGACACGTGGTTCCTTCGTTTCTATGAGGAAGTGGGGGACAAGCGTGTCTATCGCAGAAAACGAATCGGTACAGTGCGGGACTTCCCGCATCGCCGAGACGCAGAAAAGGCGGCCTTGGTCCTTCGCGGAAACATCAACAACGATGTCAGTTCCCCGGAGACGGTGAACGACCTCCTAGCCCACCACCACAAGCACGAGCTTACGCCGGCTCGCAAGGCGTTTGCCTCGATTGAAAATCACCTCACCCTGTCGAAGTGCTACATCACACCTCGCTGGGGAACGTACAAACTTGGTGCTGTACGAACTGTTCAGGTGGAAGAGTGGCTTGATTCGCTAACGCTCGCACCGGCATCCAAGACGAAAATCAAAAGTGTTTTTTCCGTCTTGTTCAGCCACGCGATACGTCACGAGTGGGTTTCTCTAAACCCGATCAGTAAAGTGCGAACCTCATCCAAGAGCCTGCGCGAAAAGGATGTCCTCACTCCTGCGGAGTTTCAAGCGCTGTTGGTAGAGCTATCGGTGAGGGAAGTGGCGATGGTTTTACTGATTGGGAGCACTGGCGTACGCCGGTCCGAACTGATGGCTCTGGTTTGGACCGATATCAACGTCGAGACAATGGAGGTGAGCATTACCAAATCCTGTGTGCGCAATAGGCTCGGAGACACGAAGAAGGAATGCTCGCGCCGCCCTGTTCCACTTCATCCCCTGGTCCTAGAATCTCTGCTCGATTGGAAGCGCCAATCGCGCTACAAAAACGATGGCGATTTCCTGTTCCCGTCCATCAGGTTGAATGGAACCAAACCACTCAGTCCGGACAGCCTGCTCAAGAAAGCCATTCGACCAGCTCTTATCCGGGCCGGTATCAAAGGAAAGATCATCGGATGGCACAACTTTCGCCACACCCTCGGAACGCTGCTTTGGGCAGTTGGAACGGACATCAAAGTCGCGCAGGATCTACTGCGTCATGCGAACAGTCGGACCACGCTGGATATCTACACTCACGCCGTCTCACAGCAGAAGCGAGACGCCAACACGAAGGTGGTTGAGCTCCTCCTGCCCGGACGGGTATTAAAGGCTCAGCACCTTTCAGCACCTTCGCCCCTCTAAAAAGAAGAGGTCTGGGTGTGGAAGTGGTTCATCTTGATGGGGTTGTTGGTGGACCTGATCGGGATCGAACCGATGACCTCTTCCATGCCATTTCGGCAACGTCACGCAACTCATTGAAATTGCACGACATCAACCGCGATGTAACGCTACCAAACGCACATATTTCTCCCGTTATTGGACCCTTAATGGACCCTCGAACCACTCCACACATACGCTTGTACCGGGACCGGTCCTGTATTCGCCACAGAAGAACTGCTCAATGAGTGCGTTGGCCTGTTCGCAATAGTTGTCAACAAATTCCGGATTTCTCCGTTCGAGAATTGCGCTCTGCAATCGCATGGACGCAACAGTCGCTGGATGCAGTTTCCGTTTATGCGGGTCAACTCGGGGTTGTGGCCGGGACCCATAGACTTCAAAACAGACACCTTGACCATCTACATGTTCGAGCGTATATGTAGAAGCCATAGGCATGAAGACTGAAAACAAATTCGATCTCCCGCAGGGTACTCTCGATCTCCTCATCATGAGGGTGGTTGCGCTTGGCCCCATTCACGGTTACGCCATCGCGCAGAGGATTCAGCAAATGTCTCGCGAGGCGTTGCAGGTCCAACAGGGATCCCTTTATCCCGCTCTCCATCGCCTCGAATACAAAAAGCTGCTTGCCTCCAACTGGCAGCCATCCGAGACAGGCCGTGAAGCCAAGTTCTATGAACTGACCGCCCGAGGTCGAGCGCACCTCAAGGCCGAGACTGAGAACTGGAAGCGCCTCACCGACGTTGTCGGGCTCATTCTGAAGGGAACTCTGGAGGGAAATTCATGAGCTGGCTGCAGAGACTATTCGCGCGCAAGCGCATGGATCGCGATCTGGATAAGGAAATCCAGTTTCACGTCGAATCGCAGGTCGCGGACAAGATGCGATCCAGCATTTCCGAAACCGAAGCCCGCCGGCTCACGCGTCTGGAGTTCGGCGGCAGCGAACAGATCAAAGAGGATTGCCGGGAGAGCCGAGGGACAATGTGGCTCGAAACGCTCGTTCAGGATGTCCGATACGGTCTGCGACAACTTCGCAAATCGCGCGGCTTCACCTTCATCGCCATCCTCTCCCTCGCGCTGGGCATCGGCGCGAACACTGCCATCTTCACGCTGCTCAACGCGATTCTGCTGCGGCCGCTGCCGGTCCAGACGCCCAGTGAGTTGCTTCTATTCGGCAACGGCCAGGCACAGGGCAGCATGAACTCAATTCCCGACGGGAAGACGAAGCTGTTCTCCTATCCCTTCTTTCGCGATTTTCGCCAGAAAGATACTTCGTTTTCAGGAATCGCCGCGGTAGACAGCAGCCAGGTTACGACCAAAGCTTCGATTGGCGGGGCAGCCTATCAAACGACCCACGTCGATCTTGTCTCCGGCAGTTACTTCTCGGTGCTTGGCGTACCGTCGTTTCTGGGTCGTACGATAGGCGAATCCGACGATGGCGCCGAGGGCTCGGGCCCGGTCGCCGTAGCCAGTTACTCCTGGTTCCAGCGGCAGTTCAATGGCGACCCGTCTGCGCTTGGTAAAACCATTCGCATCCAGTCACACGACTACACGCTGGTCGGCGTTGCCCGGCCGGGCTTCTACGGATACACGGTGGGTCAATCGACTGACCTGTGGATTCCGCTTTCGATGGAGAAGGCGTTCTCTCGTCCCGGCTGGAACGAACTCGGAACTCAATTCTTTCAGTCGCTCTATCTCATCGGCCGTCTGAAACCCGGTGTGACCCCAACTCAGGCGAGCGTCGAAACCAATCTGCTGTTCAAGCAGATTCTGCGCAGCTACCTCGGGCCTCAGCCTTCGCAAAAGCACCTCGACAATATTGCACACGCCAGTATCCAACTGACTCCAGGGAGCCGTGGAGTCTCTTACCTGCGTTACGCGTTCTCGGCGCCGCTGGAAATTCTGATGGCCATTGTGGCGCTGGTGCTTTTGATTGCCTGTGCGAATATAGCCAACATGCTTCTGGCTCGCGGCGTGGCGCGGACGCGTGAAGTCGCGATGCGCATGGCACTGGGCGCATCGCGCCGCCGGATTGTGTTGCAACTTCTCACGGAGTCTGTATTGCTTGCTTTTCTGGGAGCGGTGGCCGGGGTTGCGCTGGCATGGAAGGCGAGTGCTGTGCTGCTGAGCATGGCCACGCCAGGCCCCAATCCCGTTCCGTTGAATCTGACTCCCGACATGCCCGTGCTCGGCTTTACGCTCGGCATCGCGGTGGTCACGGCGCTTCTGTTCGGCATGCTGCCGGCATTCCGGGCGGCGGGGCTTGACTTCGTACCTGCCCTGAAGGACGGGCGCGGCAGTTCTTCTGCCACAACGCGTGGCACGCTGGCACGATCGCTGATCGTCGGGCAGATTGGGATTTCTGTTGTGCTGCTGGCTGCCGCCGGGTTGTTCGTGCGCAGTCTTATTCACTTGTCTGACGTTGACACCGGTTTCGACAAACAC
>Ga0210410_10002002_pt1 | contig 18475 bp, 15 predicted proteins | sample IncBWC4MmetaG_FD_161058 | JGI IMG/M metagenome (GOLD analysis project Ga0210410, IMG submission 161058) | Forest soil microbial communities from Barre Woods Harvard Forest LTER site, Petersham, Massachusetts, United States - Inc-BW-C-4-M | ecosystem: Environmental > Terrestrial > Soil >... | reverse complement strand
CCTCATTCGAGTCACGCCCCACCCATCTGGACTTGAGGTTGCCCCACTCTTTGCGCCTTTTGCACCTCCGCCCCATCCCGCGCATTTTGCGGGATGAACGGGCGGGCTCTTAGGGTCTAACGCCACCATCTCTCTCTTCTCCTCCGTGCTTCTCCTCTCCCACTCTGTCATCCCGACCGGAGTGGCCGGCTTTTTCTCGCGCACCGTAGTCCGCCGCGTGAGGGGTTCGCGTTCGCGGACCCCTCGTAGCAACATTCTCCCACTACACCCTCCCCCTCTACCCAGATACAAGGGACCACGGCACTAACAGTCCTCACCTCAACTCGATGGAATCAACTCAACTCTCTTCGCTTCCTGCTATCTGATTGTGGCTATCTGTTATCCCTTCTGACATTTCATTTTTCTTCTCCATCGTGCTATGTTCGCTTCTTCAGGGGGGATCTCCATGTCCGTAAACAAAGTCATTCTCGTTGGCCGTCTCGGCCGCGACCCGGAAACCCGCTTTACTTCGGGCGGCCAGGCCGTCGCCAATTTTTCCGTCGCCACCGACGAATCCTACAAAGACCGCAACGGCGAGCGCCAGAAACGCACCGAATGGCACAAGATCGTCGTCTGGGGCAAGCAAGCCGAAATCGCCCAGCAGTATCTGAAAAAAGGTTCTCTCGTTTTTATCGAAGGCCGCATCCAGTCGCGCGAATGGCAAGACAAGGAAGGCCAGAAACGCACCAGCTTTGAAATTGTCGCCAACAATTTCCGCATGCTCGGCGGCCGCGGCGACGGCATGGCCGCTGGCGCCAGCGCCGGTGGCGGCAGTTCGCCACGCAGCGGCGGCGACGACTTCGGACACGAAGCCTCACCGTCGGAAGATTTCGCCCCAACCTCCGGCCCCGAAATCTCCGACGAAGACATCCCCTTCTAATTATGTAGGGGGCGGCTTCTACGCCGCCCTCTCTTACTGATGTCATCCCGACCGGAGCGGCCCGATTTTTTCTTCGCGCCGCAGTTTGGCGCAGCGGGCTGCGCAGTGGAGGGACCGTGGCAACGAACGAACCCCATCGCAACTCGATGAAATCACCGCCGTTCTTCGCCTCCTGCTATCTGTTGACCGCTCGCGGTTATCCTCATTTTCTCCAAATCAAAAAAAGCGGAGAAGCCGCCAACGCCTCCCCGCTCTTCGTCTGGTCTGAAAACTTTAAACTGTCAACGTTCGACTTTTGACCGCTTTCCCCTACTACTCCATCGTCAGCACCACCCGAAACTCCGCCTTCCCGCTCATCATCCTCTCAAACGCCTCATTCGCTTTCGCCAGGGGGTACTTCTCGATCATAGGCCGCACTCCCGTGTAGGCCGAAAACTGCAGAGTATCTTCCGAATCGATCGCCGTTCCCGATGGCCATCCTTGAATCCGCCTCTTTCCCATGATCAGTGGCGCCAGCGGCACTTCCAGCGGTTCCGACGGAACGCCAATGGCCAGCAGCTCTCCCCCCGCGCCCAATCCTCCCACCAACTCCGACATCGCCTTCGCGTTCGGCGCCGTCGCCAGAATCACGCGCGCCCCGCCGAGTTTCTGCAACTCCTCGGCCGCATTGCTCGTCTTGCTGTCGATATATGCCCACGCCCCTAATTTCTTCGCGAGCGTGCCATTCTCTGGACCCCGCCCGATTCCAACCACGCGATAGCCGAACTTCGCTGCAAACTGAATTCCCAGATGCCCTAGCCCGCCGATGCCCTGCACCGCCACCAGGTCGCCCGGCCCCGCGCCGCTGTTCCGCAGCGCATTAAACGTTGTAATTCCCGCACACAATAACGGTCCTGCCTCCGCCGCGTTCAACCCCTCCGGCATCCGGGCTACGGCTTCGTGGCGCGCGATCATGTACTGTCCGTACCCTCCGTCTCGCGTTATTCCATTAATCTGCTCGTACTTGCAGGTGACAAATGCGCCGCGCCGACAGGAGTCGCATACGAAACAATGTCCTCCATGCCATCCGGTTCCCACGCGATCGCCCTTTTTCCATTCCGTCACGCCCGCCCCAACCTCGTCAATCACACCCGCCACTTCGTGTCCCGGCACCCGCGGATACGTTATCGACGGAATCGCGCCAAACTTCGTTGCAGCGTCACTGTGGCAAACGCCGCAGGCCTGCACTTTAATCCGCACCTCGCCCGCTGCCGGCGCCGGAATTTCCCGCTCTACCAGCTCAAACTCCCCGCCCGCCTTGCCCACTTGCGCTACAAGATTTTTCATCGTTCTATGCTCCATTCGCTGAGCTGTTTTTTTGTTTGACTAAACGCTGAACAATTCACAAACCTGTCATTCCGAGGGCGGTTTTTGCCAGAGGAATCTGCTTTTTCTTGACGTTTTGGCCAAAAGCAGATTCCTCGCCTTGCTCGGAATGACTCTTCTCATTTTATTTCTTCACCACAGCAACCGCATCGACTTCGATCAGCCACTCCGGCCTCACCAGCCGCTGCACGAACACGAAAGTGCTCGTCGGCGGATTGACGGTGTTCACATACTTGTCGCGCACTTCACGAACCACTGTCAGCTGTGAAGGATCCACGCTTGCCGCGCAGTAATAGTTCAATTTGATGACGCTGTTGAAATCGCCCCCCGAGGCCTCCACCGCGGCTTTCAAGTTCTCAAAAACTTGCTGCATCTGCGCTCGAAAATCATCCTTGCCAACCAGATTTCCGGACTTGTCCAGAGCGACTTGTCCGGCAACGTATACGATCTTCCCTTCACCGACTTCCGCTACTTGCGAATAGCCCGCGGTGGGTTTGGCGATCGTCTCCGGATTGAAAATATGAAACGGCTTCTCCTCATGCATTTTTGCGCTCTGCGTTCCCATTGTTTGTTCCTTTCGTGCCACAGAATCGTTACCACCCAAAATGGTGGCGACAACTGCTACTGCCCCAAGAGCCAGCAACTGCATTCTCATGATTTCCTCGCTTGTGTCAGTCAGGCATTTCCAGCTAGGAATTCGATTCTAATCTGGTCAGCACACCGTTGTCCCCAGTTGCTCAGCGATTGTTCGTCATTCCCGCCTCTGTATCCGGCGCTTTCAATGAATTATGGAGATTCAAGATCACCCATTTTCCATTGCCGTCTTTTCTGCACATCGACATCCCGTGTCCCACCACACGCTCCTGCGGCGCCGTGATCTCATATTCGTACGAATACCAAAGCGCATCCCCAAAACTCTTCACGTCCTGCAGCTTCATCTTGTAGCAAAGGTTCGGCGCATACTTCATGTATCGCGCCTGAAGATATTCCACTGCCTGTTTGCGTCCGCGATATTCCCCGTCAGGGGAGTACAGCACAATGTCCGGATCGAAGCACTCTTCCAGTTCTTGCGCGTCTCCCTGACCAAACGCGTCCGCGCAATGATGCATATGCGCTTCCATTTGGCCGTACATCACCCGCGCGTCTGTCTCTGCCGGGGCCATGGAAGCCACTTGCCGCTTCAAATCGATCGTTACCCCCATCTTGTCCAGCAAGTCCACGCCCAGAATTCCGTCCACCCGCCCGCCGCACGCCCTCCCAATCGGACTCAAATCGATCGCCGGCAATCGCAAATCCTTCAGCCGGTGGCTCCCCAGCGCCAACTCCGGCAGCCGCACCTCGCGTGCGCTCGTCGCCGCCGTCCCGTTCCACGAATTTACTTGGATCTCCTTCGGCCCGTCCGACGCGAAGGAACGCAGGTTCAAAATCGTCGTCGCCCCTGTATCTAACAGGAACCGCATCTCGCTCCCGGCTATCTTTACTCGCACCACCGGAAGCACGTCGCATTTCTCAATTGGAATTTCGTCTGCGCTTTGGCTATTTTGCTCAGCCACACTGCCCTGACACCAGGCGTCAGTGCCCGCCAGCAATCCGCCTATCCCCAGCACCGTCAACTTCAACAAACGCATCCACGCCCCCGTCAGTTGCTGTCCTGTCGGATGCAGCGCCCTCATTCTCGTTACAAATTTATTCCGAACCATCCAGTCCACCCCAGATTCTCCGTGACCTCTGCGGTCCTCCTCTGTGTCCACTGTGTCAAATCTTCTATTCCCCTTTTCCTTTTCTTCTACTTGGGTTCTTCTACTTGGGCGGCCCCAACGCAATCTGCCCAAAATCAAAGCAATCCTCCATCCCATCCGACGCCGCATCCCTCGCATTGATCGTCTTCAGCCCAAACGTCACCTCGCAAAACTTCACCAGGCTCACGTGGGAATGAAACTTGCTCGATAATCCCCGCTTCGCATACGGGCTTATCACCAGGCAGCCCACCCGCGTTCCGTAACTGAATTGCGTCCCCGTATAACTCGGGCCCGCTTTGGGTCCACCTCCCGTCCATTTGTCTTTCAAAGGAGGATCAACGTGGTCGTACCATCCGCCCCAATCATCCCACGTGATAAAGATCGCCATCTTCGGCCACAAAGCACTCTTCCCCAGCGCGCTGACCCGCGCAGCCGTCCACTGGGTGCCCAGTTTCACGGTCGCTTGCCCCGCATTCGCTCCATACGGCGGATGTTCCGAAAGCTCCTGTGGCGAACTCGGCGCATACACCCAGGAAACATTCGGCAAGGTTCCCGCCGCGGCATCCGTATCCAGCCGCGTCCACGGCAAAATATTCTTGCTCCCCTTCAGCGCCACGATCTTTTCGAAATAGCTGAATCCCGGGTCGCCATAGGTCGCCCAGCTCAATCCCGCCTTCTGCAGATTTTCCGGCAGCGATGGGATCGCAAACGGTTCCTGCGGCTGATACGTTCTCGTTTTACTTGCGTTGTCGATGAGGGGCGAATCCGCCGCGATCAGCATCAGATGGTTCGGCTCCGACTGGCTGGCCACCTCCGTGTAGTAGTTGTCGCACAGCGTAAATTGCCTTGCGTAGGAAAAGTACGCCGGAATATCCGTCTCCTTGTACTGCAACTTCACCGCCTTTGTCGCCCGCTCCAACCACGCCGTGTGATCGTGTCGCGGATCGCCTCCCGCCGGCGGATCCTGCGCCGCTGGCAGGACGCTTCCATTCACTCCAGGGAAGGTCCCAAAGTAATTGTCAAAGCTGTGATTCTCCTTGACGATGATCACCACATGCTCAACTGGATTTTGGGGTTTCATGCTCTCTCCACAGTGGTCCGCATGCCTTCTCGAGCGTCTCATACCTCTCTTACGATTTCATGAACATGCCACTCCCCTCCACACTCCGCTGGTGTACACTCGCTCTTACTGCAGGTCCATTCCACGGCACGCTCCGCCAGGCGCGCCCTCTGAGGTTAGCTTGCTCCCCCAAGGCAAGTTCCCCAAGCTCCTCATCGCTCTCGCCCTCCTCGTAGTGGCGCTCCAATTCCTTGACCTCACCGCCATTCCCAACCCCGCAGCGCGTCACCTTTTCTCCAACGCCCTCGATTTCGTAATCGTCTTACTTGCGGCGATTGCCTCGTTCTACGCCGCTAGCCGTTCCCTGGGCTACGCTCGCCAACTCTGGACACTCCTCGGCATCGCCCTATTCCTCGAAGCTCTCGCCCAGGCCATCACCACCTACTATCAAAGTTACGTCCCCGGCTCCTCGCAGATGCCGATACCCTCCGACATCCTCTTCTTTGTCTGGGCCGCCCCGGTTTTTATGATGTTCCTTCCCGTCGCCGACGAAAAATCCCGCGGCTGGGATTGGCTCCGCATTCTCGACTTCGGGCAGATCGCCATCCTCGCCCTCACCGCCTATCTCTACTTCTTTTACTCGCCCTCTCGCTGGCTCGCCAGCTCCTCGGACCTGCCTCGTCAAATCCTTATCCTCTACATCATTCGTGACGCGTCCATCTCCCTCGGCTTTTTCTTTCGCTCCCGTCAGTCCGCCTCCGCCGGCCTTCGTTCGTTCTCCCTTGGACTCTTCTTTGCCTTTTTGCTCGCCTCGATCTCCGATGCTGATTTTCTTCTCACTCTGAAGACTTCCCTCGGCGCCGCCAGTTGGGGAGATTTCCTTTTTCTCTTTCCCTGGCTCGCGGTCATTTACCTTGCCGTGGCTTCGTCGCGCCGCGGCCAGGATTCTATCGCCGAACCAGCCTCTCGCTTCGGCAATCTCGCTGTCACCCATGGTTTCCCCGTTGTAATTCCCCTTCTCGTCCTCTTCATGGGGCGCAACCTTGCCCGCGATCAATTCGCCCTCGCCTGGCTGGCTATCAGCGCCACCTTCCTTTGCTCCGCTGTTCGTCTGATCCTCACCAACCGCAAGCAACGCAGCGTCTCCGAAGAGCTCCTTGTAACAGAGCGTGCTCTCGCCCACTCCGAGCACCTGCTCTCTTCCGCCTTCCGCTCCAGCCCCGACGGTTTCGCCATCAACGTTTTCCCCGATGGCCCCTATCTCGACGTCAACGATGGCTTCACCCGTCTTACCGGCTACACTCGCGAGGAAGTCATCGGCAAAACCCCCCTCGAACTGAATCTCTGGCTCGAACCTGGCCTGCGCGGCCACATTCTCTCTCAGCTCAGCGAACACACCGAAGTCCGAAACGTCGAATTCTCATTCCAAACCAAATCCGGGCAGCTTCGCACCGGCCAACTTTCCGGTTCCCTGCTCGACATCGACGGCCGTCGTTGCGCCCTCGTCGTCGTCCGCGATTTCTCCGAACAACGTAAAGCCGCCGACGCCCTCCGCGAAAGCGAAGAACGCTTCCGCTCCTTCGTCGAAAATCTTCACGTCGGTATCGTTTCCAGCAGCCCCATCGGCGAAATTCTTTACGCCAATCCCGCCGCTCTCAACTTGTTCGAATTTCGTATCGAACAGGTCACCGGAAAAATGCTGATCGACCTCAATCTCGAGCCTCTTCGCGAGGACGGCTCCGTCCTCCCCGATTCCGAAGGATTGATCCCCACGGTCGTCGCTTCCCGCCGCCCCATTCATAATCGTGTAGTCGGTTGGCGCCACCTGCACTCTCAAAAAACGATCTGGACCCTTCTCGACGCCGTTCCCCAGTTCAATTCCTCCGGCGATGTCACCAATATTCTGGTCTCCCTCACCGACCTGTCCGAACAACACCGCGCCACCGACGCCCTTCGCGAAAGTGAAGAGCGTTTCCGCACACTCGTCCGCGATCTTCACGTCGGGGTTATCCTCACCGGCCCCGATGGCGCCTTTGAATTCGTCAACCAGGCAGCCATCAACATGTTCAATCTCGCCGGCGAGCAGATTATCGGTCGCCACGCTCATGAGTTAGGCATGACTCCCCTGGACGATCAGGGCCGCGAGATTCCCCTCGCCGATCGCCCCGTCCCAACCGTTCTCCGCACCAAGCGCCCCGTTCGTCAAGCCACCATGGGCTGGCGTCGTCCGGGCAATCCCGAACTCCTCTGGATTTTCGGCAACGCTGTCCCGCAATTCAATCCCGACGGCTCCATTCTCCGCGTCATCGGAACCTTCACCGATATTAGCGACCTCAAAAATGCCGAGCGAGCCATTCACCAGCTCTCTACCGAACTCCTCAAACTCCAGGACGAAGAGCGCCGCCGCATTGGCCGCGAGCTTCACGACGGCATGGCGCAAACCGTTCTCGCCGTAAATCTCAGCCTCGCTCAGCTCCGCCAATCTGCCCAACCTCTCAACGAGGCTTCTCGCCGCGCACTCGAAAAGGCCCGCGAACTCCTCCAGCAGATGTCCCGCGAAATCCGCACTCTCTCTTACCTCCTCCATCCTCCGCTGCTCGACGACCTCGGCCTCGTCTCCGCTCTCAAGGAATATGTCAACGGCTTCAGCGAACGCAGCGGTATTGAAACCTCTCTCGAACTCCTCACCAGTTTTCGCCGTCTACCGCAGATCGCGGAAACCGCCTTCTTCCGCATCACCCAGGAAAGTCTCGCTAACATTCAGCGCCATTCCGGCAGCAAGCGCGCCCGGGTCATGCTCCGCGAAGATCCAGAATGCGTCACCCTCGAAATCACCGACTTCGGCAGCGGCATGATCGTCCCTTCCAATGGCGCGCCCCATCGCGGCCAGCCCCGCCTCGGCGTCGGCATCCCCGGCATGCGCGAACGCATGGCCCAACTCGGCGGCTCGCTCGAAATCGATTCCAGCGCCACGGGCACCACCGTCCGTGCCAAAATTCTCTTCTCGGCTCCGGTTCTCAAGGATTCCATCTATGACGCCTCTCTCCATCCTGATCGCCGATGATCACGCCGTCGTCCGCGCCGGTCTTCGCACTCTCCTCGAATCGCGCGCCCGCTGGCAAGTCTGCGCCGAAGCCACCGACGGCCGCGACGCCGTCGAAAAAGCCGCGAAGCACAAGCCGCAAGTCGCGATTCTCGACATCGGTATGCCTCTCCTCAACGGTGTTGAAGCCACTCGCCAAATCCGCAAATCCTCGCCCGCCACCGAAATTCTCATCCTCACCATGCATGAGTCCGACGACCTCGTTCAACAAGTCGTCGAAGCCGGCGCTCGCGGTTACATCCTCAAAGACGAAGCCGACCGCGTCCTCCTCGACGCCGTCCACGCCCTAAGCCAGCACAAGCCGTTCTTCTCCACCCGCGTTTCAGAAGCCGCCGTCACCGGCGACACTTCCGACAACGCCAAATCCTCCCGCTCCCGCCTGACTCCTCGCGAACGCGAAATTCTCCAACTCCTCGCCGAAGGCAAAAGCAATAAAGATGTCGCGAAGCTCCTCAATATTAGCGTCAACACCGCCGAAGCCCACCGCGCCAACATCATGCTCAAGCTCGACTTCCACTCCCTCGCCGAACTAGTCATGTACGCCATCCGCAACAACATCATCCAAACTTGATTACGCTGAACAACAACGAAGCTTGTCATCCTGAGCGCATCCGATAAGGTCCGGTGTTAGAACTCCGGAGGTGTTTACCGGAGATGCGCGAAGGACCCCAACGTAAACCGAGGCGCCGACTCAACCACCCGATCAGCTCCCCCTCGCCTCCTGCTATCTGATCGCTGCTATCTGCCCTCCCTCCTTCTAGTGAATATTCACTACGCAATCTCCCCCATTCCTTTCCCACTCCATTCCCCGCAATATGAACATGCATTAACAATACCGACCCCTGGAGCAGCAATGCCGCGCATCGATCCAATCCGCGTCCTCGTAGCCGATGATTCACCCACGGCCCTTCGGTCCGTCTGCGACTACCTGGATTTTGCTGGTGGCCTCGAAGTTGTCTGCACCGCCAGCGACGGCCTCAACGCCGTCCAGCTGGTGGCGAAACACCAGCCCGATCTAGCTCTGCTCGATTTCCGTATGCCGCGCCTCAACGGTCTTCAAGCCGCGCAAGAACTTCGCCGCTTGCATCCCACCCTGCGAGTCATCATCTATTCCGAAATTCAGGGCTCCACTCTCGAGGAAGAGTGTCGCAACCACGGCGCGGATGGCTACGTTTCGAAGGGCCGTCTTCCCGACGGCCTGCTTCAGGAAATTCGTCGCCTGTTCCCAGGTTCCGTTTTGTAAGCGGCACCGATTCCCGAATTTCTGCGTCCATCCCGGGCCGAAATTTAAAGCGGTTAGCAGTCATAGCGGCCGCCTCTTTGTGGCACAGCCATTCTTGACTGTGCTCTTGGGTAGAAGTAGCCGAGAAGTTACCAAAGCCACGCCATGGCTTTAGACCAAATCTGAGGAGTGTTAGCAAGACCGATGTCCACTGTTGGCTCGCAAATTCTTTTCCTGGGCGAACTGCCCTTCTGGCTCAAGATCTCCCAGTCCATTCTGGAAGCCCCCTCTTCTTCCTTTCAAATTTCTCGCGCCCCTTCCTTCTCCGACGCGCTTCGCCGCCTCAATTCCGAACAGTGGCACGCCCTTCTCCTCGATCTCAGCCACCCCTCCGCTCAGGAGCTTCTGGCCGCCCGGAAGCTCCATGACGGCCTGGGTTCCGTCCCCATCGTCGCTCTTCTTCCCATCGCTGATACCCAATTCCGGGAGGCCGCCGCTGCCGCGGGTGCCGCTTCCTCGCTAGTCCTCGCCGATCTCAACGTCGCCTCTTTGCAACACGCCCTCGTCACCGCCATCAACACCGAAACTCTTCGCAATTCGTCCAGAAAGGCAAACTCCGTGTTATATCCGTTCGAACAAGCAGCCGTTGACGGCCGCCCCGTTTCCAAAGTCGACGCCATTTCCCACGCCGTCAACAATCTCCTCTGCGTGATCAACGCTAACGCCGACATTCTCACCGATCAGCTCGACCCCACGCACAACGCCGTCCGCAGCCTCACCCAAATCAAAAAAGCCACCAAAAACGCCTCCGACCTGATCCGCCTCCTCAAAACCCCCTAATCCACCAATCAAAAAATCTTGTCATCCTGAGCGCATCCGATAAGGATGCGCGAAGGACCTCAACCTAAACCACACCAGCGACTCAACCACGCAGCCGCGTTTTCTCTGTGACCTCCGTGCTCTTTCTCTGCGCCTTCCCTGTGAACTCTTCTCTTTCCCGCCCTCTTTTGACTTCCCTCCCACTCCTCCTCTACTCTGTCCACATGCCAACCTCCAATCGCCAGTGGATCCTCGCCAATCGTCCCACCGGCTTCATCACTCCGGACGTCCTCAAACTTACGGAATCTCCGATTCCAACCATCTCCGACGGCCAAGCCCTCGCCAAAGTAAAATATCTCTCCATCGATCCCACCATGCGCGTCTGGATGACCGACTTCCCCCAATACATGCCGCCTGTCCAGATCGGCGAAGTCATGCGCGCCTTCGGCCTCGCAGAAATCGTCGAATCCCGCCATCTCAATTTCAAAAAAGGCGACAAAGTTTCCGGCCTCACCGGCCTCCAGGAATACGTCGCCCTCACAGGCGACGAAAAGCGCGCCTTCCAGAAGCTCCCCTCCATTCCCTTCCTCTCCGATACCAATTTCCTCAATCTCCTCGGCATCAACGGCCTCACCGCCTACTTCGGCCTCCTCGAAGTCGGCAAGCCGCAATCCGGCGAAACCCTCGTCGTCTCCGCCGCCGCCGGAGCTACCGGCAGCATCGTCGGCCAGCTAGGCAAAATCCACGGCTGCCGCGTAGTCGGCATCGCCGGCACTGATGAAAAATGTAAGTGGATTAAAGACGATCTCGGCTTCGATGCCGCCATCAACTACAAGCATCCCGACTGGAAAGCCCAGCTAGCTGCGGCCACTCCCAAAGGCGTGGACATCAATTTCGAAAACGTCGGCGGCGAAATCATGCAAGCCGTCCTCGACCGCATGAATCTCCACGGCCGCGTCGTCCTCTGCGGCCTCATCTCCGGCTACACCAAACACGATCCCAGCCTCGCCAGCTTCGGCCAGATCATCATCAAGCGTCTCCGCGTCGAAGGCTTCCTCATCATGGATTACGTTTCCCGCTTCATGGACGCCGGCCAGAAACTCGGCATGTGGAAAATGACCGGCAAACTCAAAGACCGCCAAACCATCGTCAAAGGCCTCGAGAAAGCCCCCGAAGCCATCAACATGCTCTTCCGCGGCGACAACATCGGCAAACTCATCGTCGAACTCTAACCGCTAACCTCAACACCCGGGGCGAACGGTGGTTGACGCGAGAAAGCGGTTGGCCTATGGTTTGTGCAACGTGTAGAAGTGAAATCGAAATTCCGTCTGAACTGAGACTTAGGACTTGAACTTCGCGATCCATTTCCAAATATTCGCCTTGCTGATTTGCAGCAAACCGTCCGCGCCATCTGTTCGGTTTCCGGGCCACCTTTCTGATGCAGAGGCGCAACAAACGAAAGAGCCGGGCATAACTGAAAAAGAGCTGCCTAAGAGCGCAGAGGCCCAGTATCAGCTGGGATTGAAGTATGCACGAGGAACGGGGGTCACCCGCGATGATGCCCTGGCAGCGAGGCTGTTCCGCAAAGCTGCCGCGCAGGGGAATGCTGATGCACAAGCCGCCTTGGGCTTTGCGTACCATCTAGGCCGCGGCGTGCCGCAGAGCGACACTGAGGCGTTGAAGTGGTTGCGCAAAGCCGCCGAGCAGGGACAAAGTGGTGCGCAATTCAATCTGGGGTTTGCCTATTTCAGTGGCGATGGGGTTCCGCAAAACGACGCCGAAGCTGTTACGTGGTTCCGAAAGTCTGCTGAGCAGGGTTTCGCTCCTGCCGAGAATAACTTGGGTATCATGTATGCACGCGGGCGTGGGGTAGCTCAAGATTTTGCCCAGGCCGTGGCTTGGTATCGCAAGGCCGCTGAACAAGGTGAGCCGGATGCACAAACGAGTCTAGGAGAACTCTGCGCAAACGGCGACGGAACCCCGAAAGATGACGGCGAAGCTATCAAATGGTTTCAGAAAGCCGCGGAACAGGGAGATGCCAGCGCCCAAATTAACCTGGGCCGAATGTTTGAGGCTGGGCGGGGGATTTCTCGTGACACGGTCGAGGCATACATGTGGTTTTCCTTGGGCGCAGCGGCGGGAGATCCCGATGCACGGTTGAGGCTGAGCGATCTGGAAAAGCGTATGGCTCCTGCGCAAATTGTGGAAGGTAAACGGCGCGCTGATGCCTGGTTGGCTCAACACCAAAGGCGATAGAGGACTGAATGGATAAGAATATCTTCCGCCGGTTGGCGATTCCCGCCGCAACTGCTGTGATGCTGGCAGTCCCGCTGGCCTTCGCCGCCTCCACCTTTCCAAAAACTGCCGCTTGCCCCATCGACGGCGGCACCGCCCACGCCACAGGAAAAACAAGAAAAGGAATGCAAGCCGCCTGCACCGACGTCGAATACAAGCATAAAGGCACCGATTACTCCGACCCGCGCCACCCGCAAAAATTCAATCACCTCTTCTGGATCACCCACTGCACCGAATAATCCCCCCCCGGGAACACCATTCGCCCGAATGGTGCTCTCGGGTAGCACAGGCCTGCCGCAGGCAGGCTTCAGCCTGTCCTGTTGGGTTCTCTTCTCTGCGAACTCTGCCTTAGCTCTTCCTCTTCAAATGCAAAAAGCGCGCCGCCGTGATATAAATTCTGTTGTTGAAACTTTCACAAGATCGCGGGCGCCTCACCAAAGATTCGGGCTGGTCAAATGTCTAGTTGCCCACCGAACGGGAAACTCTTCCCTTTTCACCGCGATCGCAAACTCCACTCGACAAAAGGTTTTGCGGTGCTGTGTGGCCTCCTTCTAGCCGCGACCGCTGCCACAAATCTCTTCTCTTCCCCAGCGCTCGCACAGCAAAAGGATTCCCCCGCGCCAGTTGTCATCCAGCCGGGCGCACCCGGCAAGCCCAGCAAAACGCTTCCACCTTCGACCAAAGGGACCCTCCCCCCACGCTCGCAAGCCGACGTCGACTTCATGCAAGGCATGATCATGCATCACCAGCAAGCCGTGGAAATGACCGCCCTGATCCCATCGCACACCAGCAACAAGGATCTCCAGTCGCTCGGCGCGCGCATCAGCAGCTCGCAGTCCAGCGAGATCAAGTTCATGCAGCGCTGGCTGGCGGCCCGCGGCGAACCCATTTCCATGGCCATGGCGGGAATGCCGGACATGGACAAATCCGGCCATCCGGTGGCCCTGATGCCCGGCATGCTCACACTCGATCAAATGGAAGCTCTCCGCATAGCGAAGGGCGCCGAGTTCGACCGCCTGTTTCTGACCGGCATGATTCAGCACCACAATGGCGCTCTCATCATGGTGGAAGATCTCTTCGACACCGCGGGCGCGGGCCAGGAGGCCGACCTCTTCAACTTCGCCACCGATGCCGACAATACGCAGCGCGCCGAAATCAAAATTATGCAATCCATGCTGGACCAAAAACCGTCCGAGGAGAACCGATGAACCGAGCACTATCTCTTGCTTTCCGTGTCGCCGCGGCCATGATTTTTCTATTTTCCGGCATGAGTCTGGTCCAAGCGCAAGAAACTGCCTCCACTCCCGCCAAGCAGGAAGCTGCAAAGCAGGACACCTCCAAGCCGGAACCCGCTAAAACCGATGCCCCGGATGAGGACAGCAATCCATTTGAGCCGGAGCCGTCGCCCGCTCTCCCTCCGGGCATGAAGGGCTCCGACACCAGCGATCCCCGCGCCAAACTCACTCCGGGTCTCTACGACGCCGGCGAAACCTCCCTCGGCATCAAGCATCTTCTTCTGCTCAAAAAGCCCGACGCCTTCCAGCTCGGCGCCACGGATCCCGACGATCCGAAAGTGCAGAAAACAATCAGCCAACTCGGCATCGGCAACATCGCGAAACTTCCCAAATCCGTCCACCTGGCGATCGCGGAACTCGCTTTCGCGAACTCCGACTTCGCTTTCCAGGGCAACCATCTTTTCCTCGGCAATTTTTACGGAATAAATATCTATGACATCTCCAACCCTGCGAACACCACGTTGCTGACCTCGATGATCTGCCCGGGCGGCCAGGGCGATGTCTCTGTCTATAAAAATCTCCTCTTCATGTCCGTGGAAATGCCCAATGGACGTCTTGACTGCGGCACGCAGGGATTTCCTCCCGAGCCTCCGCCGCCCGCAACGGAGGAAAAAGATAAGGACAACCAGAAAGAAAAAAAGCGCCGCATCCCCGCAGCGCAAAAAGAACGTTTCCGCGGCGTGCGCATCTTCGACATCTCCGACATCAAGAACCCCAAACAAGTCGCGGCCGTGCAAACCTGCCGCGGCTCCCACACCCACACTCTGGTCCTCGATCCCAACGACAAGGCCAACGTCTACATCTACGTCTCCGGCACATCGTTCGTGCGCCAGCCGGAAGAACTCGCCGGCTGCTCCGGTGAAAAGCCCGACAAAGACCCGAACACCGCGCTCTTTCGCATTGACGTAATCAAAGTCCCGGTCGCCGCGCCGCAGGACGCGAAAATCGTCTCCACTCCACGGTTATTTATCGATCCCCGCAGCGGTGCTTTGAACGGCCTCACCAGCGGAGGCAGTCACGGGAAGAATGGCAAAGAGGAAAAGCCGGCCGACACCGATCAATGCCACGACATCACGGTCTACACCGCGATTGGACTGGCGGCCGGCGCCTGCTCTGGTAACGGAATTCTTCTCGACATCAAGGACCCCGTGCATCCGAAGCGACTCGATGCCGTGAACGATCCCAACTATTCCTACTGGCACTCCGCTTCGTTCTCCAACGACGGCACCAAAGTCGTCTTCACTGACGAATGGGGCGGTGGCCTCGGCGCGCGTTGCCGTCCGAACGACCCGAACAAGTGGGGCGCGGACGCCATCTTCCGCCTGAAGGACGACAAGCTCACCTTCGCCAACTACTACAAGCTGCCCGCCGCGCAGGGCGACACCGAAAACTGCGTCGCGCACAACGGCTCCCTGGTTCCGGTTCCCGGCCGCGACATCGAAGTCCAGGCCTGGTATCAGGGCGGCATCTCCATCATGGATTTTACCGACCCCGCGCAACCCTTCGAGATCGCCTACTTCGACCGTGGCCCGATCGATCCTAAGATGCTCGTGCTCGGAGGCGACTGGTCGGCCTACTGGTACAACGGCAACATCTACGCTTCAGAGATCGCCCGAGGCCTCGACGTCTTCGAACTCACGCCTAGCAAGTTTCTCACGCAAAACGAAATCGACGCCGCAAAGTCCGTGCACGTGCCGGACCTCAACGTGCAGAACCAGCAAAAAATCGAGTGGCCCTCAAACCTGGTCGTAGCCAAAGCCTACCTCGACCAACTCTCCCGTTCGCAAGCATTGCCGGCAAAACAAATCGCCTCTGTAGAAAAGGCAATCCAAAGCGCAGAGTTTTCCCACCTGAACAAAAACAAAGTGGCCAAGCTGCAGACCATGGCGCCATCCCTCGAACAGTCCGCCGCCACCGCTAAGACTCCAGCCGATGCGGCCCGACTGCGGGCCCTGGCCGAAATCCTGAAACACCCATCCGCCTAACCACTTCGACGCGTTCGGCTGGAAAAATTCTTACGGTTCGCCCGGCAGGGGTCCAAACTCCGGCGGAGGGATGCGGCGTTTGGAAGCCGCTTCGTAGGCCGAGGCTATCTTCAAAATGACATCTTCCTTCCCTGGTTCCGCTCGAAAAACGAGCGAGAAGGGCAGACCGGGCCGCGGCAGAGTCGTTGGCGTGTTGTTGTTGGTCGGAACATATCGCTTTTTGTCGGCACTCAACACAAAGACGGGATCGTAGACCGTTCGCACATACCCGGCGGGAATAAGCACTTCTGTGACGCCAGCGAAAGGTCCCATGCGGAGTTCACCGCGGGTGTCGTCGGGTGGCTCCGGTTGAGGCGCAAGGCCTATCTTTCCGGGTGGCAGCGAATAGTGAAGACGCACGACGGCATCGAGATGGTTCTCCGAGATAACTTTCATTTCCACGCGCCGCAGTAACTCTCGCATCATAATGTGCTCGTCGATTCCCTGCCGGTCCCCGAGCGTGTTGCGCATGTCATCCATCTCTTCCCAATTCTTGAATGCCGCCCGCTGATCATCGCCCCAGAACTTCGACCGCGCATTGAGCGTGGGGAAATCGATCATGGTTTCGATGAATCCGCGCTCCTTCCAATCGGCCGCTCGCCGCAGGGCGTATTGATTGAATTCCAGCGTGAAGGCGTTCGACTCCACTACCTCCTCAATTGCCCGAATATTCAGATTCTTGGGGACGGGCACGCGTCCTTCAGCCAGATTGAGGAAATAATCGATAGGTTTCATCGCGCCGGTTCCAAGTGTCTTGCCCGGCGCAAACTCGGTCGGCTTTATTTTCGCGGCGAATTCCGGGAATTGCGGCTGCCCGTCCCTCTTAAGGCGATAAAGAATATCCGGGAAAAATATCGGCACAAGCTGCGCCAGCGCCTGGGTGTAGGAAGGCGACATGTTTTCGATGCTGGGGTCATCCGGCCAGAGGGGGTCGACGGATTCAACCAAAGTGGCTCCCAGATAATCGCCCAGAATGGTTTTGATTTCTTTGGCCGCCGCTTGCGAAATCGGTTCGTCGGCCATCGTGCCTGGGAAAGTTAGCATCGATTCACGGACAATTCCGATGCGCATTCCACGCAGCGAGCCTCGTGTGCCCAGCGAGGCCACGCTGCCGGCGTAGGGCTTATCCAAGACGCTTGATCTGGGAACCGTCGTGAAGATGTCGCGTGGATCGTAGTATCCGTTGGCGGGATCCTTAAGCGCATCCAATACTTTTGCAGCGTCTTTCACGGTGCGGCACATAATGCCTGTGCGATCCAGATAGATGTCCGCGCCAATAGCGCCCCCCAGAAAGGAAATGAGCGACTTATGAGGCAAGATGAGAGCCACCGCGTTGTGATTCGACGGTCCGCGGCAGGACAGGCTTGTCTCCTCACAGATGCTGCAGGTCGCAAGGTTCGCGCTCACAGAGACACCCGAACCCGAACTTGAACCCAGAGACGCGGCGCGCGTGGTGTCATAGACATCGCTCGGATTTCCCGCCCAAGTGCTGCGCTGATACCCCTGGACCGAGACAAATACTTTTGCGGGCCTGTTCGTGCCTCGCTCTGCACCGGCGCCGCCACGGGTGGATGGCACCGGGCGCCCATTGTATTCCGTGTTCGCGGTTTTGGCATAGATGATGGCGCCTTTTTCCCGCAGCTGTGCCACGAGCGTCTGGTCCCGCGCCGGAAAATCAATATCGTAGTGAGCGTCACCGCCGCCGGTGCTGCGCATGTCCTTGGTGTCGAACGCGTCCTTGAAGGAGAACGCGATACAGTACATGGGCATTTTCGCCAGGTCGGGATTCCTTCCGTATTGCGCATCGAGTTCGGCCGCGTGCTCGAGCGCATCCGGTTGTTTGCGGAATTCCTCGCAGACCGCCGGCGAACCGGGCGGCAGCGGCCCGTCGGATGGACGCCGATCACGATCGCCTTTGCACGTCACAGAGCGCTCGCCGCGGATATTGATTGTGCCGAGCGCGTTGAGCTGGCCCGCATGGGGAATGCCGACGATCATGCCGAACTGTTGCTGCACCGTCGGATCGGACGCGGTCGATTCCATCCTGCCAAACTCAATCGGCGGCCCGGCATACTGCTCGAAATCGGGCAGCAGGCTGGATATGGCTATTGTCTGGGTGGGAAATTTGAGTGGTGTGCCTGCGCGAACTACCCCGGATGCCGGCGGAACCGCCTCTCCGTCTTTCGTGACCAACACGTTGCTGACCCCGTTATAAGCTTTCGCCCGATTAATATAGAGTTGGATCAATCCTTTGCAGGTGATCCGGCCATCTCGGATGGCCCTCTGCACGTCGTCGATCGTCGCTTCCTCCAGGTGAAAGTTCGCCTGCTGCGCACACGCCGCTTCCGTCGCCGCCAGCGTCACCGCTAGCAGGAAAAATGCTCTTTTAGGCCCGACCATGGACACTCCGGAATTTTCGTTGGATTTGGTTTCGCAATGAGGATGGGATTCAGCTCTTCGCCTGTAATCCAGGGGCTCGCCAACAGTGGCCAGTCGCGTTTGATTTCATCTACAGCAGCCGCTTTGTTCCCCTTGGCGCGTCACTTTCGTACCGGCGAGAGCGGTGAACATACCACAATTGCGCCTGTTTTGTTATCCGAAGATTCTTGCACAGCCGGATTTCGCCCAAGCAAT
>Ga0210410_10002001_pt1 | contig 18489 bp, 16 predicted proteins | sample IncBWC4MmetaG_FD_161058 | JGI IMG/M metagenome (GOLD analysis project Ga0210410, IMG submission 161058) | Forest soil microbial communities from Barre Woods Harvard Forest LTER site, Petersham, Massachusetts, United States - Inc-BW-C-4-M | ecosystem: Environmental > Terrestrial > Soil >... | reverse complement strand
GATGGCACCATGATCAAAACTAACGAGCAGGTGCAGGAAGTCTGGACCGGCACAACCTTCAGCGTCGCCGCCCTCATGCTGGCTGACGGACTCAAAGACGAGGGCTACCGCACGGCCTGGGGCGTGTACCACGTCATCTATGAGACCAAGGGATACTGGTTCCGGTCGCCCGAAGCTTATGAGATCGACGGCAATTTCCGTGCCTCAATGTATATGCGTCCAGCCGCGATTTGGGCGATGGAGATGACCGAACCCCCGGTCGCAGGCGGCTCGCAAGCAGGAGCATCTGCGTCCGAATAGTTCGCGCATGCGTCATTCGAGCCGAACCCAACCAACGTCTCGCCTGCTGCAACTTCCATACGAGCGCAGCTATTTGTCGAGCAGGACCGACACCCCGTAAGGAGCCAGTTCGAGTGTTTCCGCCTGCTTGTTCTCCAGTAAAACTTTCATGGGATGAGGCAACGCTACTCGGCGGCTATCCTGGGCGTAGTTGATCAGAATGTAGAGCCGTTTCCCGCCACCCATTCGCCGGCTGACTTCCACGCCCTCCGGCAATGAACCGAACCCGGGGGGCACGCCGCTCTTTTGCACCATCCATTCGGCGGCAGCGGCCATCAGCTTGTCATCAAGAATTGCGCCGATGTAGGTGATCCGGCCCTTCGCGTACGCGCGAGTGACGGCTGCGGGTTGTTCGTCGAGCCAGCCGTTGCTCTTCCCGTATTTGAGAAGAACTTCGGCATCGGTAACCCTGGCCTTCAGTTGGTCTGCCCAAATGCTGGCGCTGCCGGTACCCCACGTGCCGGAAACCGGAAACGCCTTTTCGAGCGCGTAGTATTGCTCGACCCGCGCGCCCAGCGCATCGGTCAGATACCCCGGCTGCCGCTGCGGCAAGAGGGCGTTGAACTCATCCTTCATTCCCGAACGCGGACCGAGCACGAGTTGCCCGCCGTTGCGAACATACTCGAGCAGGTGCTCGGCCAGGTCTTGGGGGAGAACGTTGAGGCTCGGAGCAACCACGAGCTGGTAGCTATCCAGCGGCGCATAAGGGCTGACGACGTCCACCGACTGGGAAAGATGACGCAGCGCGCGATAGTAGCTTTTCAACAGACCGATGTCGTCATACTTCTCAGTGTGCTTCTGAAACTGAATCGCCCAGTGGCTGTCGTAGGAATACAGCAACGCCACTTGAGAAACAGGTATGGTGTCGCGGAAACTGTTCTCGACCTGGGCAAACTCGTGTGCAGTCTGACTTACTTCATCGTAGAACGGGACCGGCGTCCCGTCCGGCCCTACGAGAACGCCATGAATCTCTTCCTGGCCGTTGAGGGCGCTGCGCCACTGCCAGTAATTGACGTCGTCCGCACCATGGCCGATGGCTTGCCAAGCCATGGCGCGGGCCTCTCCGCGATTCAGAGAGTTGTTCACCGGCGCCCAATTCACCGCGCCTGGTTGGGTCTCGATCACCCAAAAATTCTGCCGCTTGAAGCCGCGGGTCAGGTCATGCGCCAGACCGTTGTACACGGGATCAACGTGGCCACTGCCCACGTAATCATCCCATGAAGCGAACGTCAGCGGCTCGGTGATCTGGTAGTGATCGAATCCATCGAAGAACCCCATGAAATTCCCGGTGATGAACTGACGCGCGTCGGCCTGTTTGCGAATTGCGTCAATCTGATTCTGTTGATACGAGGTCCAGGTGTAGGTCACAAAACGCTTCCAGTCGAGCATGAGACCCGGATTGTTCCCACCTATGGGGATCGGGATCTCGGCCCAATTGTCGTAAGTCTGACTCCAGTAGGAGGTGGTCCAGCGAGTATTCAGATTGTCGAGCGTCTTGTATTTGGCCTGCAGCCAGTCTTGAAACTGGCGGCGCGTGACGTCGTCGTACGACATCAATGCGTAGCCGTATTCGTTGTCAATCTGCCAGCCGACAACATTGGGATTGTGCCCGAATCGAATGGCCATTTGCTCGGCGATGCGCCGACCGAATTCACGGTAGCGCGGTGAACTGACAGAACCGTGCGCGCGGTTGCCGTGGGTGGCGCGGCGACCGTTGTCGTCCACCCGCAACGTGTCGGGATATTTCTGCGTCAGCCAAGCCGGCGGACCCGCTGTCGGCGTTCCGATGACCGAGACAATGTGATGTTTTGCCGCCAGGCTGATCGCGCGCTCCAGCCAGTCAAAATCGTAATGACCTTCGGAAGGCTCCATCCGGCTCCAGGCAAATTCCGCGAGCCGGACGACTTTCAGGTCAGCGGCTTCCATCAGCCGAAGATCGTCTTCCCAACGCGATTCGGGCCACTGCTCCGGATACCAATCGGTACCCATAAGAATCGCGTTCTGTCCAGGAATTTGTGTGGGGATGGCACCGAGTCGTGGGACGGCTGGAGTTTGGGCACCTGCCGCCACAGAAAACGCCAACACGAAATATGACAGAGCACGAGAGAAAGAGGAAGTCGACACAGATACCTCGCTGAGTCAGGGAGTCACGATCATCTGCTTTCCAGCATAATTCACTATCTCATTGATCCTATCCCCAACCTGCTCGCGTTGTAATGTATGGACAACAGCACATTTCCACGATTCAAGCGTCTTCTGGAACTTTTTTTAGACTTTTCTCTCATTGATCATGCGGCGTGGAGGTGGAAAAATAAATGCCTGCTTTCTTGACGGACTCTGTCTCACGCACATCTCACGAAACCCGGGGGTAGGAAATGCAAGAAGCACTTTGCACGTTGTTGTTTGTCGTCGAAGAGCAAGTATTTGTGTCTTAGGAGACGAGCTTCGCATGATCGCACTGGCCATGATCACCCAGACCGATCAAGACGGTGATGCTCGGGAAAAAGGGCGCTTGGAGCGAGACTAAAACCTTGCTCGCATCCATGAAACAACAATCACGAACCGGAAGTTTTATAATTCACAGCCCGGTCGGGAATATTTCCTCTTGCGCCCAGTTCTAGTGGGTATCGGTGCAAGACCGCAGTGATTCATGTCGGACCAGGTCGCGCACCAAATCCGAACAAAGGAATAAGGATATGTCTAAGCTCCTAGTCACCCTTGCTCTCCTGTGCGCCAGTCTTCAGGCCCAAGTCACAGGAGCTTCGATTGCCGCAACTGCCGAGCCCTCCGTAGCAAACGGCGCACACGCCGTCAATCCAGTCATCGAATGGAATAGAACTCTCCTGGTGATCCTACGGACTGCCGGGGCTCAGCCTTCCACCATTCATTCGACTCGCAGCTTCGCCATCCTGCATGCTTCCATCTTTGACGCGGTCAACAACATCGACGGAACCTACAGTCCGTACCGGGTCCGTCTCTCGAACGTATCGCGGCGGGCTTCACAACCGGCTGCGGCAAACCAAGCGGCGCATGACGTCCTGGTCGCACTCTATCCAGCGTTCCAGACCACGCTCGACGCTGAACTTCAGCAGGACCTAGCGCAGATTCCGGAGGGACAGGACAAGACGGACGGCGTCGCCGTCGGACAAACGGTTGCCGCCCAAATTTTAGCGTTCCGCAGCACCGACGGAGCAGCGGTCACTCCGCCTCCTTTTATCCCGGGCAACCAGCCGGGAGATTACCAATTCACGCCTCCCAATTTCGTACCAGCGGACTTCACACAATGGCCTCAGGTCACTCCGTTTGCCATTGCGCGCGCGGATGAATTTCGTCCCGGACCGCCACCGCAGCTGACGAGCGACGAGTACACAAGAGTGTTCAATGAAGTCCAGAGTCTGGGTTTCATCACCAGCACAACTCGCACCCCGAAGCAGACCCTGATTGGAACTTTCTGGAATGGCAACATTCAGGACTTCTGGAACGAAATCGCGCAGACCGCGGCGTTGGGACATCACCTCGGTCTGGCCCATAGCGCGCGGCTGTTTGCCCTGCTGAACATCAGTCTCGCCGATAGTACGATTGCCTTGTTCGAGGCTAAATACAACTATCGGTTCTGGCGGCCAGTGACCGCAATTGAACTGGCCGGAGAGGACGGCAATCCCAACACGAACCCCAATCCAAATTGGCTCCCGCTGACGACCAAGACCGCTCCAGACCCTTCGTACCCCGGCGCCCACAGTACAATCAGTTTTGCCGGAGCCGAAGTGCTGAAGTTCTACTTTGGCGATCAGTTCACTTTTGATGTCAACTCTGAGTCATTGCAGGGAGCGAAGCGCCACTTCACCAGCTTCTCGGCCGCTGCGCAGGAGGCGGGGCTGAGCCGAATTTATGCGGGCCAGCACTTCCGGACCGACCACATCGCTGGCAAAGGTCTGGGCGCGAGAGTAGCAGAGTCGATCACGGACACCATTCTGCTCCCCAGGTGAAGAGCGATTCTGCCAGTCGAGCAAATGTGCTTCGTTCGGGACTTTATTGCGGAGTATCGCAACGACGCCGGCGCGCGCCCCTGGGACCGCCGGCGTCCGTTGATCGTCGGCGAGGCCGACCGGCAACGCGCATATGGAATCGTTCGTTTCAAAACCTCCCCATGGCCTGAAGCCGGACCGTTCATTGAAGGTTGCGGCCATGAGAGCATCCGCTACAAATCCTGACACAAAACCAACCTTTCCCTACGGCACGCCCTGACTTCGTCCAACAGAATGGAGATCACCGTGCCAGGGAACGTTCCTTCTCGATCGGCGCCCGGTGGCGTTCAGTCGGCAAGTTCCTCGGGGGAACTTCCTGGCCCCAACCCAAAACACCACTTTCTGCGGTCTGCTCGGTTTCAATCAGGAATCTCCTAGGACGGCCGGCCCGTTAGACTCCACCGCAACTCCATCTCGGCAGTTCCAGTTCGGGGCCAAGTTGATCTTTTAGCTCAAGAGGAGTAGCAGCCGGCTTTCCGCATTCTGATTCAGAAATATCGAACACGGAGTCTAGATTTGTAAGCCTCAATACTTGGCGTGCCGTCTCAGAAGGGTTTACCAGCCTCAGATAACTACCAGCCGCTCGAAGCGATATAAGGGCGCCTATTCCCGCCGCGTCAATTGCAGTTACGCCGCTGAGGTCCACAATGATGATTTCTCGCCTATGGTGAGGAACGGCCGCGCCAAAGAGAGCGGATTCGAGGCCGAAAACGAGCCTGCCCCGACAGCGCACAGTCACCACGCGACGCGCGCTTTCAAACATTATGCTCAACACACCTCGTCTCCTTCGTGACAATGGATTGTCGCCAACAGCTGCCGAGCTTTGCTCGGCTTGGACGGGCGAGGCGCCCGTCTCCACAATCGGTTCAATTGCGATTCTCTGCATGATTCGAGGCTATTCCACGTCGAGCGACAGCGAGGACAGGATATGTCAGAGGTCTGTATGGATTTGTCAGGAGCAAGCATTCTGGCTGGTGAGTCATGTCGTATTGCTGTATACCCTTATTGAGAGAAAAGATCCGACGGTGTCTAGTCCTTGACGATTCAATCCTCAATAAGTGGTCCGAACCCTAGTCCGAACTCTAGAGTGCCCCTTGGACGATTATTTACCAAGGTGTTCCTCTGGTTTTGGTTGACCGTTCTGGCGCTGTTTGCCATCTTTCTGGCCAGCCGGCTCGGTACTCGATTGGTTCCATCTACGGAGCTCATTGCATCGTTCGCACCCCGAGTAGCGGACGAGGCAGCGCACGCCTATGAATCGGGAGGTCCACAAGAATTCGAACAATTCGACCGAGCGCTGGTCGGGAAATCCGGGCTCGAGCTCTATCTGATCGATGGGTACGGCAAGGATGTGTTGTCCCGACCTATTCCCTCCGACAGTCTGTCTATAGCACGCGCCGCCCGAAGTGACGGGCGTATTCTTTCCCGCTTCGGGCTCCGTTCGCATAGCTCATCTTATAAATTCACTTCGCCGTCAGGGCGTCCCTATGTTCTTCTCGTACGCACCCCCTTGCAACTGAGGAAAATCCTGGATTCTACGGCCGGAGGTGGGCTGCCGTTATTAGGCGTGGTGTTGCTGATGGTGACATTCTTCTGTTTCTGGCTTACGCACCACATTGTTGCACCCATTCAGGGGATTCAATCTGCAGCGAGAAAGGTCGCGGCAGGCGATCTGAGCGTGAGAGCCCCGCTCGAGATATCCAAGCGACACGACGAACTGGCGGCTCTGGCGGCAGATTTTGATGCAATGGTTGAAAGGATGAGTGCATTCGTACGTTCCCAGAAAGATCTGTTGAGCACTGTCTCGCACGAGCTGCGCTCCCCCCTCACGCGATTGATTATGTCTCTGGCCCTTTTGCGAAAGCAGCCGCCGATCGAGTCCGAAGAGTTATTGCAACGGATGGAGCGCGACGTCGAGCGGGTTGATACGCTCATGGGACAGCTTTTGACACTCTCGCGTTTGGAGACGGGTCTATCGTCCGATGGGAAAGACAGCGTGGACTTGTCTCAACTGGTTCAGGAAGTGGTGGCTGACGGCGATTTCGAGGCACGCTCTTGCGGCAAGTCTGTGAGGCTGCAAGCCGAGGGAGGTATCGTCATTGAGAAGGCCGATCAGCAGGCCTTGCGCAGCGCATGTGAGAATATCCTTCGCAACGCGATTCGGTTCACTACGCCAGGGAGTCAAGTGGAGGTGATTTTGAAGACCGAGAAAATGAGCCCGTCATCCCAGGTCGTTCTTTTAGTCCGCGATTACGGTCCGGGTGTCCCCGGGGAGTTACTGCAACAAATCTTCCAACCATTCTTCCGTGTAAAAGAACCGAATGGCAATCCCAGGGAAAACAACGGCACGGGCCTTGGACTTGCGATTGCTCTTGAGGCAATTCGTCAACACCGCGGCTCAATCATCGCAGCGAACGCCAATCCGATCGGCCTCGAAGTTAAGATCATGCTTCCGACCCGCTACTTCTGAGTCGTTCGCCGCAATCGTAAGGTGCACCCAGGTAGGACATCGCATCAGAGCGGCCAAGCATACAAATAGCCAACTCCCCGTACACTGCGGATTCTTTCCGCGCCGTTTGTCTGTGGACCCAACTTTTGACGAAGGTTGCTTACGTGAAGATCGATGCTCCGGTCAAAAGGCGAAAATTTCCGGCCGAGGACCCGCTCCGCCAAGGCTTCCCGAGAAAGTACCTGTCCGGGCGATTCCATGAATGCGCGCAGCAGATCAAACTCTGCTGACGTCAAGTGCAAAGATTTTCCCGACTTGGATGCACAATGCCCTGCCAAATCCAGTTCCAAATCACCCGACTTGATTGAGGGTGGCCGCGGTGGTTTGGCCTGCTCCGACTGCCAACCCGATCTGCGGAGGATGGCCCCAATGCGCGCAATCAATTCCCGCGGGCTGAACGGCTTTGCCAAGTAGTCGTCCGCCCCCATTTGAAGGCCCAACACACGGTCAAACTCGTCGCCTTTGGCTGTGAGCATCAGAACAGGTGTTCGCACGCGCGAGCGCAATTCTCGCAGGACATCAAAACCCTGCATATCGGGCAACATCACGTCAAGCACGATCAAATCGTAATTGCCGCTTGTCCCCGCGTTGCTGCCTTCAGCCCCGCTATGTACAGCCGATATCACGAACCCCTCAGCTTCCAAGTACCGTTGCACGAGGTCACACAAATCCGGATCGTCGTCCACGATCAGCAAACGCGCATGCTTTCTCAGCGTTTCTTCCGGTTTTGCAGCTTGAATCATGTATAAAGCACTCACATTAGAATGCCGGATCCGTTTACGTCGCACTACCCCAGAGCATTCGGGCCCTCTCCAAACGCAATGATAAACGAAAAATGATAGCTGACCCCGCAGCGTTCGTTGAAGGTACGGCCGGGATTATCTGCTTTCCGGCACGTCGTTCACCACCGTCGGAGAGAAGACGCCGATCCTGGGATGTGCAAAAAGGCTCGCATAGCCCACGAAAACTCTGTGCGACACAGGATCCAGCACGAGGGTATGGGCTCCGCAGTGTGTACGTATCTCGTCCAGCACCCGATATTTGTTGGGACCGTCTTGGTGAATCACCGTCAAACGTCCGGCTTTCCCAGCGGAATAGATACGGTGGAGACTCCCATCGAATGCGACCGAATCAGGACCTCCACCAATCTTCAGCGACGTAATGACCCGATGCGACTCCAGATCAAAGACCACTAACATTGCATTCCTGGAACAGACTGCAAAAAGCCGCCGCTGCTCGGAATCAATGGCCATCCCAGATGGCCCTTCACATGGAGCGAGAGACCATTGCCCGATCACTACCCGCTTGGCAAGATCGACTGCAACTATCGAGTCGATGTCTTCAACATTCTGATAAAGAACTCCTGTCTGCGACTCAAAGGCGGGAAATTCGGGCTTCCCAGGGAGAGGTACTGTTCCGACCGTTATGCGCCGCTCAGGATCGATCAGAGTAGCAATATTTGCGTCTCCATTCGCTACATATACAAGTTTTGCCGATGGGACGTAGAGTATTGCATCCGCATCGTCCGCGACTGGGATCCTCGTAAGGAGCCGAAGAGAAGTTGGATCGAAGACATCCACCGTGTTCTCTTCGCTCCGCGTGATGAAGGCAACGTTACGGTCCATCATTAAAGCCACTCCGTGAGCCGCTCCGCTCCCTGGTAGCTCGGATACCCTGCTGAGGGTTGGATGGTTCACATCTAAGTCAACCTTGTATAACGCGCCCGATGACTCACTTGTAACAAATAATGTGTCGCTGTTTATTGTCAGGTAGTCGAGAACGTTAAGCGCCCCGCTCTTGGGGAGCTCAATATAACCCCCGAATCTCATGAACTTGGACTTGCCTGGTGTGCCGGGGCAAATAAGATGGGCGGCTAGCACGGCTAGACACAGGACGATCACTATTGCAAACGCCGCGGTCATTCTCAGGTTATTCTTTGCGAACGTTTCCATTAGGTTCCCTCTTTAGACTCTGTAGCCAACCATGGTCTGGCGCCGTGCGTACTGCCGCTCATCTTGGTGCCATCGATGGTTCCCGTAAACGAAGCATGGTGCCAGTAGACTTTGACGTTGAGCACAATGCGATTTCCTCGCACGTTCCCAGTTAGTCGAAAGGTTCCGCTCTTTGGACCGGCTTGCAAGTTTGCCGTGCCGCTAAGTGCTTCACCTTCCTGTTGAATGTCAAGCGTGGCGTGCCTGGTGTCTCCCTTTTCGTTTGTCCACGTCATAAGCCAAATACCAGATGCAGACACGGTAGCGTTGCGGTCTTGCGCGCTGCTTTCCTGCGTAGCGACCCGCGCAAGCGCATTCGACGACAAGGGAGTAAGTGCATCGGCTGTCGCCGATGGTGCGCGGTTGGCTTGCGCAACCATAGTAGCCACGCCACATAACAAGATCGGAATTACACACAATAACTTCATACTGTTCTCCAATTCCCGACAATCCAATTACAGGATGCTATCGGCGGTTTCAATGTTCTGGAACCCACCAACCCGGGAGGAGTTTGGGGATGCGCAGCTTTTTGGCCCAGGGGCCCCATTGGGGTTCGAACTCAGTAATGACATTCGCAATACCAATCTGCAGGAATTCGCTCGCCATATGTTGCTCCGCGTGTGTAACGTCGTTATAGCCATTTGGAAGGATCCCCATCCCGACGAACCCGCCGGCAGCTGCCGAGGCGAAATTGCTTGCGGCGAAGGTAGTTCTTCCGGAGTCCGTCTTATCGAAGATGGTGAAGGCGAGCGCGTGCAGGGTCCGGGCGAACGGATTGGCACTGGTCGAACGGAGGTACCGGGGATCTTCGTGCAGGAGGGCACCCGTCAGAAATTGGGCAGTGTTTCTGGACGTATGATCTGCCACGCGGTATCCATAGTTCCTGCCGAATGCGCTAGCGCCATCTTTCCATTCCCTGGGATATTTGCTCGGGGGATTGAGCATTCCCAATCCCGCCCCAAGAGCGGGCAGAATGACGGCTGGTGGACCGAAGGTTTTATGGGCGTATATATGAAATTTATCTTGAATTGTAAGAGGAGCTCTGGTCAGTCCCGGAGGCAAAACTGGGAATTGATTCAGGTGTGTTTCGGAGACTGCCGGCGACGATGGAGACTGTTCCTGCGCCTGGTCTTGCTCCTGATGCTGCGGCATTGGGGCATCGGGGAGAGCGGCAAACACCGCATCATCGGCCGAGGCCTCGTGCTTTTTGGCCTGCTCGGGCACCGATGAAGAATCGTCCCGGGAACGCAAGGTAGATGGAGATCGACTTTCCAGCTCTTGTGAGAAGAGGAGGCGGGGGTGAGCAGAAAACATGGCACCCGCAACCAACAGCATGCCGGACAAACGTCCAAATCTCACGCGATTGTTCGTCATGGTACTCCGGGCAGGAAAAGTATTCCTGCTTGCAAAGTACCGAGATCATGGCGAGTGTGCCGTCAGGAAGCGTGAGGCCTTTGTAAGAATTTGTATGATTTCGCGTTTAGGATGGTTGAGAGGTTTATGGTCTCGTACAAAGTGTTTGGGGAGTTGGACTCGCGACACTAACGATTTGCGTAGTTGACTCCTGCAAAGGCGCTGACATCTCTCTCGGGCTGTGTTTCAGTTGGAACCACGTTAGCTAGACGTCGGATCGCAGCGGTCCGTGCGCTAATCACGTCCCGCCGAAAACAGCCCAGAAGCAGAGAACACTCCTGGTCGGAATACTTTTCCAGAATCGACATGATGAAGATAGAACGCTCAAATGAATTGAGCCCTAGGATGCTGGCGAACTTGGAGTATGCCAGCAGCGCCGCGGGTACCTTTCCCGGCACGTTTCCGGGTACTCTTCCGATCGGCGGCGAAGGCCTTGCCTCATTCGATTCGTTTTCGTCGTTCGGCCGAGGGCGAAGCAACCGGAGTGCGTGAAAGATAATGCTGCGCCGGGCCCACAAATGTGCCCTCTCCTTGAACACGGACTTATTGCTCACGGACTCGTCGAACCCTGAGAGGAAACATTGCTCGGCCTTCTGAGGATCCGCGGTCAGTAGGAGAGATAGTAGATAAAGACTGTTCATCTGTTCGACGTAGATGCGGCAGAAATCACTACTGGTGGCATATTCGTGTGATCGTGCGCTCTTGTACTTTTGTGTCACTTCTGCTCCTTCTTCCGCTGGGGCCAGGGATAACATTCGTCTCGGAACAGCGCGTCTCCACTCCAGAATCAGAAGAAAGAAGTAGCGCTTCCGGCTGACTGTGCTCTCCTATCCGTGACTTATCAATTTTTTCGGATATTGTCTGATGTGACTGTTATTGAAGAATCAGTCCCACCTGATTGATGTGGCTTTTCATCAATGCGCAGGAGCACCGGCGTATTGACGGGCAGCTCCACATTCGAACCTCGGGCCAAAAAGGCATCGTATATGTTCATGGCTGCTCCGAAATAACCGAAGCCAATCGCTGTGGTTGCCGATGCCTGTGCTGCACCCGCGCCCAGCAACCCGAACCCTTTACGTCCTTCTCCTGCTCGGGACCAGGCAGTTTTGTCGACGCTGGTATCAGCAACAGCCCTTGAGGGGCCGATGAGCGAGAGGGGCGCTCGCAAGCGAGAAAAAGTCGAAGTCGTCGCCTTCACGTGGCCTTCCTGGCCGACAGCAAGCCGTTGAGCACCTGGCGCTTCGATGCCTGCGACCGTCGCGATCATTTCAGTCGTAGTCCCATCCGGCGTCTGCGCGGAATGGAAGGAGAACAAAAGCTGACCATTCTTTTTCATCCACCCAGCGGCAACGGTCCTGGTAACAGTGCCCTCAAGCTTTGTGCCTGCGGGATAGACCAGCACGTGTTCCTGGTTGTAGTACGGCCGGGGCACCACCGCTTCGATCCCCGACCCATCGACACTCATCTCCGAGTTCAGAGCTGTCAAGAGACGAACGTGAAGATAGCCATCGTCGAGCAGAGAATGAGTCTCAGCCTGGTCGAGGGGCGATGGTGTTTCAAGAGCGTCGAGCAGTGTTGCATCGAAGATTGTTCCTTGATCGAGATACTCAGGGTGATAAGGCAAACTGGTGATGGCAGCCTGGCGCAGCCTTTGCAGTTTGTTCGGTTCCCGCAGAGGTTTAGCGGCATCTTTCATCTTCTGGCGGACGCCGGGACGTTGAGACTTGGGAAGATAGTGGGCCATTTTCACGTCACTGACTCCAATGGTTGTGTCAGTGTGAATCTGTACCGCGGTGCCGTCGGGTAGAATAACGATATCGAAGGTCACATGCGCAGTTCGCGGGGGCGTGAAATCGCCACGCAGGATATGTTCTGCACGTCCGGGCCCACTGGAAACCGAGGAAACATGTCCTTTGATCGTCGAGCCCTCTGGAATCGCGATCGTCGTGCCGGCGTAAACCGGCTCAACCAGCTTTGCTGTAATCGGCTCGCCCGACTTGGTGATGCGCAGACCCTTCTCGAGTCTGCACCGAAGATCATTACCTGCTCCGACCGCGATCGTATTTTGTGGAGGCTGAGTGTCTTGCGCAGCCGCAAGGGATGCGGACGCAGCCAAAACCGAACACGATATAACTATGCTGTTGATGCACGACTTCATGATTCACCTCGATGACATTGGATGAAGCGATTTCGGGCGGGAGCAGAACACTTGCAACCGATCCCGTTGCCTTGAAGTTAGCTGAGCTTGCCGTGCGATGCCGTCAGGATGTGTGAGAGAAACGTAAGGATTTGTACAAAAAACAGACGACGATGGTCTTTTCCTGATCTGTATCCTTTCGATCCTTCTTCTCTCAGTCAGCGGCGTAGGCGTCGGCGCGACTTTCTCTTGGCCAAGAGCTGAACTGATCTTGCGGCGGTTGGGAGCGCAGGTGTTGGCGACCCGGGATTTGGCTCTGTGGTAGCAGAGTCGCTGGCACTCGCACAGGCAATCAAAACAATTTAGATCAATATTGTGCGCTGCGCACTAGGAAACCCTTCGTGGTCAGCAGACGCCGCACCGCGGCGGTGAGCCTTTCGAGCGACTGTCCGGTCCTCACGCAAGCATCCACGCACGTGGGCAAGCGGTCGATCCGGTCACTGCACAACAGCACGATCGGAACTTTGCGAATCGCTTGCAGGCTTCGCGCCAGGTCGCAGGTGTTCTGTTCCCTCGCCCGCCGATTGAGCACGACGCCAGCAACTGTATGCAGGACGTACAGCAGAGCGATTGCTTGTGTTGCGCTATTGGTGCTTACGACCTCGCAGCCCGTGGCCTTGAGTGCGGCCAATACGGAATTGCTGTTGGTCGCAACGTCGGATAGGTAAAGAATTGTCTCGTTCGTCATGGCATTTCGGCCTTCTCCTTAGAGAAAGCACGCGAGCTTCCAAACGTCGTAATCAACGAAGCGGAAAGGATCGACTGCCCACCACTATCTGCTTGATGGCCGAGCACGGAGCGGACGGTTGGGAGTGCACGCGTGCATCCGTTGACAGCTCTGTCCGAATATCGACTGGCGTATCGTTCCGTCTGGCATTTCTTTGAATCCGGGGAGATGCTCGCGACCCCGCATTCTCGCATCCGACACTCGCGTTCATGAGCCATATCAACAGAATCCCTCGTGCGCCCAGGGAGTGGAGGCTCTGCAATTTCATTGTGACTTCCAAAGGTTCGACACGGAACTCTCTGGTCTACGCGGTCTTCCCTAGTCTTCAATTACTTGCAGCCAATGCAACTTTGGCATCTGGATTGCCTTTCTCAGGTTGTCGAAACAAGACACATCGGAGGATGCTATGGCACGGATTATCGAGTTCTATATTCCGGCGCGATTTCACAAGGCAATGAAGTGGATTCCGCCGACCGAGCGGGGCAAGGTGCTTGAGTTCCCGGCCGAAGTACGGAAATCGGCATAACGGGATGTCAGAGATGCCATGCGGCGATACCCGCACCCGGCACAAACTGGTTATCGAAGGTAAGCTATTCGCGGCCTCCCAATCGGAGAGGCCAGGCGCGCACGCAAAGTAGGCGCTGAGCAACTGCGCCCAGCGCCCCGTTACATTCAAGCCAACCGCCCCTCTAAATGATGGCTGTCGTTCCGACGGCTTGTGAACCATTGGCAGGGGCCGAAAACTGATTTAGCAGCGGTGCGATGCCTCGAGCGAAACATTTAGTTAACGCCGGGTGTTCCCTTCCAATCGAGAACGTCAACCAAGTTAAAAGGGTTCCCAATGAGACTTATTTGCAACTCTCCCTGCTTATCGATAACGAACTCGGCTGCAGGGTACAGGACGCCCCTGCTCTTGCTCTTGTCCGTGTCGTTCAAGTCGAACTCGCCAGCCGTCAAGTTATAAGCAGTAGATCGAGTGTCCCAGTATACCTCACCGAATTTGAGGAGACGGTTAGTGACAAAACGAATCTTCCGTCCAGTTGGAGTTGGAATCATCTCAATGTAACTGCAGTCATATCCCAGAGTGCCTGTGACCTCGATGTGACCAGCCGCTTTCATCTTGCTGAGCGCGTTGAACAACCCCTGATCCTGGCCTTTCTCGAAGGCGTGCACCAGTATCTGCTTGTCTGCAGGAGCAGAGTAGTCATAGATGTTCAGCGTGATACTGAATTGAGATCCCATCTGAGTGTTTGTGCCCATGGCAGTGGCATCAATCGTCTCGGCCTTGTTAGCGGCAAAACTGAGAGTGCTTCCTAGGATGAGCACACCTGTAATCAGCACAATGGCTAGGACAGTTTTTTGGCCTTTTGAAACGCCGTTCTTGGTTTGTAACATTTCTCTTCCTCCTTGAATGTGCGTGAAAGTAATTTCGTCCACCGATGTTCAACCGAAAGAATCGGCCCGGCCACGTGAACCCCACGGCTATGAAAGACGTGGCCGGATCGCATCAACCAAATCGACCCTATGGCCGGTGCTTCGGGGTCTTGGTATCCAGGGTCGAGATCAATTGCTCGGCTGCCGCGGGCACGGCCACCGTTGCGGAAAGAACAATGTCCCTCGCAGAAATTTCCCGGCCGTACACATGGCGGTTGTCACCATTGTCCGGACGGATGGTGGAGCCTTCGAGAGAGACGCCGGCAAATAGACCGCGAGCCCTTGAGTAACTCAAGATTTCTGCTCGCAGAGTTGCGTCGGTATCGGCCGACGCATCGCGGCCGACCGGGCCGGCGGCAACGGAAGCGTCCGCTCCCAGCTTCACCTTGCTGGTGAGGATGCCGCTCGCGCCGCGTTCATTCATCACGAGCAACACAAAATCCGTGGCTTCTCCACCGATCTGAAAGCCAAAGCTTCCACCTTCGAGGGCCATCATCGTTGGAGCTCCCCAGGGTCCCGTGAAGCTTTCACCCTTGCGGCACGACATAGCGCCTCGTCCGTAGCTTCCGCCGACGATGAACGCAGCCTTCAGGACAGACGGAAAGACAACGACGCAATCCGCCTTGTCGAGCAAGTCCTGCGGAATGCTGTCAGGAACGTCGAGAATCTCTTTCAAGACCGTTCCAGAATTTCTCAATCGCTCATCATCTTTGGTTTGATCCGCAGCGCTCGCCACCCCAGCTAGGAGCGGCAGCACAGCGAATAGAATGGTGCTGGTAAAGGTCAACAACTTTCGCATTTGATTTTCCTCCAATAGTTTGTGAAATCGTCCTAGCATTACTTTTAGGGCGACCCGGCGAGGTAAGTTCTCGCTCGTGTTTGGGCTTGGCTTGCCATGCTGCCAACACTGCCGCGCCTCAACCAATCACATGCATTAGGAGTGCCACAGTTGCGTGGAGCGGGAGATTGTCACAAGTCATTGAAGATAGGAAACGTTAGAGGCACCTACGATCACGATGCTGACGACCCGCCGATGTGCTTGCGTCAGTCTGTCGACAGGCGGCGTCCGGCGGACACTTTGTGCTCTCAGCTTTACGAAGTGACGCAGAGTTATGCTGGCAAACCGCAGTCGGGCAAGTTATGACGGCGATAAGTTAGAATCTTCGAGAGTCCCGAATGGAAGCTGTTAGAAACGCCCCCGTGATGGCGCGTCAAGCGGGAGGAGGCAGCTCATGCGGAATTCAATCCATCTCAAACGCGAGATACTGCAGCTTCCCGTTACGTTCCACCTGGAGAACAACGGGATCGCCAGACCTGAGCGCGCGGACGATCGCCTGCAACTGAGACACTGTCTGCAGCGGGGTGCGATCGATTGCGCGAATGATGTCCCCGGTCTTCAACCCCGTATTCACGGTTCTTGACCCAGCGGCCTGGGCGACTACGACGATCCCGGATTCGCTGCGGGCGCCCGCCAGCACTGACCTCACGCTCCCATCCAGGTCCGTGACAAAAACGCTCAGCTCCCGAAGCAGGCTCTTCTGCAGGTCAGGAACATCGGCTAACTCATCGAGTTGGTCGTGGTACACCTTCACCGGAATGTTGAAGGACATCCGGCTGATGCCTCGAAGTACATCGATTTTTACAACCTGGTCAGCGGGGTGGAGGTACAGCGCAGCCATGAAATCTGGAAGACCCAGGATTGGACGATCGTCGATGGCCAGCACGATGTCCTGTACCTGCAGACCCGCCGCTTCCGCCATGCCTCCGGGAAGCGTGTCGGAAATGATAGTTCCCCAGCTCCTCGCCAAGCCCAGGCCGTCCGCGAGTGTAGGGGTGAGGGTCTGTGCTTTCGCGCCGATTGCGACTCGCTGCACGTGGCCGTATTTGCGAAGGTTCTGATAATCGAAATTGACGATGGCCGCGGGAATTGCAAAGCCCAGCCCTTCGCTTCCGCCACCAGTGCTTAACATTAAGGTGTTAAGGCCGACAACGTTGCCATCGATATCCACCAGCGGACCGCCACTGTTTCCCGGATTCATCGCTGCGTCAGTCTGGATATACACCATGGGCTCATCGGGATCGGGTTGCCGCGCGACCGAGCTGACTACGCCCATCGTGACTGAATCCCGGAGTCCTTCGGGGCTGCCGATCGCAAGCACAAGTTCTCCCTGGCGGACTCGCTTCTCACTGGCCAGAGTAACCGTGGGCAAGTGCGACGCTTCCACCTTAAGGAGCGCCAGATCCGATGCCTTGTGTGTACCCAACAGTTTTGCGTCCAGGATCTGCGTGGCGCGAACGGGCTGGGGTTCGAGCGGGGAATCTGTCGGCGGTGGTGGAAGGATCACGCGGATGCGTTGCGCGCCTTCCACTACGTGGGCGTTGGTCATGATGTATCCGTCACGATCGACGATGACCCCCGACCCGATAGCGTGCTCCCGGACGATGACTGCCGTATTGCTGTGTCCCTGATCCTCCAACGGGCCGTAGCCGGTCACCATGATCTGGACCACCGCGGGCGAAACCTTCGCCACTACTGCTTCGAGAGAGTTGTCCAACTCTCGCAGGAAGTTCGATGACCTGGCCGCCACCGGTTTGTCAGGGGCCAGCGGTCGGCGAGCGTCCGGCGATTGTGCCTGCGCGAACGTCGCTAGTAGTAAACAAGCAATACCCCGTTTGATGTGCAGTCTCGTCATCGTCTAAACCAATCTGGAATAAATTGCGTATGCCTGCCTCGTCCAGCTTGGTTGCAGTTGGAGTTCCATCGGACGCGGATCTTCTCGAGCGGTCTGGGCAGCGCGCCCGGCCTCCAAACGACACTCATCGGTGCACGCCGCTGCCCGTAAGTGTAAAGGCCGTCGAAATGCCGACGCTGCCATCCGCCCGTCGACACCCGGGAGGTTTCGCATTCTGCGTCGTTAACCACTCAACCTTGAAAAAGCATTGTGTTACCGCCAGTGAGGACGTTTGGAGACCTGCATGCAAACAATCGAAATGGTTTTAGTGGTAGTCCGAGAAGTTGAGTGGGTTTGGAAAGGACGAAATCATAATGGCAAATCAAGAGACCAGAAAGTGCGCACACATACCTTGCCTATGCGATGTACCGAGAGGAAAAGAGTACTGCGGAGACTCGTGTCGCGCCGCAGGCAGCGACGACGTGGAAATCGCGTGTCGATGCGACCACACCGCATGTCCGCTTACGATTCGGCAGTTTGCGCCTCGATATGTCGCCGACCTGGCCAACTGATTGATAACAGATCTGGCGAAGACCACCAACGCCGTCTCCGCCGAAGGAGAACTGGTTGTGAATTTCATAAAACAAAGTTTGTCGCTCTTACTCTCTTGGTGCCTTTTGTTAACCACTGCGCCGGAAGCGTTTGCCGATCAGACGGATCAGGCAACTGCGCCGTCACCGGTTGTGGCCGCGCAACCGAGTCCGGCACAACTGGAACAACTCGTAGCGCCGATCGCATTGTATCCGGATGCGCTGGTTGCGCAGATCCTCGCAGCCGCTACCTATCCCGACCAGATCGTGGAAGCGGACCGGTGGTTGCAGCAACATACCGATCTCAAGGGAGAACAATTAGGCCAGGAAGTGGATAAGCAACCGTGGGATCCCAGCGTGAAGGCTCTCACCGAATTTCCTTCGGTGCTCGCCAATATGGACAAGAACCTCTCTTGGACCTCATCACTCGGCGACGCTTACGTTAACCAACAGCAGGGAGTAATGGACGCCGTCCAGGTAATGCGCGATCGTGCGGAGAAGGCCGGGAACTTGAAGAGCACATCGCAGGAAAAGGTCACGCAACAGGGACAAACGATTGTGGTCGAACCAAGCGACCCTGAGGTGGTTTACG
>Ga0210410_10002000_pt1 | contig 18496 bp, 15 predicted proteins | sample IncBWC4MmetaG_FD_161058 | JGI IMG/M metagenome (GOLD analysis project Ga0210410, IMG submission 161058) | Forest soil microbial communities from Barre Woods Harvard Forest LTER site, Petersham, Massachusetts, United States - Inc-BW-C-4-M | ecosystem: Environmental > Terrestrial > Soil >... | reverse complement strand
AAGCCTGTCTCGCGGTTTCCGGACGTCGTCATTGCAATGAAGCCACCGAGGCGGGAAGGACGCGTCGCGCCGGGCGCGTGGAACATGCTAGCATCGTCGCGACGGACGCGTTGTCGGCCGCGGGGGGAACGCACATGATCTGGATCGCCAATCTTCTGGTGGCGCTGGTCGCCGCGCTGCACGTCTATTTTCTGGTGCTGGAGATGTTCCTCTGGACCAAGCCGCTGGGCCTGAAGACCTTTCGCAATTCGATCGAGAAGGCGACCGATTCGGCGGTGCTCGCCGCCAATCAGGGGCTCTATAACGGCTTCCTCGCCGCCGGCCTGCTCTGGGGCCTGATCCAGAGCGTCCCCGGCTTCGGATTTCAGATCAAGACGTTCTTCCTGCTCTGCGTGATCACAGCCGGAGTCTATGGCGCGGCCACCGTCAGCCGCAGGATTCTCTACGTCCAGGCGGTACCGGCCGCCCTTGCGTTAATTCTGCTCTGGCTGGCTTAACTTCGTTCACCTTTCGCCCTCACCTTATCTTGCATTGCGGCATCCGTTCCTCCAGTATCCCGGGATCGATGGCGTTCGCCCGGGTCTGAACCAAGGCCTGCGGACCAGACCATCGGCAAAATCACAAACCTGAGGAACGCAAGCATATGAGGAACGGCATTTTACATCTGGTCACCGGGACCGCGCTGGCCATCGCGCTGTCGGCGTCATCGGCCTACGCGCAGAAGAAATACGACACCGGTGCGACCGATACCGAAATCAAGATCGGCCAGACCAATCCGTTCAGCGGCCCGGCTTCCGCCTATGCCACCATCGGCAAGACCCAGGCCGCCTATATCAAGATGATCAACGACCAGGGCGGCGTGAACGGCCGCAAGATCAATCTGATCCAGTATGACGACGCCTACAGCCCGCCGAAAGCGGTCGAGCAGGTGCGCAAGCTGGTCGAGAGCGACGAAGTGCTGCTCACCTTCCAGATCCTCGGCACGCCGTCGAACGCCGCGGTCCAGAAGTACCTCAATTCGAAGAAGGTGCCGCAGCTGTTTGCAGCGACCGGCGCGTCGAAGTTCACCGATCCGAAGAATTTTCCGTGGACGATGGGTTTCAATCCGAACTATTTCGTCGAAGGCCGCATCTACGGCCAGTACATCATCAAGAACTATCCCGATGCCAAGGTCGGCATCCTCTACCAGAACGACGATCTGGGTAAGGATTATCTGAACGGGATCAAGGCAGGCCTCGGCGACAAGGCCGCGACCATGGTGGTGGCGGAAGCCTCCTACGAAGTCTCCGATCCGACCGTCGATTCGCAGATCCTCAAGATCAAGGATGCCGGCGCGGACCTGTTCTTCAGCGCCTCGACGCCCAAGCAGGCGGCGCAGACGATCAAGAAGATCGCCGAACTCGGCTGGCATCCGGTGCATATCCTCGACATCAACGCCACCTCAGTCGGCGCCGTGATGAAGCCGGCGGGGCTTGAAGCCTCCAAGGGCGTGATCAGCGTCAACTACGGCAAGGATCCGCTCGATCCGACCTGGAAGGACGATGCCGGCATGAAGAAGTATTTCGAATTCATGGCGAAGTATTATCCGGACGGCGACAAGGATTCGAGCTTCAACACCTATGGCTACTCGACCACGCAACTGCTGATCCATGTGCTCAAGCAGTGCGGCGACGACCTGACCCGCGAGAACGTCCTGAAGCAGGCCACCTCCCTGAAGAACGTTCAGCTCGACCTGTCACTGCCGGGCATCGTCGTCAACACTTCGCCGACCGACTATCGCGTCAACAAGCAGTTGCAGATGATGAAGTTCAACGGCGAGCGCTGGGAACTGTTCGGCCCGATCCTCGAGGACCTTGGCCCGGCCGGCTGAGCAAGTCCGTCATCCCGGGAGCCTGACTGAAATCAGGCTCCCTCACAAACATCGTCATGCCCGGGCTTCCGCCTTCGCGATGGCTTCGGCGGACCAGCACCGAAGACCCGGCGAAGCATTAGCGTAGACGGGTGTCCCGGGCATCCATGTTTTGGGGGCCACGAAGCAAGCAAGACGTGGATGGCCGGGACGAAGCCGGCCATGACGCCGCGGAAAGATTCGCCCCGCCGGTAGGGTTAAGCCTCTCTGAAGCCCTTACCCGTGAAGTACTTACCGGCCCGCCACCGCGCTCCGATTAACCATCGCTTAAGACGGCTTTAAACCACGTTCGCTACTGTCGCGCATTGGGCGGCGTGGGCGTGGGCCTTGGCGATGGCGTGGGGACGGAAAAAGAGCGGCGGACGCCGGGAGCCGCAATTCGGGCTCGCCGCATCGCTTTCCGAATTGCGCCTCAGCCCGCAGGACCGCGTGACGAGCGCCGATGACGATAAGCCGACGAAAAAAGCTCCCAAACGGAAAGCGCCCGATCCCGACGAGGACGATGTTCCTCGCGAGCGAAAGCCACGCGTGAGCAGGGCCGGCGGCAAACGCCGGTCGAAGGCGCGCGCGCGCGGCGGCATCGCACGGCTGTTCTATTGGGGCGCGGTGCTCGGACTGTGGGCGGCAATCGCACTTGTCGGCGCCGTGGTCTGGGCGGGGGCGCATCTGCCGCCGATCCAGGCGCTCGAAATCCCGAAGCGGCCGCCCTCGATCCAGATCGTCGGCGCCGACGGCAGCGTGCTGGCGACGCGCGGCGAAATGGCAGGCAGCAATGTCGCGCTGAGGGAGCTGCCGCCCTATCTGCCGAACGCCTTCATCGCCATCGAGGACCGCCGCTTCTATTCGCATCACGGCGTCGACCCGCTCGGCATCTTGCGCGCGGCGGTCACCAACGTGCTGCATCACGGGGTCTCGCAGGGCGGCTCAACGCTGACCCAGCAGCTCGCCAAGAACCTGTTTCTGACCCAGGAACGCACGCTGCAACGGAAATTGCAGGAGGTCGAACTCGCGCTCTGGCTGGAACGCAAGCATTCGAAATCGGAAATTCTCGAACTCTATCTCAACCGGGTCTATTTCGGCTCCGGCGCCTATGGCGTCGAGGCCGCTTCCCAGCGCTATTTTGGCAAGTCGGCCAAGAACGTCACGCTGGCGGAAGCCGCGATGCTCGCGGGCCTCGTCAAATCGCCGTCGCGGCTGGCGCCGAACCGCAATCCGGAAGGCGCCGAGAAACGCGCCCAGACCGTGCTCGCCGCGATGGCGGACGCCAAACTGATCACCGAAGCCCAGGCGCAGGCTTCGATCGGTCATCCCTCCTACAATGTGAAGGCGGCCGGCGCCGGCACCATCAATTACGTGGCGGACTGGATCGGCGAAGTGCTCGACGATCTGGTCGGCCAGATCGATCAGAACATCGTGGTCGAAACCACGATCGATCCGAAACTGCAGGCGGTCGCCGAAGCGGCCGTGATCGACGAACTCGCCGCGAAAAGCGTGAAATTCAATGTCAGCCAGGGCGCGCTGGTGGCGATGACGCCTGACGGCGCGGTGCGCGCCATGGTCGGCGGGCGCAATTACGCCGAGAGCCAGTACAACCGCGCGGTCACCGCCAAACGCCAGCCGGGTTCGGCGTTCAAGCCGTTCGTCTACCTCACCGCGATCGAGGCCGGCCTGACCCCGGAAACGATCCGGCAGGACGCGCCGCTCGACGTCAAGGGCTGGAAGCCCGAGAATTACGGCCACGAATATTTCGGCGCGGTGACCTTGACGCAGGCCCTGGCGATGTCGCTCAACACGGTGGCGGTGCGGGTCGGGCTCGAAGTCGGCGCCAAAAACGTGGTGCGTACCGCGCACCGGCTCGGCATTTCCTCCAAACTCGACGCCAATGCCACAATCGCGCTCGGCACGTCCGAGGTCTCGTTGATCGAACTGGTCGGCGCCTATGCGCCGTTCGCCAATGCCGGCTTGGGCGTTTCCCCGCATGTGGTGACCCGGATCCGCACCGCCGACGGCAAGGTGTTGTACGCGCGGCAGCCCGACCAGCTCGGCCAGGTGATCGAACCGCGCCATGTTGCGATGATGAACAGCATGATGCAGGAGACGCTGCTCAGCGGCACCGCGCGCAAGGCCGAGATTCCGGGCTGGATGGCCGCCGGCAAGACCGGCACCAGCCAGGATTTCCGCGACGCCTGGTTCATCGGCTACACCGCCAATCTCGTCACCGGAGTCTGGCTCGGCAATGACGACAATTCGCCGACCAAGAAGGCTACCGGCGGCGGCCTGCCGGTGGAAGTCTGGACCCGCTTCATGCGCGCGGCCCATCAGGGCGTGCCGGTGGCGGCCTTGCCGAACTCGCAAGGAGGCGGCCTGCTCACGAATCTGATGCAGGCCGCTTCGCAAGTCACCGCGCCCGCGCCGATTCCGTCAGGGACGGCGAACCGGCCAGCGCCGACGCGAACCTCCGCGCGGCCGGAAGCGGCGGCTGGCCTCGACGGCTGGCTGATGGACCGGCTGTTCGGGCGGTAGTCGAGCGACCGGCATCCATCGGCGTTTATTCCCCACGGCCAGACAAAAGATTCCCGTTGAGCGCCAGCGGCTTTTCACCGAACCTGTCTTCGCAAAAGACACCGAATGTCCGCGGAGACCATCGATGAAAACTCTGAACGTCGTCGCGATCCTTGCGACCTTGGCCATCGTCACGGGCGCCGCCATGGCGCAAAACCCGCCGCCGGTTTCGACCAGGAAAGTGGACGGCACCGATAACGTCTATGTGTTCCGCTATGGCGGCCATCAATCGATGTTCATCGTGACATCGCAGGGCGTCATCGCCACCGATCCGATCTCCTATTTGCGCCCGGCCAAGCCCTATATCGACGCCATCAAGGCCGTCACCGACAAGCCGATCAAATATGTCATCTACAGCCATCACCATTACGATCACATCGCCGGCGGCCAGCCGTTCAAGGACCTCGGCGCCACCTTCATCGCGCAGCGGCGCGCCAAGGAGCGCCTGCTCGAGCTGAAAAAGCAGAACGCGCTTCTGGCGGACATCGTGATGCCCGACCAGGTGGTCGACGACAAGAAAACCATCAAGCTCGGCGACACCACGCTGGAGCTGATCTATGTCGGCCGCAACCATTCGGATAATTCGCTGGTGATGCGGCTGCCGAAGGAAAAGCTGGTGTTCGTCGTCGACTTCGCGCCGATCGAATCGGTGCAGTTCCGCAACATCCCCGACAATGTCTCGCCCCTGGAATATATCGAGTCGCTGAAAAAGCTTGCCGCGCTCGACTGGGACCGGATGATCCCCGGCCATCCCTATGCGGGCGGACGCTACGGCACCAAGAAGGATGTCCAGGACGACATTGCCTACATGGAGGATCTGTCGGCGGAAGTGAAAAAGGCCGCCGACGCCGGCAAATGTTTCGATACCGCGATGAAAGAGGTCAAGCTGCCGAAATACGAAAAATGGGCGAATTACGAGACCAGCCTGCCCGCCAATGTGGAACGCTTCTGCTACTGGTGGGGACGGGGGTATTGATCTGATCAGGCGCGGGCAGAGCAACAGGCCAAGTGGACGTTGGTAGGTGACGTTCCCCGGATGCTGCGCAGCGCGAACTGATAATCTATCCCCGGGTCGTCCCCCGCGTTCGCGGGGACGACAACTAGGCTAATCCTGTATCCCGTAGCGGTGCAAATCGTTGCCGCAGGTGTCGAGCCAGGTCTTGGCGCGCTCGACATGGCCGCAGACCCTTGCGACTATCCGCCAGAACCGCGCCGAATGGTTCATCTCGACGAGGTGCGCCACTTCATGGGCGGCGAGATAGTCGAGCACATAGGGCGGCGCGAGGATCAGCCGCCACGAAAACGACAGCGAACCGGCCGAGGTGCAAGACCCCCAGCGGCTCGATTGATCACGGATCGACAGCCGCTTGACCCTGACCCCCAGCGCTTGCGCGTAAACCTGCGCCGCCTTGTGCAGGTCCTTGCGCACTTCCCGCTTCAGGTAATCATGCACCCGGCGTTCGATATGCTCAGGCCCGCCGGCGACGCAGATAATCCGCTCGCCGCTGTCGCGCGTTTCCGTCCACACCGTGCCGCGGACGCCGGCGCGGTGCACGATCCGGTGCGCGACACCGCGCAGCGGCACCACTGTGCCCGGAAGAAACGGTGCGGCCTTCGGCAGGCGGCCGAGGCGCGCGGCGATCCAGCCACCATGACGCTGCGCGAAGTCCTTGGCGTCGGCGATGGTGCCGCGCGGCGGCATGGTCAGGATCGCCTCGCGGTCGCTCGGATGAATGCGCAAGGTGTAGCGCCGCGCGCGCCGATGCCGACGCAGCCGAACCGAGTAGATTTGAGAGCCGTGTTTGACCAAAAGGCGAGACGGTTCGTAAGGCCGCCGATAAAGGAGCGCGCGAGTGGCCATGTCTGCAATTCCGGGGAGCAGGAGTTCGCCCGGATTCTGCCACATCCGCCGCCAGTGAAATCGCTCGGCGCAAAAACAAATCATTTGCCCAATATACAGGGGCCGGACGGTTAACAGACCCTACAGGATGGGGCTGGAGTGGAAAATTTCGAGCCAAATCGGGTCCGGTTGGCGCTCTCAAGGATTGGAACCTGAACTCATTCCTTCAGGGACCCATGAATCCCGGTTCTTGATGCCGGATCAGAGGGTTACCAGGATGCGCGAATCGGTGCCGAAATTCGGCCGCAACGGCCAATCCACCCGCGTAACCGCTTCGTCGGCGTCTATTCCGCCGCCGCGGCCAGCGAAAGCTTCGGATTCGCCGCCGACATCATGAAATCGGAGATGCGCGGCACGATTTCCGATTTGAAGCGGGAACCGTTGAAGACGCCGTAGTGGCCGACGCCCTTTTGCACGTAATGCACCCGACGATGCGCGGGGATCGCACTACACAGCGCATGCGTCGCCTCGGTCTGGCCAAGGCCGGAGATATCGTCGTTCTCGCCCTCCACCGTCATCAGCGCCACGCGCTTGACCTTGGAGGGGTCGACCAGCTTGCCGCGATGGGTCATCTCGCCCTTGGGCAGCGCGTGCTTGATGAACACGGTGTCGACCGTCTGCAGATAATATTCCGCGGCCAGATCCATCACCGCGAGATATTCGTCATAAAAGTCGCGGTGCTTGTCGACCAGATCGCCGTCGCCCTTCACCAGATTCTTGAACAGGTTCTTGTGGGCGTCCATGTGGCGGTCGAGATTCATGCTGATGAAGCCGTTGAGCTGCAGGAAGCCCGGATAGACGTCGCGCATGACACCGGGATGCGGAAACGGCACCTTGGTGATGACGTGGCTGCGGAACCAGTCGATGCCGCGTTCGGCGGCGAGATTGTTGACGGCGGTGGGATTGCGGCGGGTATCGATCGGACCGCCCATCAGCGTCATCGAGATCGGAACGAACGGGTCGCGCTCGGCTTCCATGATGGAAACCGCCGCCACCACCGGCACCGAAGGCTGGCACACCGCGATCACATGCATGTTGCCGCCGAGCACGTGCAGCATCTCGATCACGTAATCGATGTAATCGTCGAGATCGAAGCGGCCCTCCGCGACCGGCACCATCCGGGCATCGGACCAGTCGGTGATATAGACCTCGTGGGTCGGCAGAAAGGCCTCGACCGTGCCGCGCAGCAGCGTAGCGTAGTGACCCGACATCGGCGCCACGATCAGCACGCGCGGCTGCGGCGTGCGCAGCGGGCGCGTCAGCTTGCGGTCGAAGTACAACAGGCGGCAGAACGGCTTTTCCCAGATCGAGCGGATTTCGATCGGGGTGCGGACGCCGTTGACCTCGGTGTCGTTGAGACCCCATTCCGGCTTGCCGTAGCGGCGGGTGGTGCGCTCGAACAATTCGCAGCCGGCGGCAATCGATTTGCCGAACTCGGTATGCGACCACGGATTGAGCGGATTCTGAAACAGGATCTTGGTGGCATCGGTCACGGCGCGCGCCGGATTGAGCGAGGCCTGCGCCATTTCGTACATCCAGTACATCGGCGTCGTCAGCGCCGGACTGCCTTCGGCCACCAGTGGCGGTGCGCCGCCAAACTCACCAATCGGCATTTTTTCTCTCAACCCCTTTTGCAATGCAGCATAGTGCCGAATGCGTAATAATGCGTCAATGCACAGATCGGCATATCCACGCACGGAACAAGCCGGGGAAGCTTCAAATCCTTGGGATAAGTGGGTTATTCGCCACTCTGGAGCAGCGAGCCGTGGCGGCGGGCGCTGCGCAAAAGCGCAAGAAATATCGCAAATGACGCGATAAACAGCACGGCGTTGATCGCCAGTGCCGAGATCATCAGGTCGGTGCGAAACACGTGATCGATCAAAAGCGCCCGCATGCCCTCGAACACATAGGTCGGCGGCAGCGCCCAGGCGACGTGTTGCAGCCAGTGCGGCAGCACGGTGACGGGATAGTAAATGCAGGCCAGCGGCATCAGCGCGAACATCAGCGTCCAGACGATGCTCTCGGCGCCGAGGCCGTTACGCACCACCAGTCCCGAGACAAAAATCCCGACCGACCAGCTGGTGAAGATCAGATTACAGAAGAAGGCGATCAGCGGCAGCCCGATCGCGTAGAAATTGAAATGGAACAGGAACATCGCGAGCAGCGTCATCGGAATGACGCCGATCGCGAGCCGGATCAGGCTCATCACCATCAGCGCGATCAAAAACTCGATCGGCTTCAACGGGCTCATCATCAGGTTGCCGAGATTGCGCGCCCACATCTCCTCGAGAAACGAGATCGAAAACCCGAGCTGGCCGCGAAACAGGATGTCCCACAGGATCACCGCGCCGATCAGGGTGCCGCCGGCGCGGGCGAAGAAGCCCGCGTTCTGCGCGATGTACGTCTGCAGAAAGCCCCAGGTGATGACCTGCAGCGCCGGCCAGTACAGCAATTCCAGAAGCCGCGGCCACGACGACAGCAACAGATACCAGTAGCGCAGGATCATCGCGTTGATGCGATGCGGCGCGATATCGAGATGCAGGGCAAGACCGCTCACGACGCCGCCTCCTGGACGCGGCCGCGCGCGACGTCGAGAAACACCTCTTCCAGCGTCGCCCGGTTATAGCGCGCCATGATGCCGTCAGGGGTATCGTCGTCCTCGATGCGGCCGCGCTTCATGATGATGACGCGGTCGCACAAACGCTCGACTTCAAGCATGTTGTGCGAGGCCAGCAAAATGGTCGCGCCGCGCGCCTTGCGATAGTCCTGAAGATGCTGCCTGACCCAGTCGGCGGTATCGGGATCGAGCGAGGCCGTGGGCTCGTCCAGCAGCAACAGTTCGGGCTGGTTGATCAGCGCTTTCGCCAGCGCCACGCGGGTCTTCTGCCCGGCGGAGAGCTTGCCGTTGGCGCGGTCGAGAAAATCGCCGAGGTCGAGATCGGCGGCGAGCTGATCGATCCGCTCGCGCAGGTGAGCGACCGCATAGAGCTTGCCGAAGATCGTCAGATTCTGCCGCACCGTGAGCCGCATCGGCATGTCGACATAGGGGCTTTCGAAATTCATCCGGCCCAGCACTTCCGCGCTCTGCTCCGGCATCGAGGCACCCAGCACCTGGATCCGCCCTGAGGTCGCCAGCACCAGCCCCATGATCATGGCAATGGTGGTGGTCTTGCCCGCGCCGTTGCCGCCGAGCAGTCCGGTAATGCTGCCGCGCGCAATGCGGAACGACACGTCATCGACCGCACGGGTGGTCTTGTAGAGCTTGACGAGATGCGCGACCTCGATCGCCGCCGATCCGTTCGGATCGGCGGGGAGCCGGGCTGGTACTGCGCCGTCATTGCTCATGCGGGCCGTTCATTGGGCCATTGCGGCGGCAAGCGCAAGACTTTGCCGAGAATTTGAGATCGCGGCCCATGGCGTCACGGACGAATTTGTGGTCGTGGCCCGGCGCGGCTAAACTCCTGACATGACCGACGTCGCTGCCTCCGATTTTCGCCATCCGCGGCGCTATGTCCGTCTGGACACCATATTGCGGCTGCGCTGGCTCGCGGTGTTCGGGCAGCTCGCCGCCATCTTCATCGTGGTACAGGGGCTCGAATTCGACGTCGAGGTCGTGCCCTGCATCACCATCGTCGGCCTGTCCGCGCTGCTCAATCTGTCGCTGCAGATCGTCTTCAACCCGATGCAGCGGCTGGAGCCGGTCTATGCCGCGGCGCTGTTGGCGCTGAACATCGTCGAACTGGCCGGGTTGCTGTTCTTCACCGGCGGGCTGCAAAATCCGTTTTCATTCCTGTTTCTGGCCCCGGTGCTGATCTCGGCGACGGCGCTGCCGATCCGGCTGACGATCGCGCTCGGGCTGCTCGCGGTCGCCTGCGCCTCGGTGCTGGTTTTCTTCCATTCGCCGCTGCCCTGGGACGCGGACGAGCCGCTGGTGCTGCCGCCGATCTATCTGTTCGGCGTCTGGCTTTCGATCGTGGTCGCGATCGGGGTCACCAGCCTCTATGCATTCCAGGTCACCGAAGAGGCGCGCAAACTGTCGGACGCGCTGGCGGCGACCGAGCTGGTATTGGCCCGGGAACAACATCTGACCCAACTCGACGGCCTGGCGGCCGCCGCCGCGCACGAACTCGGCACGCCGCTGTCGACGATCTTTTTGATCTCGCGCGAGCTGGAGAAGAGCTTGCAGGACAACAGCCAGCTTGCCGGAGACATCAAGACCCTGCGCGAGCAGGCCCAGCGCTGCCGCGACATCCTGGCCAAGATCACCCAGCTTTCCTCAACCGGCGCGCCATTCGACCGTATGCCATTGTCGACCCTGATCGAGGAGATCGTGGCGCCGCACCGCGATTTCGGGGTCGCGATCAAGGTCCGGATCGCGGTCGCCGGCGTCCGCGAGCCGGTCGGCACCCGCAACCCGGCGATCCTCTACGGGGTCGGCAACATCCTGGAAAACGCCGTCGACTTCGCGCGGTCGACGGTGGAAGTGAATGCGTGGTGGAACAGCGAGATCGTCGAGATCGCGATATCCGACGACGGGCCGGGCTTTGCCCCCGACATCATCAAGCGGATCGGAGAGCCCTATCTGTCGCGGCGCAAGAGCGCGGACGAGGCCCAGAGCGAGCACCGGGGGCTGGGTCTCGGCGTCTTCATCGCCCGCACGCTGCTGGCGCGCACCGGCGCCAAGGTCTCCTTCTCCAACCGGATTTTTCCCGATCATGGCGCCGTGGTCCAGATCGCCTGGCCGCGGAGCCGTTTCGAAGCCGGCGAAATCGAGGCCGAACCAGCGTCTTAGTTCGGTACAGTCCCGGGGCGACAAGGCGCCCTTGGCAGCGCCGCTTTGCCGCGCCATATGTTGCAAGGCCCGAGAATGAGGATAGCCCCACCGTGAACGCCATCACCGAACTGTCAGGCCTCCCCGACCGCTCGCTCCTGATCGTGGAGGACGACAAGCCGTTTCTGGAACGCCTCTCGCGCGCCATGGAAACGCGCGGCTTCACGGTGACGTCCTGCGACAGCGTCAGCGAAGGCCTGGCGCAGATCGGCAAGGCCGCGCCGGCGTTCGCGGTGGTCGATTTGCGGCTCGGCGACGGCAACGGCCTCGACGTGGTCTCCGCGCTGAAACGCAAGCGCCCGGATGCGCGGGCGATCGTGCTGACCGGCTATGGCAACATCGCCACCGCCGTCACCGCGGTGAAGATGGGCGCGGTGGATTACCTGTCGAAACCGGCCGACGCCGACGATGTCGTCGCCGCGCTCCTGGCCAGCGGCACCGAGAAATCCGAGCCGCCAAGCAATCCGATGTCGGCGGACCGGGTGCGCTGGGAGCACATCCAGCGCATCTACGAGATGTGCAACCGCAACGTCTCGGAAACGGCGCGGCGGCTGAACATGCATCGCCGCACCCTGCAGCGCATCCTCGCCAAGCGCGCGCCGCGCTAAGGTTCTCAAAATTCCCCGTGGCCCTGCGGATCGATCAGCCGGTTGATCCGCTGTGCCGCGGCCAGCGCAAACCGCACCGTCATCAGCTTGCGGGTCGGCGCCGGCAACCGATGTTCCGGCGCCTCGCAATGCAGATGCGCGCCATAGGCGTCGGCCACGATCAGCCCGGTGTTGGCCGGAAAAATCTCGCACGGCAGATCGGCCGTGAAGGCGAAGAACAGCCGGTCGCAATGCATCCGGTAATCTTCCCATTTGTGGTCGGCGCGCAAATCCTCCACCGATGACTTGATCTCGACGATCCAGATCTCGCCGCGCTCGTTCAGCGCCACCAGATCGGCGCGGCGTCCCGAGGGCAGCGGCAATTCGCTGACGCAGGAAAATCCCAGCGAGCGCAGCAGACGCGCGGTGCCGCGCGCGATCGCCAGTGCGGTCTCCGACTGGCGGCGATCCGGCGGCGGCACGAGGCTGATCTGGCGGACGGGCGATTCCATTGCGGCGAAGTCTATCCGATTCCGCGGAAACCTGAAGCCTGTGACGCCAGGAACCGGCGGCGCTTTCGAACCTTTTACTTGGCTGGCAGCCAAAAATCGGCAATGTGCTGGCATGACCGAGCAAACCGAAACCAAGGCGAAGGCCGGCGCCGTCATCATTCCGGTGACGCTGTTCGAGCAGAACTGCACCTTGCTCTGGTGCGAGGCCACCAAGAAGGCCGTCGTGATCGACCCCGGCGGCGACGTGCCGAAGATCATGGCGGCAATCCAGCAGACCAAGGTCAACGTGGAAAAGATCTGGCTGACCCACGGCCATATCGACCATGTCGGCGGCGCCGCCGAACTGCGCGACGCGCTCAAGGTTGAGATCGAAGGTCCGCACATCGCCGACAAATTCCTGCTCGACAATGTCGTGACCAGCGGCGCGCGTTTCGGCATGACCGGCGTGCGCGATTTCGCGCCCAACCGCTGGCTCACCGAAGGCGACCGGGTGGCGATCGGAGAGTTGAGCTTCGACATCCTGCACTGCCCCGGCCATTCGCCCGGCAGCGTGGTATTTTACAACAAGGAAATGCGCTTCGCGCATGTCGGCGACGTCTTGTTCAACGGCTCGGTCGGGCGCAGCGACATTCCCGGCGGCAATCACGCCACCTTGATCAAGTCGATCAAGGACAAATTGCTGCCGCTCGGCGACGACGTCGGCTTCATCTGCGGCCACGGCCCGGGCTCGAGCATCGGCCAGGAGCGGCTGACCAACCCGTTTCTCACCGGCGCGATGTAGCGCGCGAACGCCGTTTATTCGGCCGCCACCATCTCGATGCCATCGGGCTGCGCCAGATGGCGCCTGCCCCAGTCGCGGATCGCGGCAATGACCGGAACAAAACTCCTGCCCTTGCGGGTCAGGCGATATTCCACCTTGGGCGGGACGACGCCGAAATCCCTGCGGTCGATCAGCCCGCTTTCGGTCAGCGCCTTCAGTTCGCGGGACAGCACCCGGGGCGCGATTGCCGAAGTCCCGGTTGCGCCGCGCAGCAGGCCGGTCCGGATCTCGCCATAGCGCTTGGGACCGTCCTGCAGGTCCCAGACGATCCGCAGCTTGTACTTGCCGCTGATCATCTTCTGGAATGCCGCGACCGGGCATCCGCACGCCGGTGCTGCTTTCGCGTTCGCCATGGCACGATCTCCGTTTGCCGTTCGATGGAGAATTATCGATCAGCGGCAAAAAAAGTCCATAGTATCATTTTTGTCTGTACTTGCGTTATCGACCCTTGCAGCGCCAGATTGAGGCGAAACACCGCCGCCCAAGATCTGACCGCGCAAGGAGCCTGCCATGAAGCACTTCATGATCAAATATCAGTTCGCCAACGGCACCACGGACGCGTGGCACCAGGAAGTCGGCCGCTTTATTGCCGCGCTCAACAGCGACCCCGAGTTGAAAGGCAAGATCAGCTACCGCGTCATGAAGAACCGCGACGACGCCAGCTATTTCCATCTCGCCGCGGCCGCCGACGAGGCGGCGATCAAGGCGCTGCAGTCGCGCGATTTCTTCAAGCACTACACCGAAAAGACCCGGCAGGTCGCCGGCGGCGAGGTGACGGTGACGCCGATCGAGCTGATCGGCGAGACCGCGTAGCCGTAAATTGGTGCTTGATCCATTTTGTTCAATCGTCATTCCCCGATGTGCAATTGCACATCGTGGATGCGCCCCTTGGCGCAGACCCGGAATGACGTTTGTGGCTATCCCGAAATCATCGCGCGAATCCGCTGCGAGAGATTGTCGAGGTCGAATGGTTTGGTGATCATTTCCATGCCCGCGTGCAAAAAGCCGTCGGAGATCGCGACGCTCTCGGCGTAACCGGTGATGAAGAGTATTTTCAGATCGGGCCTGGTTTCCCGCGCCTGATCGGCGACCTGGCGGCCGTTCATGCCGGGCAGGCCGACATCCGTCACCAGGAGATCGATCCGCTCGGCGGAGCGCAGGATCTTCAAGCCTGACGGTCCGTCGACGGCAGCCAGCGTGCGATAACCCTGCTCGGCAAGCATCTCGAGGATGACGCTGCGCACCACCGGCTCGTCCTCGACCACCAGCACGGTCTCGCCGGCGACGGCATGCTCCGCCGCCCTGACCGTCGAGACGTGCGCGTCCGCGCCGTCGCCACGGTAACGCGGCAGATAGAGCCTCACCGTCGTGCCCTGCCCGATCCTGCTGTCGATGGTGGCATGGCCGTTGGACTGCCGCGCGAATCCGTAGATCATCGAAAGCCCAAGGCCGGTGCCTTGACCGATCGGCTTGGTGGTGAAGAACGGATCGAAGGCGCGCCCCGCCACCTCCGCGCTCATGCCGACGCCGCTGTCGGTGACGGCGATACAGACATAGTCGCCGGGCGAAAGCGCCGGCGTGTCGGCGGTCACGCGGTCGATCCGCACATTGGCGGTCGAGATGGTGAGCCCGCCGCCGTCCGGCATGGCGTCGCGGGCGTTGATGGCGAGGTTGAGCAGCGCGCTTTCCAGCTGGTTGGGGTCGCACAGCGTCCGCCAGAGATCGTTGCGTGCCGCGATCTCGAGATCGATGGTCTCGCCCATGGTCCGCCGCAACAGATCCTCCAGCGACACCACGAGCCGATTGACGTCGACGCCTTTGGGGATCAGCGGCTGACGCCGCGCAAAGGCCAAAAGGCGATGGGTCAGCGCCGCGGCGCGGTTGGCCGATGTCATCGCCGCGTTGATATAACGGGCGGCATTTTCGGTGCGGCCCTGGTTGAGCCGGGTCTGCAACAGGTCCAGCGACCCGACGATGCCGGTCAGCAGGTTGTTGAAGTCGTGGGCGATGCCGCCGGTCAACTGCCCGACCGCCTCCATCTTCTGCGACTGCTGCAGGGCTTCCTCGGCGGCCCGCAACCGTTCGGCCGCGGCCTTATCCGCGGTGACGTCGCGGGCCACCGCATAAATGTGATCGCGGTCGGCGACCCCGGTCCACGACAGCCAGCGATACGAGCCGTCCTTGTGGCGAAAGCGGCTTTCGAACCGGACGGTGGTGTCGGTCGTGCCCAGCTTCCCGAACTGCGTGCGCGTGATGCCGCCGTCGTCGGGATGCTCCAGCCATTCCGAGGTGCGGTTCAATAATTCCGCCTCGCTCCAGCCGAGCGTCCGGGTCCAGGCCGGGTTGACGGTTCGCCAGATGCCGTCGCGGCCGGCGACCACCAGCAGATCCTGCGACACGTTCCAGATCCGGTCGCGCTCCCGGGTCTTTTCCTCGACGCGCTGCGCCAGCGTCGCATTCAGCTCGGCCAACTGGTCCGCCAGCTTGCGGAACCGTTCCTCGCTTTGCCGCAGCGCCTGCTCCGCGGCGACCTGCTCGGTGACATCGGTGTGCGCACCGACCAGCCGCAGCGCCTTGCCCTGCGCGTCGCGCTCGATGGTGGACTTGACCGAAATCCACCGCGTCTCGCCGTCAGAGGGCCGGATGATGCGGTACCGCACGTTGTACTGGCATCCATCGCCCGTGATGGCGTCGCGGAATTTCTTTTCCGTGGCCTCGCGATCCCCGGGATGGATGCGCCGGAGCCAGTCCTCGTGCGACTCATAGGCGGCATCCGGCGGCAACCCATGGATCAGCAGATACTCCGGCGAGCGCCGATTGCGGCCAGCGGTCAAATCGACCTCGAGGCCGCCGATCCGGCCCAATTGCTGCACGCGCGCCAGCTCCGCTTCGCGCTTCCGCAGTACCCGCGCGGCGAGATAATCCCTGGTGACGTCGCGGCATACCACCAGCACGCCGCCGATGCCGTCATCTTCGTCGATCGGGCTGTAGCCGTAGGTCCAGTACACCTGCTCCAGCCGGCCGTGACGCGTCACCGGCACCAGCTGGTTCTCATGCCAGGTGGCGCCGCCACCGCTCATCACCTGCTCGATCTGGGGACCGATGATGGGCCAGATTTCGGCCCAGCATTGCCGTCCGCGCTGGCCGAGCGCGCTCGGATGGCGCTCCGGTCCCATGGTCTGGCGATAGGCGTCGTTATAGAACTGAATGAGCTCGGGGCCCCACCAGATGAACATCGGGTGGTTGGTATTGAGCAGGATGCGCACGGCAGTGCGCAAACTTTGTGGCCAGGACTCGGGTCTGCCGAGCGGCGTTGCCGACCAGTCATGAGCCCGCATCAACGCGCCCATCTCCCCGCCGCCGGTGAGAAACTCCGCAGAAGGTGGTCGGTTGAATTTCAACATCGGGGTTGATCGGTGGCCAAGTCCGTTCATTGCCAGCCGGAACTTACCCGCCTGTCACACCCCGGGCAAACGCGCCAGTTCGCGTCCGGTTCCGAATTATCTTTCCCGGCACCGGACGAATTTGCCGATGCCTGCAAGGGCGGGCGCCATCCTCGCGGCGGACGGCTTTACTTCATCAGGCCCGCGGCGGTCAGCGCCCGGGTGATGACGGCGCCGACGTCGATGCCGTGTCGCCGCGGCTGACGCGGCGGCTTGGGCGCGCGATTAACCGTCGCCAGCGGCCACAGCACCTGGGATACATCCGGCATCGGGACCGACGCCGGCGGTGGCATCGGAATGACCTTTGCGGCCATCGCAGCCGCCGGCGGTGACACCGGCTTTGCAGCCTGCCTGCTCGCAGCTTGCCTGGTTACAGATTGCCTGGCGGCAGACTGCTTGCTCGCTGCTTCCTTGGGCTGACGAATCCATTGGGTCAGGCCGAAGAAATTGGCAATGTGATAGGATGAGGAAATTCCGGCCTCGATCAGGAACGCGCCCTGCGCGCCGTAACGCTCGTCATTGTCGGCGACCCCGAGCGGGGTGCCATGGGCCATGTCGGTGATGGTGTAGGATTCGATGATGGTCTCGCCATCCGCGTTCCACCAGATCTGGCGCGGATAACCATCGACCATGCCTTCCCCCATCGGCGCCTCCGGCAGACGATGCACGTCGAGCCATTGCTTGACGATCTCGTTGGCGTTGGCGGGATTGACGGTGCGATCGGCGCTGCCGTGCCACACCGAGAGTTTCGGCCACGGACCCCTGTGCTTGGAAGCGTGGCGCACCAGCTCGCCGAGTTCGCGCGCGGGCCGCGAGGGCGACTGGAACATGCCGTTCAAGGCTTCCCGCACATTACTGGCAACACCGAACGGCAGGCCCGCGATCACGGCACCGCCGGCGAACACCTCCGGATAGGTCGCGAGCATGACCGACGTCATCGCGCCGCCGGCGGAGAGCCCGGTGACGAAGATGCGATGCGCATCGATCCTGTGATCGGCGGCCATCCGCGCGATCATCTGCCGGATCGAACAGGCCTCACCGCCGCCGCGCGCGGTGTCTTCCGGATTGAACCAGTTGAAACAGCCTTGCGCGTTGTTCGACGGCTGCTGCTCGGGCATCAGCAACGCAAAGCCGTAGCGCTTGGCCAGCGTCGACCAGCCGGCGCCCAGATCGTAACCGGCCGCGGTCTGACCGCAGCCGTGCAGCACGACGACCAGGGCCCGCGGGTCCTGCAGATGGCCCGGCACATACGAAAACATTCGCAGTGCGCCCGGATTCGTGCCGAAGCCGCTTGTTTCCACCAGCGGGCTGCGGACGCCTGGCCTCAGGTTTCGCGCATAAGCTCCAAAGCCATTGATTCCGTTCAGCTTTGGCAGACGACGCAGAAAATCGACGTTGTTGGCGAGGGACACCGGCAGCTCCTTGGCAAGAGACTTCTTCTGACCTCAAGCAACAACAGATAATTGTTGCACTGCAAAATAAAAAGACCGTGTGCTGTCATTCCCCAGAAATTTGATTTCGCGGCGCGGCGCGACGCATCCATGACAGAAATATGGCGGCGGCCGCGCGACATTCCGGACGGCGCAGTCTTCATGCTGTCATTGCCGCGCTTCCGCCTTCGCTAGGCTTCGGCGGACCAACACCTGAAAACCCGGCGAAGCTTTAGCGTAGACGGGTGACCCGGCAATCCATCCTCTTCGAAAGACCTTCTTGCGAAACGTGATGGATGCCCGGATCAAGTCCGGGCATGACGAGTCTCTTTGTGCACGCACCAACCACATCTCATGCAGCGTCGTTCGCAGACACACTTTCGCGATCTCGCCGCAGGTATTTGCGCGAGGTTTGCTCTTTGGTCCGGCTCCCTCTGAAAAGAGGGCGCGGGGAATACCGGGCGCGCGATGCGCCCGCAGCCTCGTATGCAATGGTAGAAAG
>Ga0210410_10001999_pt1 | contig 18529 bp, 15 predicted proteins | sample IncBWC4MmetaG_FD_161058 | JGI IMG/M metagenome (GOLD analysis project Ga0210410, IMG submission 161058) | Forest soil microbial communities from Barre Woods Harvard Forest LTER site, Petersham, Massachusetts, United States - Inc-BW-C-4-M | ecosystem: Environmental > Terrestrial > Soil >... | reverse complement strand
GCTCGCGCCGGGTCGACGGCATGATCGTCGCCAACACCACGCTGGCGCGGCCATCGCGGCTGCGTGAGACCAATCGGGCGCAGGAGCAGGGCGGTCTCTCGGGCCGGCCGCTGTTTCGCCTCGCGACGCGCATGGTCGCGGAGACCTATGTGCGCGCGGAAGGCGCATTCCCGTTGATCGGCGTCGGCGGCATCGATTCCGGCGGCGCCGCGCTGACCCGCATCCGCGCCGGCGCCAGCCTGATCCAGCTCTATTCGCCACTGATCTACAAGGGGCTGGGGCTGGTCGAAGACATCAAGCGCGATCTGGCGTCGACGCTGCTCCGGACGGGGCGGGAGTCGCTGTCGGAGATCGTCGGCGCGGATGCGGCCACGATCACGGCCGAGGACTGGCCGGCGTAAACTCTCACTCCGCCGTGATGCCGCGCATCTGATGCATCGTAGGATGGGTAGAGCGGAGCGAAACCCATCGCGAAGAAGATGGTGGGTTTCGCGGAGCCTGTCATCGGGCGCGCGTTCGCGCGACCCGTTGGCTTGACCCACCCTACGAGGTCTTCCCGAACGACGCCTTCAGCAGCGACGGATAGCGCGCGGCCTCGAGCCCGCCGCGCGCGGCATAGAACGCGAGCAGCGCACCCCACAGCCCGGCATTGCCGAAGCCGCGCAGCGCCCACCACGATAACAGGAAGATCACTGAGGCAGCCACCATCAGGTTGCGCATGTCGCGCGCCCAGGTCGCGCCGATATAGACGCCGTCGAACGCGAAGGCGAACACCGAGAACAACGGCGAGACGGTGACGAAGATCAAAAAATCCCGCGCCAGGCGGCGGACGTCGTCGCTCGCGGTCATGATGTCGATGAAGCGCGGCCCGAACAGCGCGAACACCAGCATCACCGCCAGCGCAAAGCCAAAGCCCCAGGCGACGACCAGCCGCGTCGCGCCGGAGAACGCCGCCTTGTCGCGCGCGCCAAACGCCCGGCCGCAAAGCTGCTCGGCAGCATTGGCAAGGCCGTCGAGGAAGAAGGCGCTGATCAGCAGGAAATTGTTGAGCACCGAATTGGCGGCAAGCGTAACATCGCCGGCGCGGGCGCCCTGCGCGGTGAAGAACAGGAAAGCCGCGGTCAGCGCCGCAGTGCGGATCATGATGTCGCGGTTGACGGCGAGCATCCGCAGCATCCGCTCGCGGTTGAACAGCACCGCAAGCGGGACAAAGAGGTCGCCCGACAGCAAATGCCGCGCCACCAGAATGCCGATCAACAGCCCCGTGCCTTCCGCGACGACGGCCGCGATCGCCGCACCTGCGATCCCCATCTGCAGCGCCAGCACCAGCGCGATCGTGACTGCCATGTTGACCAGGTTGATCGCGATCTGGATTGACACCGCCAGCAGCGCGCGCGCCTGGCCGATCAGCCAGCCGAGCACGACATAATTGCCGAGCGCGAGCGGCGCCGACCAGATCCGGATCATGAAATAGGTCTTGGCAGCCGCGGTGACGGCGGCGCTGCCGCCCATCGCTTCGAGCACGATTCCGGCGATCGGCACCTGCAACAGGATCAACCCCGCGCCGATGATCGCGGCGACCACGAGCCCACGCGCGAAATGCGCCCGCAATTCATCGGTCTCGCCGGCGCCGATCGATTGCGCGGTGAACGCCACCGTGCCCATGCGCAGGAAGGCGAACAGCCAGAAAATGCAGTCGAAGATCACCGAGGCCATCGCGACCCCGCCGAGCAGGGCGGCTTCGCCGAGCCTGCCGATTGCCGTGGTCGAGATGATGCCGATCAGCGGCGTCGTCAGGTTCGCGATCATCGCCGGGCCGGCGATGGCGAAGACCTGCGAGGTCGTGACGTTGGCCGAACGTTGGAGCGGACGCATGTCCATGGATTTCGATGCGCCTCTATATCTTGACGATTATGCCGTCCTGCGCGGCGGCATGATCGAGGTCATCCAGCCGCGACAGCATGTCGTCGCTCATGTGAGTGAGGATCAACCGTTTCGGTCCGATCGCGTCAAGATGCGCCTCCAGCGTCTTCAGGCTGAGGTGGTTCCTGACGTTCTTCTCGTAGGTGTAGGCCTCCGCGATGAAGAGATCGGCGTTGCGGCCAAGCGGCACCAGCGTCTCCGTCCATTCGGTATCGGCACTGTAGGCGAGCACGCGGCCTTCCGCTTCCAGCCGGTATCCCAGAAACGGCCCGCCGGATTCGCCATGCACCACCGGATAGGGCGTCACGGTGACGGCACCAAAGCTGCGCGTTTCCTCCGGCTTGAGGGCCTGCAGGGAGAGCTCGAACTTTTGCTGTGTCTTCGACGAGTGCTCGAACATCACCTCCATCGCCTGCGGCAGCCTTGCCTCGATCCCCTCCGGCCCTGCAATCACCAGCGGGCGCGTGCGCCGCGCGAACTGGGCGTCGAGCAGGAAGAACGGCAGTCCGGCAAAATGATCGCCGTGGAAGTGGGTGATCAGGATGAGATCGATGTCGTTGCGCACGATGCCATAGCGCTTCAGCGCCGGCAGCGCCGAGGCGCCGCAATCGATCAGGCAATTGACGGAATTTCCGGTGACGTGGAAGCAGGTATTTTGCCGGCCGCCCGAGCCGAAGGCATCGCCGCAGCCGACAAATTGCACCTGCATTGGAAGCGCCCGTACGCTAAGCGGCTACCGGCCGCGCGGGGTGCCGAACAGCCGCGTCAGGAACCAGATCGGGATCACAATCACGGCGCCGAGCAGGAAGTAGCGCCACAGCCAGTTGACCGCGTCGAAGCCGAGATCCCACAGCCGGTGGAACAGCAGCTCGATGCTGCGCAGGATGTTGTAGGGATCGAAGCCGATCGCCGCGAGCACGACGCCGACCAGGATCGACAACAGGATCAGCCGGAACGCCACCGCAAGCGGCGTGCCGCCGAGAAAGCGGCTGAGGCCGTCATGGGCGGCTGGCAATTCCCGAGCATCGTTGAACCTGGGGTCGTTGGGCATCGATGTCTCCTCGACGGATTCGAGCCGATCATACTCGGCGCCGTGCACATGGGGAACCCGTGAGCCTCCGTCAATGGCCGTCGGAGGTTACTAAATTTTTAGCCGTGTCGGCTTTCAGCAGCTTTTCCAGCGTTTCGAGCCGGTCGGCGTCGCGCGGCGGCTTGTCCCAGCGCAACCGGCTGATGCGGGGAAAGCGCATGGCAATGCCGGATTTGTGCCGCGTCGAGCGCTGCAGGCCTTCGAAGGCGACTTCGAGCACGAGGCCTTGCTCGGGTTCGTGCACGACATGGCGCACGGGACCGAACTTTTCCGTGGTGTTGCGGCGAACGAAGCGATCGATCTCGATCAGCTCCTCGTCGGTGAAGCCGAAATAGGCCTTGCCGACCGGCACGAGCTCGTCGCCGCCTTCGGCTGATGTCCAGACGCCGAACGTGTAGTCGGAATAATAGGACGATCGCTTGCCATGGCCACGCTGCGCATACATCAATACGGCATCGATGATGTGCGGATCGCGCTTCCATTTCCACCACTGGCCCTTCGGGCGGCCCGGCAGATAGGGCGCGTCGCGGCGCTTGAGCATCACGCCTTCGACGGCCTCCGCGTCCTCGCCCGCGCCGGCATGGGCGGGATCGGCGCGCGCTTCGCGCAAGTCTTCCCAGTTTTCGAAGCTGACGGTCGGCGATAGATCGACGCGGGGATCGTCCAGCTTTTGCACGAAGGCTTCGAGCTTTTCGCGGCGCTCGGCAAAGGGCACTTCGCGCAGATCGTTCTCGCCGTCGCTGAGCAGGTCGTAGGCGCGCAGATGCATCGGGAAGTCTTTGGTCAGTTTTGGCGAGACCACTTTGCGGTTCAGCCGCTGCTGCAGCACATTAAAACTCTGCACGCGGCCATCGCGCACGACCAACAATTCGCCGTCGATGGCGCCGGGCAAATGCAGCGACGGTGTGAGGTCCGGAAAGCTCTTGGTGATGTCCTCGCCGGTGCGTGAATAGAGCCGTGCGATCAGGTGCCCGCGCGCGTCGCGGCCGGTAACGGCCTGCACGCGGATGCCGTCCCATTTCCATTCGGCGATGTAGTCGGAAGCGTCCAGGCTCGCGAAATCCGTGTCCTCGATTGCATGCGCCAGCATCACCGGGCGGAACGGCGCCGGATCGAGATTGACCGGCTTGTCGCCGCGGCCTTCCAGCCAGGCGAACAGATCGGTGTAAGGCGGCGTGAGCCCCGGCCACATCAGCTCGATCTCATGCGGGTCTTTGTCGCCAAGCGCGGCCGCCGCGGTTTTTGCGAGTCGCGCCGAAATGCCGATCCGCATCGCGCCGGTGACGAGCTTGAGCAGCGCCCAGCGCCCGGTCTCGTCGAGTTCGTCCAGCCAACGCGCCAGCTGTTTCGGCAGCTCGGTCTTGCCGAGCGTGCGCAGCGTGGTGACGACATCGGTTAGCGTCGGGGGAGGCGGGTTGTTGTGGGCGATCAGATCGGCCTTCGGCCACATCAGCGCGACCGTCTCCGATAAATCGCCGACATAATCATACGACAATCCGAACAGCACGGGATCGGCGCGCTCCATGATCAGGTCGCGGATCAGGCCGGGCTTGGCGTGCTTGAAGGAGAGCGCGCCGGTCAGCGCCGCCAGCGCATAGCCTCGATCGGGATCGCCGACGTCGCGGAAGTAAGCTACGAGCAGCCGCAGCTTGTTGTTGCGGCCGGGCTCATAGGCGAGGCGATCGAGCAACTCGGCGAAGCGGTTCATGCCTCTTCGCCCTCCGCCAGGGTTTCGCTCTCCTCCTCGTCGCCATAGCCGACGAGATCGAGAGGGCGCGCGGCGAGACCCTTGCTCTGGCACCAATGCACCAGCGCGTCCTCCTGGCCGTGCGTGACCCAGACCTCGCCAGCCCCCGTCGCCGCAATGGTCGCGGTCAGGCCGTCCCAGTCGGCATGGTCGGAAATCACCAGCGGCAGTTCGACGCCGCGCTGGCGCGCGCGGGCACGCACGCGCATCCAGCCTGAGGCGAACGCCGTCACCGGATCGGGGAAGCGCCGCGTCCAGATGTCTGAAGTCGCCGTCGGCGGCGCCAGCGTGATGGTGCCGGCGAGATCGGCTTTCTTGGTGCCGCGCACCGCGCGCAACTCGCCGAGCGCGATGCCTTTGGTCTGATAGTAATGTGTGATCTTCTCCATCGCGCCATGGAGATAGATCGGGGCCTCATAGCCGGCCTCGCGGATCAGCGCGATCACACGCTGGGCCTTACCAAGAGAATACGCCCCGACCAGATGCGCGCGCTCCGGGAAAAGTGCGACGGAGGCGAGCAGCTTCTTCACCTCGTCGGCTGCATTGCCATGGCGAAACACCGGCAGGCCGAAGGTCGCTTCGGTGATGAAGACATCGCAGGGCACGACCTCGAACGGCGCACAAGTCGGATCGCGCACGTCCTTGTAGTCGCCGGAGGCGACGATGCAGGTGTCCTTGCAGGACACCGCGATCTGCGCCGAGCCCAGCACATGGCCGGCGGGATGGAATTTGACGGTGACGTCGCCTAGCCGGATTTCCTCGCCATAGCGCACCGCCTGCGTCGAGCCGGCAAAATTCTCGCCATAGCGCAGCCGCATGATGTCGAGCGTTTCCTGCGTCGCCAGCACCGCGCCGTGTCCCGCCCGCGCATGGTCGGAATGGCCATGGGTGATCACGGCCCGCTCGACCGGCCGCACAGGGTCGATGTGGAAGTTGCCCGGCTTGCAGAAGAGGCCGGCGGGGAGGGGGGAGAGGATGTCTTGCGGCCGCATTCGGCCAATATAGGCGGTATGAGATTGATTTTTAGGTGTCATGCGCGGGCTTGACCCACGCATCCATCTGCTAAAAGACTTCACTTTTATTGATGGATTGCCGGGGCAAGCCCGGCAATGACGAGTCTTAGAGAAGCCATGCCTGCCCGACTATTCTTTTCTTCCGGCGATCTCCTGGCTGACCGCCGCTACGAGTTCGCCCGCGACCTGCAATTGAAGGGTGATCTGCCCGCCGCCGCCGATCTTCTTGAGCAGGCGATCGAGCTCGCATCGAACTTCACCTCGGCCTGGTTCACCCTCGGCGAAATCCGCGAGCAGCTTGGCCAGCATGATGCGGCGATCGCGGCTTTTCGCCGGGCGCGGGAGTCCGATTCCGGGGATCTCCATGGCGCCGCCGTCCGGCTGATGCGGCTCGGGGCCGAAGGGCTCGGCGAAATGCCGAAGGGCTATGTGCAGGCGCTGTTCGATCAATACGCGCCGCGTTTCGAGGCCGCGCTGCTGGGCGATCTCGACTATCGCGCGCCGCAGCTTTTGTTCAAGGCGGTCATCTCCGTCCGCAACGCGGCCAAGAAGCCCGCCTTCTTCAAACGCGCGATCGATCTCGGCTGCGGCACCGGGCTCGGCGCCGGCGCCTTTCACAAGGAGGTCGACCATTTCATTGGCATCGATCTGTCGCCGGGCATGATCGAAGAGGCGCGCGCCACCGGACTCTATGCTGAGCTCGAGGTCAACGACATGGTCGAGGGCCTCCGCAGCAAACCCGATGCCAGCGCCCATCTTCTGCTCGCCGCAGACGCCATGTGCTACGTCGGCGACATCGCGCCGGTGCTGGCGGAAGCCAGGCGGGTGCTGGCGCCCGGTGGCGTGTTTGCGTTCACGCTGGAAACCCATCGCGGCGAGCGTGTCGTGCTCGGCGCGGGCTTGCGTTATGCCCATGCCGCGGAATATGTGCGCGGCCAAATTGTCGCGGCCGGGCTCGCGGTTGCGCATCTCGAACAGGCGTCGCCGCGCAACGAGGATAACGAGCCGGTGCAGGGGCTCGTCGTCGTCGCCGCCAAAACTTGAGTCTAGGCGCTGCGCCTTCGCGATAAGGCGCGGCGCGCCGCAACTTCCCACTTGCCGGTTGCGCTGCGATGTCAGCACAATGGCGGCATCCAGAGCATGATCCGGAAAAGTGTGTAGCGGTTTTCCGAAAAGATCATGCTCAAACAAAAAGACAGAGCGGGATGACGATTCGAAGAAGCGTCGTCCCGCTCTAGGGAGAAACAACAATGAGATATCGTCCGACGCGCCGCGAGTTCGGCACTACTGCGCTTGCCGCCATTGCTGCCTCCACGTTCCCCGCGCCGTATCTGGCCGCGGCCGAGAAGAAATACGATCCCGGCGCGAGCGATACCGAGATCAAGCTCGGGCAGACCGTGCCGCATTCCGGTCCCGGCTCGCTCTATGGCGTGCTCGGCCGTGTCGGCGAAGCCTATTTCCAGATGATCAACGACAAGGGCGGTCTTAACGGGCGCAAGATCACATTCCTCACCCTCGACGATGCCTACAGCGCGCCGAAATGCGTCGAGGCGACGCGCCGCCTGGTCGAGCAGGAGGAGGTGCTGGCGCTATACGGCTCGCTCGGCACCGCACCGCAGACCGCCGTGCACAAATATCTCAATTCCAAGGGCGTGCCGCAGCTCCTGCTCAACACCGGCGCGTCGAAATGGAACGATCCGAAGAACTACAAATGGACCATGGCGGGCTTGCCGCTCTATCCGACCGAAGCGCGCATCCTCGCCAAGCATGTGCTCGGCGTGAAGCCGGACGCGAAGATCGGCATCCTCTATCAGAACGACGATTTCGGCCGCGACTTCCTGGGGCCGTTCAAGAAGACGCTGGCGGATGCCGGCGGCAAGGCCCAGGTGATCATGGAGCAGACCTATGATTTGACCGATCCCACCATCGACTCGCAGATCGTCAATCTCTCCAAATCCGGCGCTGATACCTTTTACAACATCACCACCGGCAAGTTCACGTCGCAGTCGGTCCGCAAGGTGGCCGAGGTCGGCTGGAAGCCGCTGCAATTATTGTCGGCGGGTTCGACCGGCCGCTCGATCCTCTCGGCCGCAGGTTTCGAGAACGCGAAAGACATCGTCGCGATCCGCTACGCCAAGGATGCCGGCGTGCCGCGCTGGGCCAACGATCCCGAAGCGATGGGCTTTGAGGCGCTGCGCAAGCAATATCTGCCCAATGTCGATCCCGACAACACCATCGCCTATGCCGGCTACGGCCAGGTCGTCACCATGACCGAAATCCTGCGCCGCTGCGGCGACGAGCTGACCCGCGAGAACGTGCTGAAGCAGGCGGCCAACCTCAACGGCTTCCATTCGCCATTCTTCCTCGACGGCGTCACCTACAGCTACACGCCTGACGACTACACCCCGATGAAGACGCTCTACATCTCGATCTTCAACGGCCAGGACTGGGATATCTCGGACAGGCCGGTGACGGAGTAGGTGCTGGACCCTCATGGTGAGGAGCCGCGAAGTGGCGTCTCCGGACGATGCTTCGCATCGCCGGGAGAACCATGAGGCCCCAGCGCTGGCCTCGCCCTTCGAGACGCGGCGCAAGCGCCGCTCCTCAGGGTAAGGGTCGAAGGCCGGTTCGGTGGCGAGATAGGTTGCCGCCAACCCTCGACGAGCCGCCCCCGGCAGCTTAGCTGTACCCTCGTGTCGCTCTTCGATCTCCTCGACCCGCCCGCCGAGGCGCCTGCGCTGTTGCCGGACCGTTTCCAGAAATGGTTCGCCGGCCGCGGCTGGTCGCCGCGCGAGCATCAGCTGGCACTGCTGCAAAAGGCGCGTGGGAACCGGTCCGCGCTCCTGATCGCGCCCACTGGTGCGGGCAAGACGCTTGCGGGATTTCTGCCGACATTGGTGGAGCTGTCTTCTCCCGCCGCCGCTGGGGACGGAAAGAAAAGCGTGATTTCCACCGGCAGCAGCGTCAAGCGCACCGGCGGTCTCCACACCCTCTACATCTCGCCGCTGAAAGCGCTCGCCGTCGATATCGCGCGCAATCTGGAAGCGCCGATTGCCGAGATGGGGTTGCCGATCAAGGTCGAGACCCGCACCGGCGACACGCCGGTGTCGCGGCGGCAGCGGCAGCGGCGCTATCCGCCGGATATTCTGCTGACGACGCCCGAGCAGCTCGCGCTGCTGCTCTCCTCTGACGACGCACCGTATCTGTTTTCCTCGCTGAAGCGCATCGTGCTCGACGAATTGCATGCGCTGGTTACCTCCAAGCGCGGCGATCTGCTCTCGCTGGGGCTGGCGCGGCTATGGCAGCTTGCGCCTGACCTGCGCGGCATCGGCCTGTCGGCAACCGTCGCCGAGCCGCAGGAGCTGGCGCGCTTCCTGGTGCCGCAGCCAGAGGGGAGAAGCGCCTCCGCCGACATCGTCACCGCCGGCGGCGCCGCCGCGCCCATCGTGGAGATGCTGGATACGCGCGAGCGGCTGCCCTGGGCCGGCCACACCGCGCGCCACGCACTCAACGAAGTCTATGAGCTGATCAAGCAGAACAAGACCACGCTCGTCTTCGTCAACACCCGCAGCCAGGCCGAGATGCTGTTCCAGGATCTCTGGCGCATGAACGAGGATGCGCTCGCGATCGCGCTGCATCACGGCTCGCTCGATGTCGCGCAGCGTCGCAAGGTCGAAGATGCGATGGCCGCCGGCAGGCTGCGTGCCGTGGTCTGCACGTCCTCGCTCGATCTCGGCGTCGACTGGGGCGATGTCGATCTCGTCATCAATATCGGCGCGCCGAAGGGCTCGTCGCGGCTGATGCAGCGCATCGGCCGTGCCAATCACCGCATCGACGAGGCCTCGCGCGCCGTGCTGGTGCCGGCCAACCGGTTCGAGGTGCTGGAATGCGCCGCCGCGATCGATGCCATCGCCGAAAATGCGCAAGACACGCCGCCTTTGCGCACCGGCGCGCTCGACGTGCTGGCGCAGCATGTGCTCGGCCGCGCCTGTGGCGAGCCGTTTCTGTCGGACGAGCTCTATGCCGAAGTGCTGACCGCCGCGCCCTATGCCAAGCTTGCGCGTACTGACTTCGACGATGTCGTGGATTTCGTGGCGACCGGCGGCTATGCGCTGAAGACCTATGAGCGCTTTGCGCGCATCAAGCAGGACAAAGGCGGCCGCTGGCGCGTCGCCAATCCGCGCGTGCGGCAAAGCTATCGCCTCAATGTCGGCACCATCGTCGAAGAACCCATGTTGAAAGTGAAGCTGGTGCGCTCGCGCGCCGGTGGTTCAGGCTCGACCGGCGCGATCGCACGCGGCGGCCGCATGCTGGGCGAGATCGAGGAATATTTCATCGAAGGCCTCGTCGTCGGCGACACCTTTGTGTTCGGCGGCGAGGTGGTGCGCTACGAGGCCCTCGTCGAGGACCAGGTTTATGTCTCGCGCGCCAACGACAAGGACGCCAAGGTCCCGGCCTATGCCGGCGGCAAGTTCCCGCTCTCGACCTATCTCGCCGAACGCGTGCGAAAGCTGCTCGACGACAAGCGGCAATGGGGCGCGTTGCCGGAGCAGGTGCGCGACTGGCTCATGCTGCAGCGGGATTTTTCCCGCGTGCCGGCGCTGCGCGAACTCCTGGTCGAAACATTCCCTCGCGGCGGCAAGCATTATTTCGTCTGCTATCCCTTCGAGGGACGGCTCGCGCACCAGACGCTCGGCATGCTGCTGACGCGACGCCTGGAGCGCGCCCGGGCCCGGCCGCTCGGCTTTGTCGCCAACGAATATGCGCTGGCGATCTGGGGCGTCGGCGACATGTCCTTCATGATCCGCCATGGCCAGCTCGACCTCAACGCGCTGTTCGAGGCCGACATGCTCGGCGACGATCTCGAAGCGTGGCTCGCCGAATCGGCGCTGATGAAACGCACCTTCCGCAATTGCGCGCTGATCTCGGGCCTGATCGCGCGGCGCTTCACCGACGAGGACAAGAGCCGCCGGCAGGTGCTGTTCTCGACCGATTTGATCTACGACGTGCTGCGTAAGCACCAGCCCGATCATGTGCTCTTGCGCGGCGCGCGCGCGGATGCCGCCACCGGCTTGCTCGATTTGAAGCGGCTCGGTGATATGCTCTCGCGCATCCATGGCCGAATCACCCACCGCCAACTCGATCATGTTTCCCCGCTGGCCGTTCCCGTGATGCTGGAAATCGGGCGCGAGTCAGTTTATGGCGAAGCATCGGACGAGCTGTTGGCGGAAGCCGCCGCGGAACTCGTCAAAGAGGCAACGGGATAAATCTTTCGCACGGGCGTCACACGGTGACGGTACCCTCGGTTCTCCCTCTACAATAAAAGCCGGGATTTATGGACGTAAACGATTTGCGTCAGGCAGTCATCGAAGGCGTCGGTCGCAAGCCAACGTGAGCAACGCCGAACCCGATCCCGGTAGTCCTGCCAGGATTATCGTGCGCGCCGTCGGACAAACCTTCACTGCTGATCTCACAAATCTCTTGAATCGGATACGGGGTTATCCGGATGAGGATCCAGGCAAGTTAATCGCAGAATTTATCGCCTCGATAGACGATCTGACGAACCGATATGCCCGCGAAGACAATCTGGTCGCTGTGCTTCGCGACGGAGCTTACGTCGATCAGATCAACAAGATGAAGCGCGGCGCGCTGACGGAACCTTTCGTCGGCGAGCTCGCGATTGTCTATATGGCGGACATGCCCGGTTCGATGTCTGCCGTAACTCAGGACGAATTTCCCGAGAAGAGTCTCGTTGATGTGCGTAACATCGCATTGAACAATTTGCGCAAGTGGCTGGGTAACGTCAAATCCGACGATCAATTGCAAATTGCCACGCTCTACTTCGTCGAAGGCAACACGATGTTGTCGCCGACGCTCATCCTCCTCGATGAATTCTGGACATCGATAGCGGACCGTTATCCCGGCAGCGCTCTAATCGCTGTGCCACGGCGAGACCAGCTGTTTATCGTCAACGACGACGTCAACGGGAGAGCACTTGCGCGCCGCTTGATTGAAGTGACGTTCAAGGAAGATTTCAATCTCCTCTCCAGACGGATATTCGCGCGCCGCAATGGGAAAATCGTCGCCGCCGATGAGCGGGGTCCGTAAGCAAACTCCGTGTTCGCCTCTCGATTTGAAGCGGCTCGGTGATATGCTCTCGCGCATCCATGGCCGAATCACCCACCGGGAACTCGACCATGTTTCGCCGCTCGCTGTTCCGGTGATGCTGGAAATCGGCCGCGAGTCAGTTTATGGCGAAGCATCGGACGAGCTATTGGCGGAAGCCGCCGCGGAACTCGTCAAAGAGGCGACAGGATAATTGGCAGGAACGTGGCAGCAGGCGCGCAGGCTTCGAACGAATATCAGGCGGCGCGCGGCTCGGAGATGGCCATCGCCGGCGTCACCATGCTCGCCGATTTCTCCGGCGCGTTGTTCTGGGAAGAGCAGAGACTGCTCGTCATCTCCGACCTGCATCTGGAAAAAGGCTCGAGCTTTGCCGCGCGCGGCGTGCTGCTGCCACCTTATGACACGGCCGCGACCCTCGGCCGCCTCGCGGCCGTGATCGCGCGGCATGATCCGCGCCGGGTGATCGCGCTCGGTGATTCCTTTCATGACCGCGAAGCCCATGCGCGGCTCTCCGCCGCCGATCGCGACGCGCTGACGACGTTGCAAGCGCGGCGCGACTGGATCTGGATATCAGGCAATCACGATCCGGCGATTCCGTCGGATTTCGGCGGCGTGGTCGCCACCGAAGTCGCGATCGGGCCGATCAAATTCCGGCACGAACCGACCGGCGCCTTCGGTGAGATCGCAGGTCATTTGCATCCCAAAGCGCGGGTGCCGACGCGCGGCCGCACCGTGGAGCGGCGCTGCTTCGCCTCTGACGAAGAGCGCCTCGTGATGCCGTCCTTCGGCGCCTACACCGGCGGCTTAAGCATCCGCGACATCGCCTTCACCAAAATCTTCGGCGCGCCGGCCTTCACGGCCCATGTGCTCGGCGACAGAACCGTGCACTCCATCGTCGCGTCTCGGTGTTATTGATTCACTTGCTTCCTCTTCACCTCTCCCCGCAAGGGCGGGGCGAGGGAGAAGAGAGAACTCACGCCGCCTTGGCCTGCACGCTGTCGCAGTATTCCGCGAGCTTGTCGGCGAGGCGCAAGGTTGCGGGGCTCGCGTCGGGCGAGGCGACCAGCGCGAGCTCGGTCCTGTCGATCGGCGAAAAGCCTTCCCTTGCCGTCAGCACCCGGTGATCGGACTGGATCGCCATCTCCGACAGGATACTCAGGCCCATGCCGGCTGCCACCGCCGCCTGGATGCCGGCAAGGCTCGACGATGTATAGGCCATGTGCCAGGCGCGGCCGGCGCTCTCCAGCGCATGGATGGCGCGGGCGCGATAGAGACAGCCGCCGGGAAAGCCGATCAGCGGCAGCGATCCGCTACCGAGATTGCAGGGATGGCTCTTGCTCGTGACCCAATGAACCCGCTCCGGCCAGGAGGCGATGCCGCCCTTCTCGGCCGCGTCGCGCTTGAGCAGCGCAAGGTCGAGCTCGCCGCGCTCGAGCTCGCGTTTCAGGTAGAGGCTCTGGTCGGTGCGCACGTCGAGCCGCAGGCTCGGATGCGAGCGCGAAAATGCCGCAAGCAACCGCGTGAGCCGATAGGCCGCGAAATCCTCGGGCAGACCGAGCCGCACCGCGCCTTCATGACCGGGCTGTCCGACGACATCGCGCGCTTCCTCGGCCAGCGCAAGCAGCCGGCGCGCATAGGACAACAGCCGCTCGCCGGGCTCGGTCAATGTCACGTCCTTGCCGTTGCGGTTGAGCAGAGTCTGGCCGAGATCCTCCTCGAGCCTGCGAATCTGCTGGCTCACCGTCGATTGTGTGCGATGGACGCGCTCCCCGGCGCGGGTGAAGCCGCCGGCATCGACCACCGAGACGAAGCTCTTCAGAAGCTCCAGATCGAGCATTTTGACACCATTCGAAAATCCACTGAATTTCAGTCTATCATTTAATTTCCAAATGGGAAGGTGGTGCCCTAGACCCAGGGCATCAAGGAGAAACCCATGTCCATCGCCCCCTCGCTTGCGGCCTCGGCCCCGCGATCCCGTTTCAACTGGCTGCCCCTCGAAATCGCTCTGTTCTGCCTGCTCTGGAGCTTTGCGTTCGTCGCCGGCAAGATCGGCGTCACCGATTGTCCGCCGCTGATCCTGCTCGCAGGCCGCTTCTCGCTCGCCGGCATCCTGATTTTGGGCACCTCCGCCTTCGGCCGCAGCGGCTGGCAGCTTTCCTGGCGTGAGGCCGCGATCTTCGCGATCCTCGGTGTCGCCAACAACGCGCTCTATCTCGGCCTCGGCTATACCGGGCTGAAATCGGTCTCGGCCGGCCTGGGCGGCCTGATCGTCTCGGCCAATCCGGTCTTCACCGCGGCGCTGGCCGCTTTGTTCCTCGGCGAGGTGCTGACCTGGCGCAAGGTGGCGGGGCTCTTGCTCGGCATCGCTGGTGTCGGCCTCATCGTCTCGCATCGGATGTCGATCGGCACGGACAGCCCGCATGGCATCCTGTTCACGCTGGCCTCGCTCGCCTCCCTCGTTACCGGCACCGTCCTGTTCAAGCTGTTCGCGCCGAAGGGCAGCCTGTGGATCGGCAACGGCATCCAGAACCTCGCCGCCGGCATCGTGCTGACGCCGATTGCGCTCACCTTCGCCGATGTGAGCGAGATCGTTCCAAGCATGCGGCTCGTTCTCGCGTTCGCGTTCCTGACGCTGGGCGGATCGATCCTCGGCTATTTCATCTGGTTTCATCTGCTGAAAGTGTGTGGCGCGACCGCCGCCAGTGCCTATCATTTCCTGATGCCGCCGCTCGGCATGCTGTTCGCGTGGCTCGTGCTCGGTGAGCACCTCACGTTCCGCGATCTCCTCGGCATTATCCCTGTCGCGCTCGGCATCTATCTCGTGACTCGTCCCGCTGCGCCAAAATGGAGTGCATCATGACACTTTCCATCACCCTGATCGGCGGCCCGACCGCGTTGATCGAGATCGACGGCTTTCGCCTCCTGACCGATCCGACCTTCGACGGCCCCGGCAGCTATCAACTCCCGCATGTGAAGCTGGAGAAGCTCGAAGGTCCCGCGATGTCGGCCGATGCCGTGGGTGAGATCGACGCGGTGCTGCTTAGCCACGACCAGCATTCGGACAATCTCGATCACTCCGGCAAGGCGTTCCTGTCCAAGGCCAAGCGCGTGCTGACCACCGAGGCTGGCGCCAAAAGGCTCGGCGCTCATGCCGAAGGCTTTGCGCCGTGGGGTGTCACCGAGCTCACCAAGGGCGGCAACAAGCTCACGATCACCGCGACTCCCGCGCGGCATGGTCCGGCCGGCATCGAGCCGCTGTCGGGCGATGTCGTCGGCTTCGTGATTAGCTCTGTCCTGGCCTCGAACAAAGCGGGCAGTCGACCGATCTATGTCAGCGGCGACACCACATGGTTCGACGGCGTCGCCGAGGTGGCCAGGCGATTTAGTTGCGGTGTGGTGCTGCCGTTCGCAGGCGCCGCGCAGACGCGCGGGCCGTTCCATCTCACCATGGATACCAACGACACGATCGAGACCGCGCGCGCGTTTCCCGATGCGGTGATCGTCCCCGTGCATACCGACGGCTGGGCGCATTTTCGGCAGAACGCTGGGGATTTGCGGGTGAGTTTCGATGCACTCGGGTTTGGCAAGCGGCTGAAGCTGCTGGAGCCCGGTGTGGCGACGGTGATCGAGTGATAGCGCCGGTATGCGCATCGGAAATCGCGCCACTTGCACCCGACCTCATCCTGAGGAGCGGCCAATAGGCCGCGTCTCGAAGGATGGGCCACGGGCCTCATGGTTCGAGACGCGCCTTTGGCGCTCCTCACCATGAAGGTCTTACACCCTCGCGGACTCAGCGCGCACCGACGGGATCGGTGATCAGGTTCATCGCCAGCGCCGCTTTCGGATCAAGCCAGCGCACGTCGCGAGTCTGGGACATTTCCTCCACGACGGTGGAGGAGACGCCCATCTTCGTCATATAGCCCAGCACCTGGCCTGCGATGCGTTGCGTGTCGGCGACGGGGTCGCTGACCGGCGTGGTCGTGACAAAGCGGTGGACGCCGAGTTGCGAGCCTTCCACGCCATAACGCGGCCTGCCGCCGGCATAGACCAGCACGCAGGCGCTGGCGCAATAAGCCGGCCGGACCTTCCCCGACGTGTCTGACGTACCGACCGCCGTTGCCAGTCCGTGCGCGCGGATAATCTCTCCCATGATGATGGCTTGGCCGAGATCGCCGCCTGGAGAGGACAGCAGGATGGTGTCGCCCGGCGGCAGATGGGCGTCGTCGATCTGCGCACGAAGCCAACTCCCGCCGGCTGCACCGATCACGCCGTGGATTGCGAGCGCAGCGCCGCCGTGACCAGAGCCGTCGATGTCGACGTTCGGGATCAGCGACGCGCTCAGACTCGGCGAGAAATACTGGTCCTTCCAATACGCCCAGGCGTCGGGACGCGATAAGTCCCGATAGGCGCGGATGCCATAGCCGGCCAGCAACAGCACGAAGATGGCGACCGACCAGATCGGCCGGCGGCGCGCGACGAGTGACGGTCCGACTGGCCGGGGCGGTTGCGGCGGATGGGTCGGCGCGCGCGCCGGCGGCGTCACCCAGGGCCCGGTCGGTGAGCTCTGGAAGCGCTTTCCGTCATGGTCGCGATCATCGACCGCCATGTTTGATCCTCGCACGACAAGGCTGTCCAAAGCGCAAGCCGCGCTCTGTCTACAAAGACGCGCTCTGTCTACACCAGGGCTTATCGTAGAGATATAGGTCGCCGCCTTTACCTCCGCCGTCATGCCCCGGCTTGACCGGGGCATCCAGCACGCCGCGGCTTCTCGATTCAAGCCGAGGCGTCTCTGGAATACTGGGGCGCCGGTCCCGCCTACGCCAAGGCTCCGGCGCGGGCGACGACAGCGGAGTAAGCAGGAAAGATTATCGCGATGCGCGCTTGCTCAATGCCGGCTTGGCCGCAGGCTTTGCGGCCGCGCCGGACGCCACGTCCCAGCCGCCTTGCGGCGTCGCGACATTGATGGCGTCGTCGGGCTGCGGCTCGGCGGTGAAGGTCTGGATCGCGAGCTTGGCTGCTGCGAGCGACTGGGCATCGAGGCGCTTGGCGATATCGTCGCGCTTGTGGCCCGCATCGGCATCGCCCTGCGCGGCCGCGAGGCTGAACCATTTGAAGGATTCGGCGAGGTTCTGCTCGACGCCGATGCCGCGGGCATAGAGGATGCCGAGGTTGAACTCGCTGTCGGCGACGCCGCGATCGGCGGCCTTGCGGAACCACTGCGCCGCGCTCTTGTAATCCGGGCCCTTGCCGCCGCCGTCGGCGTCCAGCACGGCGAGGTTATGCATCGCCTTGGCGTTGCCGCGCTCGGCGGCCTGGATGTAGTAGCGGCGGGCGGTGTCGATGTCCTTCTTCACGCCCATGCCCTTTTCGTAGAGCGTGCCGAGCCGGAACACCGCCGGAATGATCCCGGCATTGGCCGCGCGGTCGTACCACTTCGCGGCTTCCTCGAAACTTGGCTGAATGCCTTTGCCCTCGGCAAAGCGCACGCCGACTTCATAGGCCGCGGTCGGATCGCCCTTCAGCGCGGCTGCGCGCAGGTTCGGCCCGCCGATCAACTCAGGCAACTGCTCACCTTGCGGGACCGCAGCGGTCTGCCTCGGCACAGATACGTTCGGGATCGAGCCGGTGATGTCGCTGATCGTTGCCGCGGGCGCTGCCGGCAGTTGCGGAATGGCGACGGTTGCGCTCGCGTCAGGGGCCATGTTGTTCAGCGACTGCTTGCCGATCGGGGTCGGCGAGGTCAGCGAAGGCGCGGATGGTGCGGACTGATCCTGCGCCGGGCTCTTGGCGGCGGGCGGAGATGGCGGCGCCTGATCCGACGACTTTTCGAAGCCAGGAATGCGCGCGAGGTCGCCGACATCGAGCAGGTTCATCGCGAGCTTGAAGGTGCCGAGCACGATCACGACCACGCTCGCGCCGACCAGCAGCGAGCGGATCCTGGTGGTCAGGGCCGAGGACGGCTTTGCACTGTCCTTGGCAGCATCCTTGATGCTGCCCTTGGCCTTGGCAGCTTCCTTCGCAGCTTCCTTGGCCTTCGCCTTGGCGGCAGCACGGCCGGCCTTGTCATTGGCGGGCTGCGCCGCGGCGGCAGCCTGGGCGGCGCGGCGGGCGGCGGCAATGAAGCTCGAGGACGACACCGGCTCTTTCGGCGCCGACGGAATTTCGCTGATCGCGCTTTCGGACGCGGCGATGCGCTCGCTCGGCGAAGACAAGCGGCCGCCCGGCCGCGTGCCGGGTTCGAGCGGATGATCGGGCGGCAAGTCGGGCGCCAGCGCCGGAGGACGCGGCGCCGATGTCGGCACCAGGATCTCGCTGATCGCAAGCGGCGGAGGCGTGACGACGGCAGGTGCGGCAACCGGCCCGGCCGCATGAAATTCGCGTGGTGCTGCGGCGAAATGCGGCGCCTGAGGCGTGATTTGGCTTGCGGCGGGGTTGGGCAATTCCGGCTTGGGCTGCGACGCTTGGTAGGCCTGCGGCGCTTGATAAGCCTGCGGCGCTTGATTTGCCTGCGGCGCTTGATTTGCCTGCGGCGCTTGCGCGACGCGCGGCGACATCGTCTGCGACTCTGGCGCGGCGGGCGCCGGCGCCGGGCGCACGGCGCGCAGATCGCCCTCGATCATCGCCAGCCGG
>Ga0210410_10001998_pt1 | contig 18530 bp, 34 predicted proteins | sample IncBWC4MmetaG_FD_161058 | JGI IMG/M metagenome (GOLD analysis project Ga0210410, IMG submission 161058) | Forest soil microbial communities from Barre Woods Harvard Forest LTER site, Petersham, Massachusetts, United States - Inc-BW-C-4-M | ecosystem: Environmental > Terrestrial > Soil >... | reverse complement strand
GCCGACGTGAACCTCGGCGCGGAAACGGCGGGCCTCGTGTCGGTGGACGTCTCCGCCCACGACGTCGACGTCTCCGCCGGAACGGATCTGCTCTTTCCCGCGCTCCAGCTCCCGCGGGCCTGCACGGCCGTGGGGATCTTCGTTGACACCCCGTTCGAGCAGTGGACCCCAGGCAATGGGCCCCTCGATGGCCTGGCGAACCTGAACGACCCCGACGGGGGCGGACATTGGGTATGCCTGCCGCAGCTCGTGGGCGTCGACGCCTCCGGTCGACCCATCTGGGGGATCGGCAACTCCTGGTCGAAGCAATGGGGCGACGGCGGGAAAATCCAAGTCACCGATCGGCGCATGGCGTCGATGCTGTCCCAGGCGATCGTCTTCCAGGTGAACGCACCATGAAACTCGCTCCCCGCGTCTCCGTTCTCTTTGCCGGCGCCCTGCTCCTGGGCGCCTCGCTGGCGTGCCCGTCCTCGGGTCCGCCCCCCAACACCCCAGGCCCGGACGCGCAGCCGGGGCCCCAGGGGCCCTCGGACGCGCCCTCGCCGGTCGTGTACTTCGATGGGCCCCTCGAGGGGGCGCTGTGTGCCGAGCTCGCCGCGAAGGGGTGCGCCCTCGGCGCCTCGAGCTCGTGCCCCTCGACGCTCGCCAAGAACCGCATCGGACCGGGGCAGTATGCGACCCGGTGGGCCGCCTGCCTCTTTCAGCTCGTCCCCGGCGCAGACGTCAGTTCGTGCCAGGTGCCGTGTCAGTGACGGGCGTGGCGCCTTCGACCCGCTCCTCGCCATGGAAGTACTCGCGGACGCACGCGAAAATCTGCTCCGCGTCGTCCTTCGTGAACCCCTGGGCGAGGGCGCGGTCGACGGCGAGGCGGATCTCGTGGCGGGCGGCAAGCTGTTGCTGACGGTCGGCAGTGGTCATGACGGGCTCCTTCGGTTCGGTCGGATGGTGACGGCTTCGGCGTTCAGGATGCTCTCGTAGGTGGGCATCTCGACGCCGGCGCCGGCGTGGACGATGAGCTCGCGGGAGATGGGCGGCGCCGGGCACTCGAAGATCGGGAAGCTCGGCGGGGCCTGGGGGATGAGACAGAGGCGCGGGCTCATGCTCTGATAGTACGGACGATCGCCTCGCAAGTTGAGAGAGGCACAACCGTTCAGGGCACCGCGTGATCACCTTCGAACACCTCCCGGCGACGACATGGCGAGCGCTCCGGATCGCCCGGTGCTCCCTCTGGCGCTTCATGCTGCGCCCTCACCCGATCGTCTCGCCTCGGCTCACCCCGCGGCCCCTGGTGCTTCCGTGAAGATCCTTGTGATCGAGGACGACGTGCCGCTGCGTAACGGCCTTCAGAGGCAGCTCCTACGCATGGGTCATATCGTCGTGGGGGTGGGTTCAGGCAAAGAGGCGATCGAGTTTCTCGAGGCCGCGTCGGGCGACGGGATCCCCTTCGACGTCGCCATGATCGACGTTCTCCTTGGGCGAGGCATCGACGGGATCGAGGTCAGTCGCTGGATCTCGCGGAGCGAGGACCCGAACATCCGCGCGACGGACGTGGCCATGATGTCAGGCATGCACCCCGCCGACGTCGCACGCCGCGGGGAGGCGCCCCAGCGCGTGCTCTTGACCAAGCCGATCGATTTCGTTCGCCTCGAGGCGGTTCTTGACGTCTTTGCGGCGGCCCGGTAGCTTCGGGCCTCCGTTCGCGCCCGCCCCTTCCGAGCGCCCTTCGCCCTTGCACCGGGCCCCCGACTGGCTTCCCCTCCGCCGAGGGTGGGCCTTTCGGCTTTTGTGGGTGTAGGCTGGACCCCACCATGATCGAAATTTTAGACCTCAGTCGGTTCCAACCGCCCCACCTCGTCGACTACCCAACGCTCGCCAAGGCCGGGGGAATCAGTGCGGCGATCGTCAAGGCCACCGACGGCCGCCATTCCCCCGATCCCGCCTTCGCGGCGCACGTCGCGGGGTGTCAGGCCGCGGGGATCGCGTGCAGCGCGTACCATTATCTCCTCGTGCGACATGGCACCCAGGACGCCGTCGACCAGGCCGACGAGTTCATCGCGCAGACGTACAAGAGCGAGGGGCCCGCGCGGCCTTCGCTTCGCCCGTGCGTCGACCTCGAGGACCAAGAGAACCTGGGACGGACGCCGGCGCAGTGGATCGAGGCCATCCTCAGGTTCGTGCGCCGCATCGACGAGCGCCTCGGAGTGAAGCCGATCGTGTACACGTATCCCTCCTTTTGGAAGACGCTCGGCAACTACCTGGTCAAGAGCACGGAGCCCATGGTCCAGACGGCGCTCGCCGAGGTCTCCGAGTGTCCTCTGTGGTGGGCGAGCTACACCGGCAAGGACGAGCCGCTCCCCGTCCCGCCCCCGTTCAAGGATTGGCTGCTCTGGCAATACACGGACAAGGGGGTCGTGCCCGGATACGCGGGCCACGTCGACCGCTCCCGGTGTCTCCAGGGCCTGGACGCGCTGCTACTCCCGAAGGCCACGGAGGCCACGGAGGCCACGCCCGTCGTCGCTGATACGGAAGCAGGGGCCGCCTAGCCACGAGAGCGGGGTAAAACTTCATCGCCAGTCCCACGGCCTCGCGTACAGCCTCCGGATGCCGCGGTAGAGGAGCCACGGCGCGAATGGGACGATGAGCCAGCCCCACGGGTGCCGGTGACGACGGGTCATTTGGCTAGCGCTTCGTTGACGATCTTGAGAGCCTCCTCGAGCGACTTTTTCACAGCTTCCAGCGCGGCGCGACTCGGAGCCTTCGCGACTTGCTCGGCGAAGCAGAACGGGCACGTGCTCCCGAAGTAGATGTGCCGCTTACAGATTGGGCATGGCACGAGTTGTTGGCCGATGACGAGGGATGGTATCGGCGGGCCCGTCACGTCCGGAATCCGCGGCGAGGCCTCCTGCGGGGCTCCACCGTACATCACGATCATGTTCGGGTCGCTCACCGCTTCTTCTCCTCGGACTGTGGCACGCGCCTGTAGACAATGCTTGTACTCATGCTTAGCTCGCCAGCCACGCCAGCATCTTGCGCCAGCACGCGAGGTGAAAATAGTGGACATGGTCGGCGGCATCCAAGCGGCGCACACGAGCGCCGGGCTTGCCGCATTCGGTGCAGGTCACTGCTTCTTCTCCTCGGTCTGGGGCACGCCTTGCGGCTCTGACGCGCACTCCGCCGCACGTCGCTGGTAGCGCTGAATGTCAAAGTGCATCCCGAGCGCCGAGCGTGTGCCGGTAAATTCTTCGTTCGCTTGTGTCTGTCGCTGAAACTGGAAGTCGACTGGTAGGCCGCTCGCCTTGCGGAGCCATTCCGAAAAGGCCGCGTTCATAGCGAGCAGCCGCGCGTCACGAAACTGTGAATGCACCCCTACGACGGAGAGAGGAAATAGTCGGTCGTATTCATCATCGGGTAGGATGCAGCGCACATCCACGTCGCGGAAGTCTCGACGTTCAAGGCTAGACCCGACGTGGTATATGTGCGGCCCGAACGCTTCGGCGAGCGAACACACCGCAAGGTCTAGGTTGTACATCTCGGGAGCACCAACCCAGTTTGCCCGCCTGGTGACACGTCGTCGCCCATGTTCGCCTTCATGCTCAGGAGGTAGCGAGCAGCGCTCCAACGAGTCCTCGCGGATCATGGCGCCGCAGATAGGCGGAAGTGCCGCAAGCTCTGCTCTGAGGTCAGCCATTTACGTTTTCTCCTCATCCGCCTGGGGCAGCATTTCAGATGTTCGAGAGCACCCGCGCCCACAAGTGCCATCGGGGCGAAGGTCGAGAAAATGTTCTCTACATGCCCACGAAGGCTCACCGCGTACCGCAGCGGCAACCTGCGCCATCACGTGAGTACAACGCTCGCACGTCTCGCCGTCGCCAAGGCGAATGTGCGTACCTGGCCCGATGACCTCACCGCATGCAGTGTGCTGCGCGTCGAGACGCGAAGGTCGGTGTGTCACATCGTCAGATGTGCATCGGCACGGATACACATTGCAAGATGTACAGGTACCCTCGTTCACCGCTTCTTCTCCTCGGACTGGGGCACGCGGTCATTGAATCCGGCACGCACGAGCGTACGATCGCCGCCAGCATCCGACCGTTCGACGGCCCTGGTAAACCGGAGAGCGGCATTACCCAATGCTCGCGTCGCACGCTTGAACTGTTCGCGCGACTCGTCGGTGGCCGCCATGCAACCGAACTTCGTGTATCGAATCGCCGCAGCCTCTAGGCTGGCGCGGGCCTTTCTCACGCTTTCGCTCATCGTTCGGTTCGGGACTGGGGCACGCGTTTCAAGGTTCATACCTACAGCGGCAGACGGTCGACGAGCGCAAAGCCCGCACTGTTTCGGTGACCGCCGCCTCCGTACTTCTTGGCAATCTCGGAAACGTCCACGCCATCAGGCCCACGCGAGCGCAGCGAATACGCGTAGAGACCGTCGGCACGGTGGAACCACCCGAGTGCAAACGGAGCAGACTCCGCGAGCTTGCCTACCAGCTCGGAGATGTTGATGTACGGCGCGTTGACGATCGGGATGCGATGGCCCTCGAACTCGACGAGGCGCGACTGCGCGACCATCTCAGAGACGTATCGGTCGACGAAGGTCAGCACCGCTTCGCCGCGAGCGCGGGCCGCCTGAACTCCTGCGCCGTTGAGCGTGGTCCAGTCTGCGAAGTCCTCGCGTTTGCAGGCCCCGATCCACGCGTTGACCTCTTTGCTGTCACGGAGCGCCCACCGCCAAAGGTCGCGATCCTCGACGTAGTCCACGAGCCACGGCCTCTCCTTTCCGTGCAAGATGTCCCACGTCAAGCCAGCGCCACTGCGCGCCATGTCGAACGTCGCAAACTCGAGGCCCTGAAGGGCGGCCTCTGCGGTCTTGTGATGATCGAGCACGGACAATTCCGCCGCCTGTCCGTTCATCTTCAGCATAACGTCGCGCGGATAGCTGAAGTCGACCACGAGCACATCTCGTCCGGTGACTTCTGGTGGCGCATCTCCGTAGTTCGCTGGCAGATATTCGGCTCCCTCGCCGTACCTGAGCCATGCTGCCCATGCCGATGTGTACCCGTCGATACAGTTCGCGTGGTAGATGACCAGTCGCTTGGACTCGCTCATCGGTCCTTAACTCCCTTCGGTTCGGTTGCGTCCCCAGAGGTCTGGGGCAGATTCACGAGTCACTTGTCCGTGAGCCTCGCGTTGCGGATCAGCTGCTCTACCGCGCCGCTCCGAGTCTGCCCGCGCTGGGCCGCGATGGCGTCCAGGCGGGCGATTGCCTCGGGGCTGAGCGACAGGTGCACCAGTGGTCGCTTGCGGCCTGGCGTGATGGCGCGCTCGGCCGCATCGACCTCCTCGGGCGTCCGGTCCGCCTCGCTCACGACTCCGTGACGGGTGAGGCGAGCCATCAGTTGTGCCCCGAAAAGTCGCCCATGTCCTCGGCGAGCTGGGACCCGAACACGCCGCGCTCGCCGGGACCGGCCGACGGCGTCTCAGTTTTGGCTGATGCCTTGACCGCCGCCGCATCGTATCGCGCCTGCATCTCGGCACGATTCGCGACGGCTTGCACCAGCGAGCAATAGCTCGTCTCGACCGGCGCGCTCACCATGCGAGCGTAGCAATCCCAATGCGTCACCGGGGTGCCGGCGAGGTACCGGATCGAATCGCTGCCCGCCTTGATTTTCCGGTCGCAGCAGGGGCAATGACCGGAGAACTTCGCGACCATCTTCTTGGCTTCCGTGTTGCTCATGTCTGTATAGTAGCCGCAGTGTGGCTACAGCGCAAGGTCAAATCGACATGGCCGCGACGATTTCTTTTGGGCCGGTGTAGGTCTCAGCGCTGGGTAGCCTGGGGCAGACAGTGTGACGGTTTCGCCGTACTTCGCGCAATCGCCACGAGCCACTCAGCGAAGGCGGGCGGGGTGCGGCGGCGCTGCTGAGCGGAGCAAATCTTGATGCCGGCGGGCGGCTTGCCCCTGGCGCCTGGCGTGTGTACGCCGGAACACCAATGCGTAGGTACTCGCCGCACGGGCAATGGCCCCGGTGTCCCGCCAACGATGTAGAGCCACGTCCGTTTGCGGGCGACGTGTCCGAAGTCGCACTGGTCGACCACGAACGGGTCAGGGAGCCCGCACGCCTCCCAAAGCTTGGAGCCTTGTGGGTGCTCAAGTACGCCACCAAACATGCGCACCTGTTCGACGGCTCGCGTTGCGCAGTCAGCCGTTGTTTCGCGCGAGAGCGTTCGCAGGCTCGACCATGGCCCGCACGGCGGATGCGCGACAACTGGCCATGGTCCCGCGTACAGCCGAGCGTCCCTCGCTTCGTCCCAGCAGTCGACTCCGGCCATCCTCGGGTAAGGCCCGCGCGGGTCGATGTATAGGGCGGCAACGTCATACACGGTAGTCGTCACTCCTGGCGGTTGCGGGGCACACTCGATAGAAGTTCGTCCGGATTCTCTAATATTATTGACAGCAGACAAATCTCGCATATCAATGGACGTATCGGAGACATGCCGTGCTCAGCACGCAACCGATGTACATGCTCGATCCAGTCGTCGTTGAGCTCGCCGCGGCACTTTGCGCACACTTGCGTGGTCGTCATCGTAGGTGCTCCTGGGGCAGATAATCTGACGGTTTTATCGGCCCGACAAAGCATCCAGCGGGTCCTGGGTGAGACCCTCAGGCAACAGTTCGTCGCCCGTCACTGGATCGCACGGTATCCTTTTTTGGCCACCCGCTCCACACATTGAGCACGGGTTGCCGTCGTTGCCACACCGTGCGCACTTGGCGATCTGCGTAAGCGCCTCTCCAAGATCTGGGTCATCCTCGCGGCGTATCAGGTAACGAAGCGCCTCGGACGCATTCCGGTACCCATCGCGCGCGACGATGCGATCGAGGGCCCCACGCTCGAAGCTGTTGAGGTAGAGCAGGAACTGGATCGTTCGCGTCGCCGACACGGTGGTCACCTCTCTCTCGGAGCCTGGGGCAGATGCATTAGGGCAAGACCCGAATTCGGGCGCAGTGCCCCGAGCTCGAGGTCGGGGAGTCCGCCAGGCAGACCTCGCCATGGGCGCGCGAGCACTGGGACGTGTGCTCGCAGGATGCGCCGGGGGAGCACGCTGCGCGGCTGGCGAAGAGGGACACGCCGAGGGCGAGCCCGTAGGCGAGAACAAGCACGCGAATCGCCAAGCCGTGCGGGCTCACTTGCCCTTCCCCTTGGGTTTCTCCGCCTTATCCACCTTGGCGATCGCCTTCTCGCGTAGCTTCTTCCGGTCGACGCCGAACAGCTTGAGCGCGGCCTCCAGGACTTCCGCGCAGCTGGGCCCATACCCCTCGCCGATGGCGAGCTCGAGGACGAGCCCGACCAGCTTGGGGTAGGGCGTGGCGGGGATCGCCTTGCGGAGGACCTCGTCGGGGTGTTTGCCCTTGGGGACCTCGAGGCCGCGACGTAAGCACACCTCGTCGGCCGAGCTCGCGTAGCCGAAGAGCATCGCCATGGCGAGCAGGCGGAAGATCCGCTGGACGAGCGCCGTCGGTTTCGGGTCGGCCACGGCCTCCTCGGCGCGGCATACGATCTCCCGGAGCGCCAGGCCATTGAGGGCGCTCTTAATCTCGTTCTCCCGGTGCTTGCGCTTCTCCGCGGGGCTCGCCTTGGGTTTCGGGCCCGAGCTCGCCGGACGCAGCAGGCGCGACGCGCGCTTGACGGTCGAGGCGCTCACGAGCTCGCGAATGTTGCCCTCCGGGTCCCTGGCGAGGACCACCGCGGGCTCGATCTTCGCGTCCTTGAGAACCTGGTGCCAGGTCTTCTTCGCGTCGACGTCATAGGCCTTGGCCTCGAGGTCGACCAGGGCGGCCCGGTGGTCGACGTGCGTCCCATACGGAAACGTGGCCCTGGCCTCCGCCTTGGTGAGAACCTTGCCGCCGGCGGCCGCGTGCGCCTTGGACGCGATCTCCCACGCCGCATCGACCTTTTCGCGGTAGCAGATCGGGTCCGTGCAGACGTCTGCATTCGAGACGTCCTCGAACAGCACGGCCTGATTCCCCGTCCGCTTCGGGCACGTGGTGCAGGCCCCCGCCTTGGGGAGCAGGCCCGCGTCGCCGGCGGCGAAGGGCGCGTTGACCAGGCGGAGCATGTACCGCTGGGAGATGATCTCGAAGGCCTGGCGCGCGGTCGCGGGGTCGTCGTCCTTGTCCCGTGGCTTGAGTTCCTTGAGGGCCTCGAGCTGGAGCTTGGCGTGGGGGATGCGCGCCACGTAGAGAGCCACGCTCGCCGTAATCTGCCCCTCGGCGAGCGCCTTGCGCGCCTCGGGGCAGAGCGCGAGGAGCTTCGCGCGGGCGTAGACGTAGGCAATGCTCTTGCCCACCTTGCCCGCGATCGCCTCGAACGTGTGGCCCTTTTCGTGTAGCGCCTCGTACCACTCGGCCTCCTCGAGGGGTTGCACGTCCTCGCGCTGCACGTTCTCGATCGCCTGGATCTCGAGGGCCTCGGTGTCCGTGAGCTCGCGGACGATGACGGGGACCTCGGAGAGCTTGGCGCCCTTCGCCCCGCGCAGGCGCCGCGCGCCGCAGACGAGCTCGAACAGGTGCGGGTCATCGTCGCCGGCGCCCTCGATGGGGCGGACGATCAAGGGCTCGATGATGCCCTGGGAGACGATCGAGGCCGTCAGGCCCTTCATGTCCCCCCAGTGCTTGCGGCGGACGAGCGAGGTCTCGCGGATGAATTCGGGGGCGACGTGGACGCCTCCTCGCACTTCGGTGGCTGGGCTCATGACGTGGATCCTTTCGGTAGTTTGGAACGCTTAGCGCTTGCCCTTGGGGCGATCGTCGGGGGGCGGCCCGTCGGTGGGCTCGCCCCGGTGCATGTGCGGCCCCTGGGCGGGGGGCGCCTCGGAGGCCTTCGCCTTGGGGGTCCCCGCGCTCGTCGCGGGCTCGGCGCCCTGGGACGGTTTGGGCGAAGGCCCTTCCGCTTTCTCGCCCGCGGGTGGAGGCGCCTTCTTCGCATCCTCGGCGGCCTTCGCCGCTTCGTTGCGCTTGCGGATCTCCTCGGCGAGCTTCATGCCCTGCGTGGCCTTCGGGCGCTCCTTGCCCTCGGGGGTCGAGGTCTTCTCCTCGAGGAGCTCGGGCCACGAGGCGATCGATTCGCGCAGCGCGGTCAAGAGGCCGCGCAGCGTGACGAGCTCGGCGGGGGTGACCTGTTCGATCGGGTGGCCCAGGTACTCCTCGAGGTCCGAGGGCAACACCTTGCGCTGCGCGAACGCATCGAAGATTCGCTTGGCCTCCGCTTCGGGGTCCTCCTTGACGGCCTTCGCCATCGTGGCCTGACACCGGGTGAAGCACTCCGCGAGAATGTCCGCGGGGATCATCGTCAGGATCAAGTTGCGGCGGGTGCGCGCCACGCCGGCGAGGGACTTTTGACGGACCTCCTCCTCGGTGGCCTCGCACACGAACACCGCTTCGCCCGCGGTGTTCTCGCGCTCGTAGAGAATGGTGCGCTTGTTCGTCTTGGACTTCGATCGCTCGATGGTCTTCCCCACCACGACGGAGTCGTCCATGATCGCGTTCGTCTCGAGGTCGAGGACGGCGACGCGATAGATGCGCTTCTCCTCGTCGTCGTAGACGGCGAGCGAGGAGGCCCGCATGTTGCCCGACGTCCTGAGCGCGTCCTCGGCGAAGCGGATCGACAGGCCCTCGAGAAACCCGTCGTACCATTCATCGTCGACCACCTTGCGCATGCCCGCGCGGGTCTTCACGACGGCGTCCGGGCCCTCGTGGTGCATGCGTTGCGGCTTGGCATAGACGGCCTCTTCGGCGAAGCCGATGCGGTCGCAATCGCGGAGCAAGCGGACCCGGACGTCCGCCCAGCTCCGAGGATTCTGCCGGGCGACGACGTAGGCCGCTTGGATCTCCGCGGTCTCGCGCGCCTGCATCGCGGCGGCCGCGGTCTCCGGGACGCGTTGGATCTCGCGCCCCCCTGCATTCTCTCGGACGATCTCTCCCGTCTCTCGGTCGTGCGGCGTGCTCATGCGTCTCTCACTTTCCTGGGTCGTAGATCGAAGCGACGACCCGCGGGCACCTCGTACGCGCGGGCCTTCACCGTGTAGCCGTCCACCGTCTTGCAGCGCAGGCGCCAGCCGTCCCCGCGCATCGTCTCGCAGCTTCCCGCGAGGGCGAGCAAGGCCTGGCGCGCCTTGGCCTCTTCCTCCTTCGCCTCCGCGATGACCTTCCGGGCGCGGAAGCACCGCGCGGCGAAGGCCTCCGCCCGCTCGTCCGCCTTCTTGACACTCCCCGGATCGCTCGTGGGGTAGAGCGCGCGGATCATCCGCTCGGACCCCGCGGAGCCGTCCAGCTTCGGGGGCTTTCGCGTCACGACGTGGTCGCGCCAGAATCGATCGGCCACGGGGATCGCCTCGCCGATGAGGTCCGCCACGTCCTCGAGGCGGATCGGATAGACCCGCACCTCCGTGCCGAGCAGGGCGCCGACCCAGTCCAGCGTCATGCCCGACACGTGCAGCTCCCAAGAGCACTGCACGAGGACGCCATCGGGGACGGGGTCTCGCGGGTGGTCACCCCAGCGACGCGCCTGCTGGAAGCCTACAACCTTCACCTGTCCGATCGCCTCGGGGTCCGTGAATGCGTGGGACGCGAGAAACGCGTCGGGGGTCGCAATATGCGTGGGGTGTTTCGGGTGGGCGATGGTCAGGCTTTCCGGGTCGCGGCGCTGGGCGCACAGGCCCACCTTCGCGGCGAGGCGGGGGATGATGAGCGGCTCGAGGGCGTTGCCCAGATCCATGGCTTCGGTCTCCTCGAACTTCGAGGGCAGGCCCATCTTGTCCAGGAAGACGTCGTGCGCCGTACGGCCGTAGGCATCGACCCCGAGCAGCGCGCAGAGGTCCGTGGCCGTGACCCCCGTGCGCCGCTTGGCGAGCTGAGCCTCGGTGAGGCTCATAGCTTTCTCGCGTTGGGGCGTGGGAGCCGCTTGCCCCGCATGACGCCGATCACCTCGAGCGAGTAGCCCGACGGATCGAACGCAAACGAGAGGTGCGCTCCTCCGCCCAGCGCGAAGGGGTCGACCAGGATGTGTAGCTGGGTCGGCGGAGTGTTGGCCTTGCGCATCGCCTCGAGGACCTCCTCGAGGACCTCGAGCTCGGCTTTCGTGGGCTTGGCCTTCCGAAGGGGTCCGAAGAGGTCGCGCGTCATGTCTTCTGCTCCAGGTTGCGGTACTCGATCGGACGGTACGCGACGGCCGCCGCGGCGATGCCCTCGGCCATCCCGCGCGAGATCCCGAAGTCCTGATAGACCACCGTCGCGTCGGCCTTGCACGACCAGGCCAGGCCCGCGGCGATTCCCGTCTCGCGCTGATACGGGGACTCATCGTCCAAGATGCCGGAGGCCGCATACATGAGGTGCGAGGCGAGCGGCGCCTCGTTTCGGCGAAGGCAATCGCGCATCGCGTCCCGCGCGTAGAGCACGTGCTGAACGAGCGACTGATGTAGGGCGCAGGTCCAGCAGAGCAGCGGAGCGATCGTTCTCGACGTGTAGAGGCGAAACCCGGCCGCTCCGGAGATGGCCCCCGGGGGCATGAACGGGCGCCCGCATGGGCAGGCGCCCCGTCCGACCGGGACCCGCTGGACGTTGTCGGGGTTCGGGGCGTAGGGACTCTCGAGGTACACGAGTCTCACGAGCTTTTCCCCTCGGCGAGGCCCATGAGCGCTTTAGCGACGGCCGCCGCTTCGGTAGAGGTCTCCCCGGATCCGACGATTCCCCCAGCCGAGTGGATGAAGTCCTGGAACGCTTTGCAGTGCGATCGACAAAAGAGCAGATCCTCGCCACTCTGGAGGGACACCATCATGAGAGCCGCACCCTGCACATACGCGTGGGCAACATGCCGCGCATCGAGGGGCGGAGCCCCGAGGCGCTTGCCCATGTCGACGCAGATCGCGCCCGAGCGGCACGCCAGGCACTTGCCCTCAGCGACCAGCGCGATCGTGAACCCGAAGCCGTCGCTTGGCACCGGCGGGGCCCCTGGACTGCTGGAGCTTTTCGGCTCGCTCACGACGGCGCCCCTGGCGTGGGCTTCTGCTGCACCATCCCCGGGTCGCCCTTGAATAGCTGTACGCCGAGGGCTTTCGCCGTCAGGCTGAAGTGCTTCGCATCACGCTCGCAAAGCGGGATCGTCCCGCCGCAAAGCTGCAGCGCGCGGAGCACCTCCACGACCCCGAACACGTAGCAGCTCGCGGCCTGCGTCGCTTCGTCCGGGAGGTTTTTTCCCTCCTTGCGCCACTCCTCGTTCAACTGGACGGTGCAGAAACCCTGCAGGCACGCCCAGCAATCGCGACCCTGGGGGACGAGCTGGATCCGGAACGGAAAGATCCCGACGCTCATCGGCCGCCCTCCCGCTCGAGGACGAGCTCCGCGAACTGCCGGAACGTCATCTCCGGGGGGATGGCGCGGTAGCTCGGGAAGCCTCCGCGGATGGCCATGGCGTCGAGGAGCGCCACTAGGAGGGATTTCGAAAGCCCCGCTCGATCCCGAGCTCGCTCGCGTAGCGCTGAAGGGTGCGGGTGGTCACCCCCAGCTTTTTGGCGGCCTCCGTGCGGGTTTTCGTGGAATCGATCGCGGCTCGCACTTTCTTGGCCCATGCGTGGCGGTCCTTTTCTCGTAGGTGGCTGATACCCATGAAGCGGCACCTTGACACGACGTCCGATGTGTCGTCAATGTCCGATGACGAAAGGGTCCCCACACATGGCCGCGAAGAAAAAGAAGCACAAGCCGATCCCGACGACGGGCGAGGACGGCAAGGTCGGGCGCATCGAGCGCAAGCGCTGGACGGAAAACCTCCCGGTGCAGATCGACGACGAGACCCGCCACAAGATGGCGGACACCCTCGCCTCCGTCGTCGCCGAGCGCGCACGGTTCCTCGAGCGCCACAAGGCCGACATGATGCGCGACCGCGAGCAGCGCGCTTACTTCGACACGCGGATCGAGGAGCTCGGCGACCAGGTCCACCGGCACGTCGAGATCAAGTCCGTCGAGGTCGTGGAGATGCTCATCGCCTCGGAGAAGCGGGTCGAGATCATCCGGACGGACACGGGCGCGATTATCAAGCACCGCCCGGCGGCCCCCGCCGACCTCCAGGAATCGCTCATGCCCTCGAGCGCCCTCGAGGGCCCCCCGCCCAACAAGCGCGGTCGCAAGGCCAAGCCCGCGCCCGAGGACGCGCCCCCGCCCCCCTTCGGCGCCGACCCCAAGCCCGCGGGCGACCTCGAGCCCCCGGACCTTCCGGAATGAGCATCCCGCGTTGTGGCCGGTGCAAGCGCGCGATCCAGCGCTTGACCACGCCGAAGTGGCCTAACCCAGGCCCGTGGTGCGTGTGCAACCTCAAGCCCCCGGGCCATGCCTTCCCTTGCGCGCTCTGCGGCTCCAAGCTGCACCGCGCGGCCGGGTGCCGGAGGGTTGCAAGCGTCACGCGGAGCCCGGACTAGCAGCGCATGGCATCGCGCCCGGACAAGTCGCCCGCGATGGCGGAATACGGCAACTTTGATCCGGGCGCGATGCCCATGCCCGGGCGCCCCGCCCCGAAGCTCAAGGCCGGGCGCTTCCAGGTCCTTCCGCGTCGCGACGGCAAGTGGATCATCTACGACCCCGCGAGACCGTTCGCGCACCGGACTGTGTTCGTGGGGGATCGCGACGGGGCGATCGCAGCCCTCGGGCGCAAGTCGGCCGAAGCGACCCGGCGCGGCGAGCCGAACGACCCCGAGCGAAAGGGGTTCGAGGAAGATTGGGGCGACCCGGCGACATGGGAGCGCCACGCCGTGCGCTACTTTCGGAGGTCGGAATGAGGGTGCTGACGACGCGGGAGTACGAGTGCCTCGGGCTCTCCGTCTAAATCTTGACGAGCTCGGCCGTTCTGTGATGGCCTGAGCGTCGCGAATGGCGTTAGCCCCGCCCATGGCCCGTTGCGAGTGCTCCCCGATGCCAGGCGAAAGCCTGGGGGCTACATCGGGGCTCACTCGGAGCGGGCGATGGCCCTGACGGACGCGGAGCGGGCCAAGGCGTATCGCCAGCGTCGGCGTGGCAGTGGAGACGCTCCCGCGACCCTGGAGGCCGTCGCCGAGCTCGCCCTTTCGCTCGCGCGAAGCGTTGACAAGCTTGCGGACGTCGTGTCCGCCCTGGCTGTACTCGTCGACCGAATGTCCGTGACGGCCGTGACGTCACGAACCATCACGGACCGTCACGGCGACGTCGCCGAGCCCGCGCGCGCGGATACGATCTCCGGATCTCTTTCTCTGGAAGATCAGGATCTTACAAAACACCCACGGGCTCTTGATCCGCGCGAGGAGACCGTGACGGCCGTGACGTCACGAACCGTCACGGAGCCGGAGACCCGCGCGCCTACGGCGCCCCCATGTGTTTCACATGGAACACCTGAACGTCGCCCGACCAACACCTCCGCCGACGGATGCATGGGCTACGCGGTCGCGGCCTGGGTCGACGGTATACGTTCGTATACTGGTAAGCCCTTCACGGCGCCCCGAGGAGGCTCCCAGGAGCTCGTCAAGCTCATCGACGCCATGGTGGAGCACTGCCCCGACGTCAAAGCCCGGGAAGCCTGGGCCAGGTCCCAGGGCGAGGCGTTCGCACGCGCCTGGCGGGGAGCGCTGCATGCCCACAGCTTCGTGGACTACCTGAATACCCCCAAGGCGGGGGTGCCCGTCGCCCCGGTCACGCCCGAGGCCGTTCGGAAGGAGCGCAAGCGCCGCCGGCTGGAGGCCCTCGAGGCCGAGCGCACCGGGACGGCGGCGCCGCCCCAGGCGCTCCTCGACCTCCTGGGGATCCGGAAAGCCAGCGCATCTCCGCCCCCGGTCGAGGAGAAGGCGGTCGGCGAGTGACGTCTTTTCACTCGCCGAGCCCCCCCGACCCGAAGGCCCCTCGGCGCATGGCCTATGCCCCGACGTGCGAGGTCTGCGGGGCCGCTCTCCGGGCGCCCCTCGAGGGCGAGCGCTACCGCACGGCGTGGCTCCTCGAGGTCCTCGAGGTCTGCCGGGATTGCGCCTGTCATCTCGGCGCCGCACCCTCTGTCGTGGAGGTCTTCCCATGGCCGCAGCACCTACCCCCGCTCAACGTCTAGGCCTCGACGTTCCTCTGGTCTTCTCGATCGCGCTGCACCTCAAGTCCCGCGCGAACGTCCGCCCGACCAATACGCGACTCGCGGCCATCATCGAGCGTCGCGAGAAGACCACGCAGCGAAAGGCGGCATGGGCGCGCACCGTCTGGGCGCTCCAGGCCGGGCGCGTCTCGCCCGTGGAGCTCGTGCCCTGCCACGTGATCTTGGCTCGCGTGTCCGCCGGCTGCCTGGACGACGATAACCTCGCTTACGCGTTCAAGAACGTACGAGACGGGATCGCGGACGCCCTGGGCGTCGACGACGGCTCGATCGCGACGGTGTCATGGGAGTACCGCCAGCAGCTCGGCCGCCGCGGGCAGCACTCGATCCTCGTGGGCCTGCAACGTCGCCCTTGACGGCGTGTCGCATGTGTCGCTAGTGTCCGATGACATGAGCCGCGCTGATCTCATCGCCCGGGGCATCATCCGCCCAGCCGTAGGACCCACGCGATCGCCACGCCTGGGCGACCCGTCGACCCAGGGAGCGCTCGATGCGCCCACCCTTCGCCTCGACCCGCGCGAGCGCGAGAAGTTCGAGACGGCCGCCAAGGCCGGGCGCGAGGTCGCGGGACCCCCGATGCTCCCGAAAGCGTGGCGCGATGGGTGAACGATATGAGTACCGGACTCTTGGGGTCACCGTCGGCGGCGCAACGTACACGGTGAACCGGCACGGGAGCTTCGGCGGGAAACCCCGAACCGTCGACGGCCACCCGATGCCCTCGGCGGAGCTGATGGCCGCGATGCGCGCGTGCGCCAGGTGGGCTCACCGCGATCAAACGGTGCTCGGCCTGCTCGAGCTCATCGACGGCGGCATCGTCTGGCGCAAGGAGCGCGGAAACGCTCACTACTGGAACGGCGGAGGGACTCGCGTCCTCCCGCGCGACGAGCAGGTCGCACGCTGCTACCCGGAGATTCCCATGATCCCCGTCGTCGGCGGAGCCCATGGCGTCGAATGGGTCGCGCCGATCCCCGGCAAGTCGCGACCCTGGGGGAACCCGTCGAGGCCCGCACCCTCGAGGCGCTCAAGGTCGCCGCGCGCGAGGACTGGCGCCGCGCCGAGGAAAGCGCCGGGCGATGGCGCGCCCACCTCGACGGGGAGCGCACCGCGAACGGAAACGCTCGCCGCGAGGAGCCGAGCCACGAAAGCGCGGCGGGGGTGCTCCTCGCCGCGCGCGTCCGGATGCTATCGCGCGCCTGGGCGGCCGCCGAGTTCGATTTCGTCATGGCGCGCGCGCAGCGCGTCGTCGCCGAGGACCTCGAGCGCTCGGGGGACATGTCTGCCCCGCCCCTCGAGGAGCTCGGGGTCCTGCGTGAAGCGATGGGCGAAGCCTTCTGCACGTGCACGCCCGTCCGGGCCAGCTCGGGCGAGTTCGTGGGCGTCCTCGATGCGAATTGCCCGGTGCATCGATGAGCGCGCCCGATCCGGCGCACTGCCGCGAGGTCCTCCGCCAGTGGGCGAAGGCCGGGATCGGTGCGCGCACCTCGTGCATGAAGGCGCAACGCGAGAACGACGTCGTGACCCACGCCGGCGCCCTGGCCCTCGAGGCGATGGATCTGGCCGTCGTGTACGACAACGGGCGCAGCTTCGCCGTCTACCTGACCAAGCGGGGGATCAAGGCGCTCGCGGCCGTCAAGGCGGGGCTGCGATGCCTGTAAGCCAAGAGGACATTGACGAGTTCATCCGGGGCATCACGCCCCTGCCTCCCGCCATGATGGCGCTACTGAAAGGACCCCTACGAATGAGCCAGCTTCAACTCGCGATCCTCCAGGGCTTCAACTTGGTCTCAGGCCCTCGAGCGCCCACCCAAGGGGCCCTGGAGAGCGCGGCCGCAAACATCGAGGACGCCATCATGACGGCGACCGTTGCCACCGTCACGCGGGCGCCGGCAGTCCCGCGCAGGCAAACCTTGGGGGTAGTCGAGGACGAGCCGATCGTCCGGGACACCATGCGCATGCGCTCGATCATGGCGTATCTGCACGTGAGCGACCCCGAGGAGGCCGTCCACCGGGTCGCCATGATGGCCTCGGAGATGGACAAGGCCGTCCGGGCGGAGCTTACGCGCGAGCTCGATCGCGCCATCACCAAGGCCTACGAGGAGGGCAAGGCCGCGGGTCGCATCGAGACGGCCACCTCGATCGAACGCATCCTCCATCCCGAGGACTTCGTGGACGATGCGCCTCCCAGCTCGCACCCCGCGGATCCCGAATGATCCACACCCTCGAGTGCAAGCGCTGCCACCTGCGAATCAGCCGCTCCAACCTCACCGCGTCGGCCCTCGCGAACTGGATCGTTATCCAGACGGCCATGCACCGCTGCCCGGGCGAGCTCCTCTTGCGCACGCACGCCCAAGAGCCCGGGGGCGTCGACGTCCTCATCGCGGCGAAGGACTACGGCAAGCCCGCAGCGGGGAAGCGGGTCAAGGCGTGAAACCGGCCGACTTCGTCCAGGTGCCCACGACGGGGATCGGGTGCCTCTCCACGCTGGCCCTCCTGGGCCTCGCCTACTGGCTCGCGCGGTTCGTGGGATTCCCCGCGGCCGCCCTTGTGTTTGCCATGATCTGGCTCCGCGGAGCCGTCCACCACCTTGCGAGGCACAACCGATGAACCCCAACGCGGATACGCGGCGCCTTCTCTCGGACGTCGAGGAGCTCGCCCAGGTGCACGTGAACGATGGGGACGAGCTCGGGGTGCTTGCACGGCGCCTACTCGCCACCGTCGAGACCTTGAGCGCGGTTGGGCATTGCACCAAGTGCAACGCCCTCACGGTGGGGATCGTCGCCCTCTGCAATCGATGCACGGACGATGAGCGCCTGGCCACGCGCGAGCATGTGCGCAAGCTCCGCGGCGAGCTCGTGCTCATGATCGAGCGCTTCAAAAGGGAGCCCGAAGCGCCGTGCTGCATCGCCGAGGCGATCGGCTATAGCGACCATCTCCGGGAGATCCTGGGCTGGTCGCTTCGAACGCTGCCTGACCTTGGGGAGGCCCATGGCCATCATCATCGATCGGCCTGAGCGCGTCGACCGGCTCCTCGAGCGCATCGAGGACGAGATCCATGCCGTGCTTGCGCTCGTCGCACCCAAACCCGCAACGCCCCTGCAGATGAACGAACTGGAGGAGACCCTCTATCGCGCGAGCACGCTCATCAACTGCGCGCTGCTTATCGTGCGCTCCGTGAAGGAGGGCGGGGGATGAAGCACGCCAAGCGCAATACGTACGGACTCGAGCCGCTCATGACGGTGCGTGAATGCGCCGCCGCAATGGGGGTGTCCCATGGCTTCGTCCTCTACCTCGAGCGCCACGCGTTTCGAAAGCTTCGGGCCGCTGGCGCGAAGTTTCTGGCCATTCGAGGCGATGGGGGCCTCGAAAACAGTTTAGGGGAAAATGAG
>Ga0210410_10001997_pt1 | contig 18537 bp, 13 predicted proteins | sample IncBWC4MmetaG_FD_161058 | JGI IMG/M metagenome (GOLD analysis project Ga0210410, IMG submission 161058) | Forest soil microbial communities from Barre Woods Harvard Forest LTER site, Petersham, Massachusetts, United States - Inc-BW-C-4-M | ecosystem: Environmental > Terrestrial > Soil >... | reverse complement strand
GCTGAACGACGGGCCAACAACTTCGTCTTTGTTGTTAATGGCGAGACCCGCGCCGACGAAATCCCCCGGGAGCACGCCGAGGTCCCGCATACCTGTGTCTTTGGTCCACAGGAACGGGTGAAAGGGAAAGCAAAGAGGGTTCAGCGAATCTTCGCTGCATCCGTTGACCTTAACGTTGGGCAGAGCCGAAACACCCGATACGTGACCTCTGTTGTTGATCGAGAGCGCGGAATTTCCCACCGCTAACACAGCAGGATTCACTGTCCCGCCGAGGTTGCCGAGGTCATGAACTGACCCATCTTTCTCCCAAAGCACGGCGTGCGGTCCGGCAGTAGGCCCGGGGAGTATGGTGTTCGAGCACTTACCTGACGTGCCCACTACCTGGCTGCTTTCGTTGATCGAACACGCGATTCCGACGGAGTCGCCTTTGAGCGGGCGCAATTTTCGAATCTCGCCAGGTCTTGGCCCCCATATCACCGCCTCAAAGTCGAGTACTTGCGGTCCGAGTCCGTTGACCGCTACCTTGCCTGGGCAGTCTGGGTCTATTATGTCCTCTTCCGCAAGACCGGCTATTTCGCCCCGATTGTTGATTCCGCCGTAACTGGCGTTGGTGCCTCCCAAAGTCGGGAGAGGAGTGAGTAGGCCGTTTTGCCACAGAAATGCCAGACATTGGAGCCCGGTACCGTAACCGCAGAAATTTTCATGGTTCGGATCGGTGGCGGCGGTTTCGGCCTGACCGATGACTTGGCCGAAGCGGTTGACGCCGCCCGCCGCACTGTTTGGCCCTCCGAGTCCGGGTTGGCTGATGTCTGTGAACATTCCCTCATACCAGAGGGCGGCGTGCTGTGCGCCATCAGCAGCGTCCAGGCCCGTTACCAAGCCAGAATTGTTCACGCCGGTCGCCTGGCTGAACGGGGTGCCAGTCGGGCCGAGGTCAATGAGGGTGTAGCGTTGAGAGTGCCCTGCCCGCTCTTGTTGCGGTTGCTCGGCGAGGGAACAAACCGGGATGGCGAGTGCAGCCAGCAAGCCAGCTGCCCAAATGGAATGCGGTGACGGAAATTTCATAGTTCCTCCTAAAGTTTCGGAACTGCTCTTGAATGTCTTCTATCCGGTAAGACGGGAAGTAACGGTCAAAACCGTAAACCGGCGAATAAGAAATTAAAGAAATTAAGACAGCTGCCTGGGGATAGACAACCAGCGGCACCTGAGATGTTGCCAATCCCGGGTGTAGAGTATTGACACCGTGGAGGTTTGGTTCTTTGACTCACGAGGTCACGCAGCTGCTCAAGTCCTGGACTGCTGGGGATCAGGAAGCTCTGGAAAAACTCACCCCGCTCGTGTATGAGCAATTGCATCGAGTCGCGAAACACTACATGGCGGGGCAACGGCCCGGTCACACCTTGCAAGCAACCGCTCTGGTGAACGAAGCCTATGTGCGGCTGGTGGACTGTGCACAAATCAACTGGCAGGATCGAGCGCATTTCTTTGCCGTGTCCGCGCAACTGATGCGGCGGATCCTGATCGACTTTGCGCGTTCTCGCGGCTACCAAAAACGAGGCGGTAATCTGCCTCACCTGTCATTGGAGGAGGATACGCCGGCGCTTTGCTTTGAACCCGATCGAAACCTGGTGGCACTGGATGATGCGCTGAAGGCGTTGGCTGCAGTGGATCAAAGGAAGAGCAAGGTCGTAGAACTTAGATTTTTCGGCGGATTGAGCATCGAAGAAACCGCGGAAGTCCTGCGGGTTTCGGCGGAAACAGTGGGACGGGACTGGAGGCTGGCAAAGTTGTGGCTGCTGCACGAGTTGAGCAAGGGAAACTGAAGCATGGAGCCTGAATTGTGGCGTCGGGTCGAAGAGGTTTGCCAGCAGGCTTTGGAGCTTGACCCGCGCCGGCGCGCTGAGTTCCTCGAACGCTCGTGTGAGGGCGACGAAGAACTCCGTCGCAAAGTGGAGTCGCTACTGGTTCACGAGACAGAAGCAGAGCATTTCATGAACTCACCGGCGCTCGAGGTTATGGGCAAAATGCTCGCCGGCGATCCGAGAGTGAGTGAAGGCGAAAAGGAACTGATCGGCAGCGCGGTTTCTCACTATCGCGTTACTGAGAAGCTCGGCGGCGGCGGGATGGGCGTCGTCTACAAGGCGGAGGACGTTAAGCTCCGACGTTTTGTGGCGCTTAAGTTTCTGCCAGCGGAAGTAGCCCGAGACGAACAGACCTTAGCCCGTTTCGAGCGTGAAGCCCAGGCTGCCTCCGCATTGAACCATCCGAATATCTGCACCATCTACGAAATCGACGATCTGCACGGGCCCGCGTTCATTGCCATGGAGTTTCTGGATGGCATGACGCTCAAGCACCGCATCTCGGGTCGCCCGTTGGAGACTGAGCTGATTGTGTCGCTGGCGATCGAGATCGCCGATGCATTAGATGCCGCTCACACGGCTGGCATTGTTCATCGTGACATCAAGCCAGCCAACATTTTCATCACCCAACGAGGTCACGCCAAGATTCTCGACTTCGGGCTAGCTAAAGTGAGCCACGCCCGCAGAGTGGGCGAGGCTGGCACGGCAGCACAATCGACTGCGACGCGGGATGAGCATCTGACCGGTCCGGGCACGATGGTCGGAACGGTGGCCTACATGTCTCCTGAGCAGGCACGTGCAAAGGATTTGGATGCCCGCACTGATCTGTTTTCGTTCGGTGCGGTTCTATACGAAATGGCGACGGGCATGTTGCCTTTCCGCGGCGAAAGTTCTGCGCTCATCTTCAACGCAATTCTCGAACGCCAACCTGTGCCTCCGGTGCGGATCAACCCTGACATCCCAGCAAAACTGGAAGTCATTATCCACAAAGCTCTGGAGAAAGATCGAAACCTGCGTTATCAGCACGCAGCCGACATGCGAGCGGATCTGCAACGGCTGAAACGAGACACAGATTCAGGGCGACCGGCCTCAGCCGGTACGTCCGTAGGCACGACTGGCGCTCAAAAACATTGGAGCGCAATTGTCATCTCCGCGCTCGCTGCACTGGCGTTAGCAGTCGCCAGCTACCTCTATCTGCACAGGACACCGAAGCTCACCGACAAAGACACGATCGTGCTGGCGGACTTCACAAACACGACCGGCGATCCCGTGTTTGACGAGACGCTTCACCAAGGGCTGGCGATCGAACTCGAGCAGTCGCCTTTCCTGAGCATAGTCTCCGATCAACGCATCAAGCACATGCTGCGCCTCATGAACCAGCCAGCCGAGGCTCGGCTTACCCCGGACATTGCTCGCGAAGTCTGCGAGCGGACTGCAAGCGCAGCCGTGCTGGAAGGCTCGATCGCAAGCCTTGGAAGCCAATACGTTTTGGGTCTGCGCGCAAGAGACTGCCGCAACGAGGACGTTCTCGATGAGGAACAGGTGCAAGCGGCAAAGAAGGAAGATGTGCTAAATGCCCTGGGCCAAATCGCAACCAGATTCCGAACTCGAATTGGCGAATCACTGGCTACCATCGAAAAACACTCGACTCCTCTGCCCGAGGCGACCACTGCGTCGCTGGAGGCGTTAAAATCCTACAGCGCTGGCGTAAACATTGGTCACGCAGCCGGTTCTGCCGCCGGCGTGCCGTTTCTCAAGCGCGCGGTCGAGATCGACCCAAAATTTGCGATGGCACATGCGCACCTGGGGCTCTTTTACAGCAATATCGGAGAGTCCGTCCTCTCCACCGAAAGTACGAGCGAGGCCTACCAGTTGCGGGATCGTGCTAGCGACCGGGAGAAGTTCTTCATTTCTGTAAACTACGATCGACAAGTGACGGGCAACCTCGAAAAGGCGCAACAAACTTTGCGGTTGTGGGCGCAAGCATATCCGAGAGATCGGGACGCCCACGCATTGTTGTCCGGGTTTGCTTCTCAAAGCTCCGGAAAATACGAGCAGGCGATCGAAGAAGGCAAAAAGGCGATTGCGATCGACCCGGACTTCGGCAACGAGTACGCCAATCTGGCATTCAGTTACTTTTATACGGACCGTCCGGGGGAGGCCAAGAACATCATTCAGCAGGCTGCCGGTCGCAAACTGGAAATCCCTGAGTTTGTGGTCCTGCGTTATTACATTGCGTTCTTGAATGGCGACCAAGCGGGAATGGAGCGGGAAACTGCCCAAGCGAAGGAAAGAGTCGAAGCGGAAGACTGGATGTTGCACTCGCAGTCTCTTATCCTCGCTCGTTCGGGCCAGGCACAACTTGCCCGAAAGGCGTCGCGCAACGCGGTGGATTTGGCGCAGCGGGCAAGTCAGCGGGAGAGAGCGGCTTCGTATGAAGTCGGAGTCGCTGTTTGGGAGGGCTTGTTCGCCAATGCGCGCGAAGCCGAGCGGAGCGCAACACAGGCACTCGATCTTTCCAAAGGCCGGGATGTGGAATATGGCGCGGCCATCGCCTTCGCGCTGGCCGGGGATACTCTCCGGTCGCAAGCGCTGGCAAACGACCTCGAAAAACAGTTTCCGGAAGATACTTCCGTCGTATTTACCTATTTGCCCACGCTTCGGGCATTGTTCGCACTGAAACGCGGCGAGCCTGCGAACGCAATCGAGCAGTTGCGAGTGGCCTCTCCCTATGAACTGGGCATACCTGGGATCGACTTCAATTTTTTCTTTGGCGGCCTCTACCCGGCCTATGTGCGCGGCGAGTCTTACTTGGCGGCACATCAAGGCGCGGAAGCCGCCGCGGAATTCCAGAAGATTCTTCACCATCGTGGGATTGTCTTCAGCGATCCGATCGGCGCCCTCGCGCACCTCGGCCTGGGCCGCGCTTACACCTTGCAAGGCGACACAGCCAACGCGAAAGCGGCGTACCAGAACTTCCTCACTCTGTGGCAAAGCGCCGACGCGGACATTCCCATCCTCAAGAGCGCCAAAGCCGAGTACGCGAAGCTGCAATAGCAGCAATACGTGTGGAAGCCCGATTGACCTTCGCCGCCGATCGGGAGTGGGTTTGCGACAGTGGTCCGCAAAATCGGTCGAGGGCAACTTATTTCGTCATCCTGGATTCTGACCGCACGGGAGGTCCATCTGTCCGCCTTGGATACTTCCTTTGGACGGTCGGCTTGGGGCTGGCCGCCTGCCTGATCTTAGCCTGCGCAGTGTCATAACATGCAAACATGCAGTGTCATAACATATAGTCATGAAACATATAGTCATGAAACACGAGAAAGACTCCTTACCGCCCTCCCGTGCGCGCTCCCGCTGGAGCATCCATTCTATTCTATTCAAATAACGTTGAAGACTACGGGTTGGACGCCCGCTACTCTTTGGGGCGAGTCGATGCCTTGCGTGTTTTTAGGATCGTCTTTATCAAATATACCCACACAGAACCGACCCCGAGTAGCGCCCACTCGTCAATTGCACAACTTCCATCTTGCATCGAGGGCAGTTGAAGCCGGCGCTCAATCTGGATTCTGACGGGACCAAGAAGTGAGTTGCCGGGGGGGCCTTGACATGACTGGCAGGGTAGCGCTGTTCAGATTCCAGAAAAACGTTTTGGAACCAGACAGATATTTAGCTCGATTCACCCGTCCTCATAACTTCCAATCATCGGCTGATCCGCACCCCACATAGACTTCCGCCAGTTGCAGAGCCAAACAGAGAATTGGCGACTGAAATGCAAACGTCTTGCCGAGGCCTAGTGCAACTTGAGCGGAGGCGAAGGAGTCAGCGCCTGGTGTGGCGGTTGTTGACTTGCGCTGTAACCTTTTCAATTCTGCGGCGAGCGTTTTGCGCCTTCGTTTGAAATCGGTACTCAAGAAAGGTGAAGATCACAATGCCGTTACTATTATTAGTTATTGTACTCAGACTTGTTGGATCATGGCCCTGGTAATGAGGAAGTCTTCATAACTCTTAATTCGCGACTCTTAATTCGCGTGGCGCGGACAGGAGCTGCTCTTGGAGAAGCAGGCTATTTTGCTATTCGGGCCATTGCTTCCACCTCCATTCCGATCAGTCAATTGTCCTGGGGTACAGTGATCCGAAGCAGGTCCCAGAATGTACTCGCCTGATTCACTCGAACGATCCGCTGGGGTGGAAATCCGGGAGCCTTGCGCGACTGGGTATAATTGAGGAGGTTCGAGAAAATGGTGTCGTGTGTTCTCCAGAAGCGGCATGTCGGCCTCGGCGCACCCTAGTATCGCAATCGGCATTGGGGCGATGCTTTTGCTGCATGTGATCGTGCTCACTAGTACGAAAGCCCCACTGGGCCAGTCGCTCGGGTCGCAAATCCTCCAATCCCTTTCTGTTTTGCTGGCCTTCATCCTGGCCGGGCGCGCCGCCCTGCTCTCGCGCGGCTTCGCCCGCACTTTCTGGACGTTTTCCAGCGCCGGGTTTGCGCTCTTGCTCGTAGCCCAGGTCCTTCGTCACTTCGAACACACGGAAGGGTTCGGGGCGAGCGACTACCTATTCCTCCTCCACATGGCGCCATTCGGACTGGTATTGCTGCTCAACGAGCGCTCGCGACCAGTCAAAGCAACACGTTGGCCACTGCTGCTCGATTACATTCAGATACTGATCGTCGCAGTGGTTCTTTTCGTCGCCTTCATCTACATTCCCAGCAAAGGTGCGACACCCTCGTATGTTCACTCCTTGTACGCCACTTTTGCGGGAGTACTGATCACGCGCAACATCAGTGTCACCGCGGGATTCTGGTTTCGTAGCTTGATTGCGAATTCGGACCGCGAGCGCGACGCGTTCCGGGCAATGGCCATCTATCTCCTGCTCTACACAGCTGGCTCGGCCCTTACGCATTACGTTTTCCTGCACGCCAACCCGCCGTTGGTGTGGATCGAACTGGAAGGCTCCGTGCCGTTCCTGGCTGGAGCATGGCTCTTCTCGCGCTGGCGGGATTCGCCCGTGAGTGCTGAAAGTCGAACGCCGAAGTTTCACGAAGCCTTGTCGCTGCACCTCATCCCCGCTGTCCTGCCGTTGGTGGTGGCCGCGTTTGCGATCTGGATTGCCAAGTCGGCACCGCGCCTGGCCTGGTCGGCTGTGGGCAGTTCGATGGGCATCTTCGCGCTTCGCCTGCTGGCCACGATTTACTCGGAGTACCAGGCCAACGAAGCGGCAAAGGAAGGTGAGGTGCGATATCGCTCGCTGGCGCTGGCAACGACACAGATCATCTGGACCACGAATGCGCAAGGAGAGGTCGTCTCCGAGCAGCCGATGTGGGCGGCCTTCAGCGGGATGAGGCAGCAAGACATCCAAGGCTGGGGATGGATGGAGGCTATTCATTCTGAAGACCGCGAGCCGTCGTCGGCCGCATGGCGAAGGGCAGTCGAGAACCGAGCCCCGTATGACGACGAGTATCGGCTGCGGCGGCATGATGGCGCGTACCGCCACATGGCCGTGCGAGGAGTGCCCATACCAGGTGCCGGCTGCGCGGTCCGCGAATGGGTAGGAACCTGCACCGATATTACCAAGCGCAAGCGCGCCGAGGAGGAGCTGCGCCTCAGAGAGGAAGAATACCGGGCGTTTTTTGATATTAACCTGGCGGGTAACTACATCTCCACTCCTGATGGCGTATTGCTTGCCTGCAATCCCGCATTCCTGCGCATGTTTGGATTTGCTTCCGAGGAAGAGGCCCGGGGAACGAATCTTGCCGCCTTATATCCCAGTCCCGAGAATCGATACAACTTCCTGCAGCAACTACGACAGGGGGGCCATTTCGAACATGGTGAAAAAGAACTGCGCCGCAAGGATGGTGGTCCCTTGCATGTGACCGAAACTTCGATTGGAACCTTCGGCAAAAGCGGGGAACTCATCGAGATTCACGGTTTTCTGATGGATGAAACGGAGCGCAGAAAAACCGAGGAACAGTTGCGCCAGGCCCATAAAATGGAAGCCGTCGGCAGGCTTGCCGGTGGGATTGCCCACGATTTCAACAACATGCTCGGTATCATCAACGGCTACAGCGAGATTCTTTTGAGCGATCCGGGAATCGACGAGGGAACGCGACAGCGCATTCAGGAAATTCTTAAAGCGGGCCAACGTGCTGCTGCACTTACACGCCAGCTTCTGGCCTTCAGTCGCAAGCAGATCCTGCAACCTAGAGTGCTCGGCTTGAACCTTGTTCTCGAAGACCTCGACAAGATGTTGCGCCGGCTGATTGGAGACGACATCGAAATCAGAACCGTACTCGACCCCAATTTGGAGCCGGTCAAGGCAGACCCGAGCCAAATGGAACAGGTCATTCTCAATTTTTGCATCAATGCTCGCGACGCCATGCCGGAGGGAGGAAGGATTACCGTTGAAACGGCCAATGTGGAAATCGACGAGATGCAGGCTGCGCAACACTTGCCAATGAAGCCGGGCCGCTACGTTCGACTGACGGTGGGTGACAACGGTACCGGCATGGATGAGGCAACCTTGTCACACGTCTTCGAGCCGTTCTTCACGACCAAAGGACCAGAGAAGGGGACGGGCCTCGGCCTGGCGACGGTTTATGGCATTGTGCAGCAGAGTGGTGGTCACGTGTGGGCTCACAGTGAGCCCGGGCAGGGGTCGACGTTTTCCGTGTATCTGCCGACGGTAGGTAAAGAAGCCGAACCCCGCGAACAGCAAGCCAACGCGCAAGAAATCGCACGCGGGTCGGAAACGATCTTGCTCGTGGAGGATGTCGATGCCTTGCGGGCTGCGACCCGCGAACTCCTTCAGAGAAGAGGGTACACGGTGCTGGAGGCCGAGGATGGCGAGCGCGCCACTCAGGTCGCGGAAGAGTACGCGGGGACCATCGATTTGTTGCTGACCGATGTTTCACTACCGAAGATCCAAGGGCCTGCGCTCGCCAAGAGTCTGATGCGGCGAAGATCGGGGATGAAAGTGCTCTACATGTCGGGCTATACCGACAATGCAGTCGTCCACAGCGAAGTGCGGAAGCGGGACACCGCTTTTCTCCAGAAACCCTTCACTGTGGAAGAACTCACTAGAAAGCTGCGCCAGTTACTGGATGCACCACGGCATAGTGTGTCGCCATCTGGTTTCGCTGCTTAATCATCAAGCGAAGAAACCGCGATATTTCGTCGTTCGCGCTTACATACTCTCAGGTGAGTTGCGGCCACCAAAACGAAGGGGCTCGGCAAGGGTCACATGGGCAACCCTGCCGAGAAACATTTGGACGGTGGGCAAAAATAAGCGTGACACCGGTTCGGAAGGAGCAACCCGTGCCTGGTGCCGACCGCCAGAAAGTCGCTGCTAGAAGCTCGATCGCCAGGGCCATAAGGCCAATGGTCTGTTCGGTAAGAGCAGCCAAGGGCTGATTTTCGTAGGCTCTGGTCGATCTCACCGACCTGTGGGTCATCAAAATGTCATCGCGGTAGAAAGTCAAGCGGCTGCACTGGCAACATTTTGCCTGTCGGTGTCGTCGACTAAGATCGGAAGATGGTGACCTAGGCCGGTGCAATAATCGCTTACCTGCGTGCCTTCTTCGTGCCCCGCCACAAACTCGTGCTGGAAGCCGTTGCTCTTCGCCAGCAGCTCGCCGTCGTCAAGCGGAAGCAGGCCGCGCCCCAAACTCGATCCCCACGACCGGTGGTTCTGGATTGTGCTCCGTCGGTTGTGGGACCGCTGGTCCGAAGCCTTAATCATCGTCCAGCCGGAGACCGTGGTTTCCTGGCACCGTGCCGGATTCCGGCTGTTTTGGCGGTTGGGTCTCAGCGACGTCGATCGGGGACCGGTGATGGAGCAGATCGGCCGCTTAATTCGGCGCATGAAGGCGGAAGGCGGAAAATCCCACTTGGGGCGCGCCCCGCATCCACGGCGAACTGCTCCAGCTCGGCTTCGCGATCTCCGAGCCCACCGTTTCCCGTTATCTGGAGAAACTAGATGGTCGCTGGGATGAAGGGAGAGCGAAGCGTTGGCTGGCCTTCCTCAACAACCACCGCGAAGTTATCGCCGCCTTCGATTTCTTCACGGTTCCCAGCTTGACCCTTTCGCACACTTTGCCGCTTCTTTGTTATCGAGCATGGTCGCCGACGTATCCTCCACTTCAATGTAACGGAGCGTCCCACCGGCGAGTGAATCGTGCAGCAACTACGTGAGGCTCTGCCTCTTCCGGGTCCCTACCGGTCCGTCTTGTTTGACCGGGACGACAAGTTCGGCGGCGATGTTTTCGAGTTTCTGCAGGCCAGCGGCGTGCAACCCAATTCTGACCAGTGCTCGGAGCCCGGCAAGTTTGCATAGTTTTGCCGAACAATGCGTTTCTGCCTTACATGCGTTTCTGCCTGACTTGTCACGACCTTCAAGATCGAATAGACTTGCCGCCTTACCAAATCAACCCCGAATTAATTGCGGTTCAGTGTACGCAAAGGAGCTCTATGGCAAGCACCCCGCCGCCCCTTCCTTTTACAGAGGATCAACTTCAGACGCGCTACGCTGGGATGCGAGCGCGAGCCAAGAATCGGTTTCTCTCTGCGAGCTTTCCCCGGAAGTTGTTTGAGGGACCTCTCAACGGTGGCCGCTTCGATGTGGAGTACCTTCCCCGGCAGAATGAGTTCCGCGTATATCTCAAGGTTTTCTTTAATTTCGTTGCCAGTGCCGTCGATGACAGCCAAATCGCGACACCGATCCAGGGTGACAACCCCACCTGGTACCGAAAGAACTGGCAACCAACGGAAATGGCAGACTGGAAGACGGCCTTCAAGAACGCTTCCGAAACAGTTTGGAATGGGACGAACATCGAGTTCAGCTGCACGCGACCAGGTTGGGAGGACATCACATGTGTGCCAAAGCTCATTATTGAAGAAGCCGCGTCGGCTCAGGCTGCCCACTATGAGGTGAGGGTAGAGAAAACCGTTCTCAAGCAGACAAGCAGACAGTTCCCGACCCAACTGATTTCTAAATCGCACATTGGAGCTGGTTACACGCGAGTTCGGGGGCGCAAGGAAGAGTTTGTTCAGGGCAGCAATAAGCAGGTGATGCAAACCGAAGCGGTCAAGCTCGAGGGTCGCGCCTTTGTGGGACAGAATTACGACCCCAACACCGGCGTTCGGGTTGTGACTCCTGTCGCGAGCCTGAATCAGATGGACACTGTTGAGCGCGTGGGGAGCAGAGATTGCGGAGGCCACCTGAGTGCGATTGCCGTCGAGAACTTCTGCGCGGCTGCTGCAGACTACGACTACAACCAACTCGTCAATGCGCTCAAGGAAAGTGGCGCAGGCACTTTACGTTTCGCGAAGCATAGTCCTGCCTTGATGGACGATAGTTTGCAAGCGCTGAAGTGTTTCGCCCAGAGTGTGATCCGAATCAGCAACAACCCGTCTTCGGAAGCGCTATGCACAAATATCATCTTGGAACTGAACATATCGACCGACAAGGGGGAAAGGGATTCGCTCATCTTGCAACGGAAATGGGCGGTGGAGCATACGCTCAGGCTGCACGGAGTGAGGAACGGAGTTCGCTTGCAATCGAACAACAAGTATTCAACCTTCAAGAGCCGACCGACACACGGTGCCACAACTGGGATTGACGCGACCAAGTGGGTTGATTCCGTGGAGATGAACATTCAAGACCGCAGCGGAATAGAAAAGATCTACAGCGCAAACTACAAGTACATGACCGTCCCTCATGAGGTCGGCCACATGCTTGGTTTGATTGATGAATATGCGCCGACTGACGACGAGTTGTTGGTAAAGCTGATGGCAGAAGCTGGCATAATCTCAAAGGCCAACCTGAAAGCTGTCGTTTGCGGACGCAACAAGGATTCAGACCGCATCTGGGCGCGTCTGTTGCAACAGTTCGACTTGGTTGCACCAGCTCACCAAGTGAAAGCAGGTGGTAACAAAGTCGCATGGAGTGGGGACCGGCAGAGTGAAGCTCAGTATCAAGCTGCCACAACCAGTCTAATGTCCGCCGGATTTAATGTTGCTCCGCAACATTTCATTATCATTGGCCTGGCTTTGCAGGAGTACACAGAACCGTATACAACCTGGGACGTGGAGCGTCAGTTTGCGCAATCCGACGTATCTTCGGGTCCTCTGCAGCCCGGTGACACGTCACGGAATGAGTTCGTCCCGGGTGGCTTTGCCTCGACGAAAAAGAAATTCATGTGGCGAATCGAGCGAGCGTGATCGCGCACGCACCAAGGGCTCATCCCAAGACATTGAGAAACTTTTCTCATGCCCCGGCGAACCTCGCACGACCGTCTAAGAGTCTTTCTCAACAGTCGTCTCACGGTCTACTCCGAAGCGAGACTTCGGGGGCAATCTCTTTTCAATACGACCGGTCATGGCTGGAGTGGGAGTCGGCCATGCCCGCATCACTCTCTTAACCTCTACGCGAACAGGCATACCTTGGCGCCCCCGTGCTGGCCGTTTTCGAGAATCTATTGCCGGACAACGATACTCTGCGCCGTCAGATCGCGGCGCGCGCGCACGCCGAGGGAACCGACGCTTATAGCCTGTTGAGGGCGATCGGTCACGATTGTGTGGGTACGCTACAGTTCCTTCCTCAGGACATACAACCAACTCCAACTGGTGCTATCGATGCAGTGCCCGTCAGTGGGCGCGAAATTGGAGTTCATTCTTGACAATCTAGCAACGGCGCCTCTTGGAGTCACGGAAGATGAGAGCTTCCGAATATCTACAGCGGGCGCTCAAGAGAAGACAGCCTTCTGCGTTGGAACGGTCGATGGTGTAGGCCCCGCGGCACAACTGCGACGACGCACATCTTCAGGCCTACGATTGGAAAGCTCCCCCAACGGAGTGGACCTTACCTCAAGTGTTGAGAACGAATCTGCTAAGAGACTGGAAATCAGGACATCCTTAATTAACGGGTCGTTGCGTTCCGCAAGCTCGTCGATAAACCGCACGACGGACTGAATGAGGTCAAGATCGTATGATCTCTCAATCACTACCCTGGCGAAGGAGTCATAGACGCGGGTCGGCTCCTCAAAACGGTGTTTCATCCGGACAGACGAGGTCACGCATCGTGGGGGTACCTACTCAGCAGAAGGTAAACCACCTGATGCGGCGTCATGGTCGGCACCAGAAGAAAATCAACTGCCTTATCCTTGTCTGAACTCATGCGAAATCGGCGACTCCTTTCAAAACTATATTGGAGGCTTCGTCGATAGGGCGTCTTGTATCGCTATAAGCAAGCTTCGAGTAATCAAACGGTGACGAGCCCGGTTGAGACGTAGTACCGAGCCCTGAAGTTATCGAGATCGGAATCGCGATCTTTGCGCGATGGATCGATTGATCTCCATTTAGCGCCTTGCCTTATCATAACCGGGTGTCGAAAATTCCTTCTATGTACGGGCGCAACATGAGGAAGTATCTTGTTGAGGCCGGGATAATCTGCGGAAACAGACAGATCTTCTGTGGCAACGTCCACTCGACTGAACGGATAGTCACGCTCACGCTGATGAACAACTCGTCTGGGCGAGCAATCCACCGCAGTTTTGGTGCCTTAGTTCCCAGGGTTACCCCATCGCCCCGGAATAGAAGTGGTTTACGCGGTGCTTAACTGTTCTCGAGCAGGCCTTGTGAAAGGGGTCCAGGTTGCTTGCCTTGATGGCGTGGGTCGCGAGGATAATGTTGCCGCTGCCGACCGGTGGATAGGCAAGCTGTTCGATGCGTTTGACGCCATTGGCGACACGCCCGGCCTATGCCATAAGCGCGAAGACGTGACCGCTTACCCGGTTCGGTTGGGCGCCTGGCCATCTAGCGCTCCACATCGCGACCCGTTGTGTCGACGATGCTTGAGCAGAGTTTAATATCCGGTTCGTTCACCATCCTTGTTGCTTTGACTTGATATCGGCTCGGATGGCGGATCTGACGTTTGCTGAGCCACAGGAGGTGCTCAATGGCTGAGCTGTATCGCTATGCCGCGTTCTTGACGTACTCCAGCAAAGATGCAGCGTTTGCACGCCGGTTGCATGCAGCTCTCGAAGGATTTCACATCCCAAAGACTCTCGGCCACTTTGATTTGGCCGGCAAACCCAATCGCGTCTATCCCGTATTTCGTGACCGTGAAGAGTTGGCTGCAGGTTTGCTTGGAACAGAACTGGAAGCAGCTCTGCGTGCGTCCAATGCACTCATAGTCGTCTGTTCGCCCAATGCGGTGGCGAGCCCGTGGGTCGACACTGAAGTGCGGTACTTTCTATCGCTTGGGCGGCCCGAGCGGGCCTTCGCGATCATCGCGGAAGGTGAGCCAAATGCATCCGCCAGTGGCAATCCCGATCAGGAGTGTTTTCCCGCGGCAGTGCGGGAGGGGCCACGCGAGTGGCTGGCCGCTGACGCGAGAGAGACGAAAGACGGCTTTCGCAACGCGTGGCTGAAGGTTGTCGCCGGCCTCCTCTCGGTGAACGCTGGTGTGCTTCGGGATCGTGACCGGCAGCGGCGAGGTCGTGTTGTGTTGCTCGCCATAGCCGGCTGGTTCGCACTGGCGGCCCTCATCGCGACCGGTGTGGGAAAGTTAGAGCTCTCCGATGCGCGGGAGGCTTTCACGGCGCGCGCGATCCTGCTGGCCGAACGCGGCGAAAGAACGTCTGCGCTTCCCTTTGCGCTGGCGGGGCTTGGCGGAGACCGCCCACGCGCCGAGGCTGCTCTGGAAACTCTCGGAGGACGCCTACGTCTGGTTGCAGTCTTGGACGCACCTCAGCCCAACGCCGAAATGCAACTTTCATCTGACGGGAAGATACTGGTCACACGCTCGGGGAACTATGAACTCGCGTTGTGGAACACCACCGATGGAACCAAGCGCGCACCGATGCATACCGCAGAGCGTTTTTGGTTTGAGGAGGACGGCCTGCGCATCGTCTTGTATTCGGCACCCTCCCTCGAGATCGTTGACGTGGGCTCGGGCGCTTCACTTGCACCACGGGAGGAGGTCTGGGCTGCGCGACTCGGCGACAGCGTGTTTGTCAGTGGAGGCGTAGCCGCGGCACAGATCGCGAGCGACAGCGTCAGGGCCTGGGATGTCAGCGTCGCGCGGCCCATCGCAACCCTTGAGTCGCCCGGCGTGAGGACGCCGCTCTTTCTTTCGGCATCAGGACGATTGCTAGTGACTTGCAACGACGCTGGAAGCTGCAGCGTGTGGGATGTTCGGCACCAAAGAAAGCTTGCAGTTCTCCGATCTGTTTACGGCGACCTCGCCATTTCGGCAACCGATGACCGGATCGCTGCTAAGTCCGGCTACGACACCATAACGATCTGGGACGCCACCTCTGGAGCGGTCGTGAGGAAAGTTTCTATCCCAGGCAACGTTCATAGTCCGATCTTTTCAAGCGACGGAACGCGACTCGCGGTGTCTTCGGCCGGGACGCGCGGGCAACTGCTGGATTCAGCCAATGGTAATCTAATCGCCGACCTTGGAGCCGTAGAAGAGAAGACAAACGCGATGACCTTCTCAGACGACGGCACTCGATTGACGGTGATCGGTCAAGGTTCCACTGGAACGCTCTGGGACTCCAAGTCCGGCAAGAAGCTACTTGCATTCGATGCCAAGGACAGCGCCGCCCTGATCCGGATGTCCCCGAATGCAGACCGGTTGCTCGTCCAATCTTTTGATTTGAAAACGTCGCTATGGGATGGATCCTCTGGCCGAGAGATCCAGGACTTAGGCTCGATGGACAGGATCGAGTCGACGATGTTCTCCTCGTCGAACGGCCCCTTCTTCATTCGCACGATCAACGCCGGGGCGAGCATTTGGACTCACGAAGGACAGAAGGTTGCCGACTTGGGACCGGGGAGCGAGCTTGATTTCCAGATTTCCAAAGACGGTAGTCGCGCAGCCGGATTTGCCGGCGACGGCGTTGTCGAAATCTGGGATTTGTCGCGCCCGCCGATTGCGGGAATGGGTGAAGAACTACGTTCGCGGATTTGCGCCGCCAACGGTCGAGCGACGCCAGCGTTCCGGCGGGCAGCACGCGAAGGTAACGATCCCGTGGCAGCTTACTTGAAGGGCCGTCCCTGGAGAGTTTGCGACTGGCGCGGGTTGGGACAAGCAGCGGGTTGGGTACAGACCGCGCGCTACTGGGCCGTAAAGTGGGGTCTCTTAGGTGACTACCGCCAGAATGAATGAGCGCGTACGGCCAGCCAAGCCTCTGCAGGCGGCCTGATACACTAGCGTGGCGCTTGACGCGCTGATTTAAGGTTCGCCGGCCCTTGGTTTCCGTTGCCTGACTAACTGCGCTCGCTCCCCAGTCCTGAGCACCTCAGCTCCTAGTTGGCAAGTTGCAGCTCGATATGCGCGTTCGGAAAGCTCATTTCGTGGAGGACGGTCGACTCCACGCCTCTTGTCTGCGTTGATGTGCCTGGAGCGTTGTGTAGATTGATTTTCGCAGCTATTTTACGACCATTACGCACGACAAGTTTGATGATTCTGATCAAACAGGGCAAAGGAAGCCTTGTTGCATAGTGAGACTTTCCAGCCATTCCTGGCCGGGCACATCCCGCCGGAATGGTTCTTGATTCGCGACGATCACTTGAGCGACGTCCGCGGATTGCTGGAAAGGCTCGGATTCACAATTGGCGACTCATTAGATCCACCAATGCAGAGCCCCGCGAAAGATCCGCAGGCGGCCATCATTCGAATCAGGTCGATTCCGAAGCAAGGCCGCCGACTGTAGAGTCAAGCTGGATTTTATGTTTGTAGCGGCCTTGCCAGTGCGGGTGCTAGCGGAAGCACGCAGTACCGGACGATTGCGCTGAATTTAGGAGCTTGTGCGACGCTCAGCAGTTCCGATTTCGATCCACCTGCTCAAAAAGACGTCGATGTTCTACCGCCCGGCCCATCGTGACGAGGCCTCCGAAAATGGAAATCCAGCAAAGCATGGCAGAAAAGTCTTCTCTCGATAACACTCTTCCGCTGCATCTCAGCCTTCCAACCGGTGACTTTTTCAACACCCAAGCTTGTTATCAACAAGTACCCGCCAAGGAGCTGGATTTCGTCGGCCAGTTCGGCGTAATGTTCAGGCTATAAGAGATCCTTTGCGTGTGCCTTTGGTCAAATCTGGAAGACCGAAAGGATCAAACGACCATGAGAATGAGTCAAAGGCCGCAGGCGTGGGGGATTGTTCTGATTTGCCTCGTCGCGCTGGGTTTCTTCACAATCCCAGCCCAGGCGCGCCGGGCGCCGCAGGTATTGCATAAGCATGTCCGACCGGCGGTGGCGAACGGGCAGGCCGCACGTCTCGGCGCAATGTCCCACAATCAGCGCATGGGATTGGCGATCATTTTGCCGCTGCGCAATCAAAGCGAGCTGACGAGCTTATTAAAACGGGTCTATGACCCGTCCAGCCCGGATTACCGGCATTTTCTCACGGTGGCCCAGTTCACGGAGCGGTTTGGTCCGACCAAACTTGATTACCAGGCTGTGGTGAAGTTCGCGCGATCCAAAGGCTTCAGCGTAACGAATGCGCCGGCGAACCGGATGCTGGTGCATATTGACGGGACAGTGTCCCAGGTCAACCGAGCTTTCCATGTGACCATGATGAACTATCGGCATCCAACCGAGAATCGAAACGTATATTCGCCGGATCGCGAGCCGTCGCTCGATCTCAGTGTACCGGTGGCGCACATCGCGGGGATGAATAATTTCTCGATGCCGCGGCCCAAGTTCAAGCGGGCTCCGCCGAATTTCCGCCGGAATGCAGTTGGCTCTGGTCCGAGCGGTGCGTACCTGGGCAGCGACATGCGCGCAGCCTACTACGGCGGAACCGCGCTCGCCGGGAGCGGGCAAGCCGTAGGGCTGCTGGAGTTCGACGGTTATAACATGAGCGATGTCACCGCCTCGTTTGCGGGGCAGCCAAACAGCGTTCCCATTCAAAACGTGTTAATCGATGGCGCCGCTGCCGGCTCTGATGGCGATGATGGAGAACAAGTTCTGGACATCGTGCAGGCAGCGTCGATGGCTCCCGGCCTGAGCCAGGTTCGCGTTTACATTGCTCCGGGGAATTCACAGATTGGAGTTGGAGACGTTGATATCTTCAACCAGATGGCGGCGGAAAATATCGCAAAACAACTTAGCTGCTCATGGGGATGGAATCCGGACGACACTGCGCAGCTTGATCCCATATTTCAGGAATTCGCGGCGCAAGGCCAGACTCTGTTCGTAGCTTCCGGGGACGCGGGGGCGTATACGGGGTCGAACCCAACTGACAACAGCTATCCGGCGGAGTCCGTTTACGTGGTCGCTGTGGGCGGAACGGATTTGACCACGAATGGCACGGGCGGTGCCTGGCAATCGGAAACCGCATGGGCCGACAGCAGCGGCGGTCCTGCCGACGATGGCTTCACGATTCCGAGTTGGCAGGCCGGCGTGGCCAATTCCACGAATCAGGCTTCCACGAGCGTGCGCAATGTGCCGGACGTAGCGGCGGAGGGGAATACCGACAACTTTCTCTGCGACCAGGGTTCCTGCACGGGAGATTACGGCGGGACCAGCTTCGCAGCGCCGCGGTGGGCCGGCTTTCTGGCGCTCGTGAACCAACAATCGGCGGCCAACGGCGGTTCAAGCCTGGGCTTCATTAATCCCGCGGTCTACTCGATCGGTGAGAGCGCAAACTATAACAACGTCT
>Ga0210410_10001996_pt1 | contig 18541 bp, 16 predicted proteins | sample IncBWC4MmetaG_FD_161058 | JGI IMG/M metagenome (GOLD analysis project Ga0210410, IMG submission 161058) | Forest soil microbial communities from Barre Woods Harvard Forest LTER site, Petersham, Massachusetts, United States - Inc-BW-C-4-M | ecosystem: Environmental > Terrestrial > Soil >... | reverse complement strand
TGCGTACGCCGTCTACTTTCCGTGGGTGTCGCTCGCAACCGTGATGTTGGACGGTTACGTCGACCAGGCAGAGGACGCCGCGGGCGGCTCGCACAGCTACCTCGAGCACTACGGCGATGAAGCGCTCGCCAGCACGCGCCTGCGCGAGAGCATCGAGCGCTCGGCGCGCGGCGTCATGGGCCTGCCGAACGGTCATCGGCACGCCGTGCTCGTGGCGTGCATGACCGCGATGTATCTGTCCAAGGACAGCGCGCGCGCGCCTGAGCTGCGCGAGACGACGCGCGAGCTGGTTGCCGCGGGCGGCTCGCTCACGCGCCTGCTGCTGCCGGTCCTGCGGCTGTGGCGCATCCGCTACGGGCAACGGTCGGCGTGACGCCGGGCCGCGGAGCTGGCGCACGTCGATGCCTACGCGTGAGTACTCGGCGCCAGGGGCTAGGCGGCGCTGAATGCCGGAAATAAGGTGCTAGCGGCGTCTGGTGGTCCCTGGCGGCATCCAACCCCAAGGGATTGCCACACGGATGGCGGGGGTCCCGTCCCCCACGTACCCCGCCCCCAGGCGCACGGGAGGAGGTGGAGGGCAGGGACGCGCCGAGCGCTCGGCGTGTCCTCGCCTCCTCCCGACCCCGGGTCGCCGTCACACGAACCAACGCGCGAGATGAGCCAGCACGACGACGCCGAGGACGTAAGCGAACCTGGGATCGGCTGGCAGCTCGCATTGCTTCGTCACTGCGTCCACGAGACGCGCTCGCTCGCGGGCGCGATCGAAGGAGCGCTTGCCGCGTTCGACCCCGACGGGCTCAACGCCGGCTCCGGCGTCGTGTTGAGCGCTGGAGCGTTGGGTCAGGTCGCCGAGGACGTGATGGAGCTGCAGGATCTCGCCGATCTTGCGGGCGTGATCGCGGGCGGCCTTCCCTCGCGCTGGGACTCGCTCGTGCTGTCCGCCGAGGACGTGGGCGACGAAGCCGAGCTGGCGCTGCGCGCCGGCAGCGGGTACCGCAGGAGCGTTGCGCTCAGCGCCTGCCTGCTGCGGCACCGCAGCGGCTTTCACGCGCTCGCCGACGCGCTCGCGAGCGAGCCCGGGCTCGTCTCCCGCTGGGGGACGCTCACGGTCCGTGAGCTGCTGACGGGCTTCCGCGACGGCGACACGGCCCTGACCCGGCGCGTCTGCGTCGCCGCCGCGATCCATCCGGACACCGAGTGGGCCGACCTCGACGCGCGCGAGGTCGCGCGCGTCGCCGACGCGCTCCGCGGAGCAGCCGATGCCTGACGATCGTCATCCGCGCGAGGGCGAGGTCGCCGACGCGCGCGACACGCAGCGTGCGCGGCAACGCCTCGTGCAGCAGGTCCGCGCAAGCCTGCGCGCGGCCGACGTCTACGCCCGCGTGCTGAGCGACCGCTTCGAGCTGGCGTGCACGACCGATCCCCACCTCCTCGACGGCGTCCCCGCGGACCTCCTCCCGCACCTGATCGCCGCCTCCGACGCCTTCCAGGACGGAGCCCGGCATGCGCTCTGGCACATCGAGCCCGAGCTGGCGCGCAACGCTCGTGTCATCGCCGACCTCGCACGCGAGAGCGCCGGCGTGTCGTCCGCGGAGTCGCGGTGACCGCTAGCGCGACCGCGCGCCGGCGGCGAGGCCGCGCAGCCGCGCGGCGAGCACGAGCGACGCCTCGAACAGCGTGATCTGGCCGCCGGCGGCGAACCACGCGGCGGCGCCTGCCTCGTCGGCGGCGACGCCGCACAGCGGCGTGCCCTGCTCGCGCGCGGCGGTGACGAAGGCGTCGATCGCGGCCTGCACGTCGGGGTGGTCGACCTCGCCGGGGTGGCCGAGCGACGCCGCGAGGTCGGCGGTGCCGACGAACGCGACGTCGACGCCGGGGGTGGCGAGTATCCCCGCCGCGTTCGGCACCGCCTCGGCGTCCTCGAGCTGCACGGCGACGAGCGTGCGTCGGCGTGCGTCGGCGAAGTGCTCGGCGACCGTGCGTGAGCCGTAGCCGGCGGCGGGCGTGCTGAGCGCGAAGCCGCGCCGCCCCTCCGGCGGGTAGCGCGCGGCGGAGACGACGGCCTGTGCCTGGGCGCCGGTGGTGACGTGCGGGACGATCACGCCGTCGGCGCCGGCGTCGAGCGCGCGCAGGATCTCCGGCGTCTCGGGGCCGCCGACGCGCACGAGCGCGCCGAGCCCCGCGGCCGCGGCCGAGCGCAGGTGGTGGTGCAGCGCGACGCCGTCGGCCAGGCCGTGCTCGGTGTCGATCGCGACAAGATCGAAGCCGCTGTGGCCGGCGATCTCGACGACCGCCGGGGCGGGCAGCTTGACGATCAGCCCGAGCAGTCGCTCGCCCGCGCGCACGCGCTCCGCGAGCAGCGGGGCAGGGGCCGAAGCATCCGACATCCAGTGATCATATCTCATTGTTTGACGCGAGCGCCCGGTTGTCGCCGGCGGCGCTCGTCGCCGCGACCGGGAACCGCGTCCTCGGCGTGCTCGTGGAGCGGGGCGGCCTGACAGCAGGGGCTTGACACGATGATTTGCTTAGTGATTCGATCTCTGTATGGGCACTGCCATGCACCCGCCGGCGCGCACCGACGCCGGCGAGATCCTCGTCACCTGGCCTGACTTCGACGTTGCGCTGCACGGCCCGGCGTTCGCCGCGCGCGGGCTCGTGCCGCGGCTGGAGCCGAAGCGCGGCACGCGCACCCCCGAGGAGCTGCGCTCGCTTGCGGCGGACGCCGTCGGCGCGATCGTCAGCACCGACCCGTTCGACGCCGAGGTGCTCGCCGCGACGCCCTCGTTGCGCGTGATCGCGCGCGTCGGCGTCGGCGTCGACTCGATCGACCTCGAGGCCGCGACCGCCCACGGCGTCGTCGTCACCGTCACCCCGGGCGCGAACGAGGCGACCGTCGCCGACCACACGCTCACGATGATGCTCGCCGCCGTGCGGCGCGTCGTCGAGCACGACGCCGGCGTCCGCGGCGGCGGGTGGGACCGCACCGGCGCGCTGACGCCGGGGCAGCTCAGCGGCAGCACGGTCGGGCTCGTGGGCTACGGTCGCATCGGGCGGCTCGTCGCCGAGCGCCTGCACGGCTTCGGGGTGGAGGTGCTCGCCGCGGATCCGGCGGTGAGCGCTGCCGACGGGGACGTCGAGCTGCTGCCGCTGGCCGAGCTGCTCGCGCGCGCGGACGTCGTCTCGCTCCATTGTCCGCTGCTGCCGCAGACGCGCGACCTGATCGGCGCCGCCGAGCTTGCGGCGATGCGTCCCGACGCGATCGTCGTGAACACGAGCCGCGGCGGCCTGATCGACGAGGAGGCGCTCGCCGACGCGCTGGAGCAGGGCCGGCTGAGCGCCGCCGCGCTCGACGTCTTCGCCGCGGAGCCGCCGCATGGGTCGCGCCTGCTGGCGCTCCCGAACGTGCTGTTGAGCCCGCACGTCGCGGGGCTCAGCGAGCGGTCGATCCAAGAGATGACCCGCCGTGCGACCGCCTCCGTGGTCGACGTCATCGACGGCCGGCAGCCCCGGCACGTTGCCAACCCCGAGGTGCTCGAGCGGCTCGGCCTCCAAGCCGCAGCCGCTCCGGCGGACGCGGATGGAGCGCACGATGCCTGAGGGGCTCACGGCGCGGTCGCCGCCGGAGCGAAGCTCACCGGCACCGTCCTGACGCTGCCCGGCGCGACTGCCGCGAGCTGCTCGCGGAGCCGTTCGACCTCGTGTGGGCCCGCACCGAGATGTAATCAGCAGTAGACTGCTCACTCGTGCCCGAGCCGCCTGCCATCACCGACCTCGCGGCCCGGTTGCACGAGCACCTGGCTGCGCGCCGTGCCGAGCTGCTCGACGACCTCGCCACGCTCGTGGCGCTCGAGTCGCCGTCCGAGGACGTCGCTGCGCTGAACCGGACGGCGGACTGGCTGGAGGCGTGGCTCGCGCCGGTCGGCCGCGTGACTGTCCTGCCCGGCGCCGACGGGCGACGCCATCTGCTGCTGGAGCCGTCCGGCGTCCGCGAGCGCAGCGCGCTGCTGATGTGCCACTACGACACCGTCTGGCCGCTCGGCACGACCGCTGCGTGGGGCTTCGCGATCGACGGCGACGTCGCCACCGGCCCGGGCGTGTTCGACATGAAGGCGAGCATCGTCACCGCCCGCCACGCGCTGCTCGCGCTGCAGGAGCTGGGGCTGCCGTGCAACGCCCGCCTGCTCGTGACGGCCGACGAGGAGATCGGCAACCGCACGAGCCGCGCGCTGATCGAGGCGCAGGCGCCACGCACGGTCGCGGCGCTCGTGCTCGAGCCGCCGCTCGACGACGGCCGCCTCAAGACGGAGCGCAAGGGCCGCGGTCAGGCGCGCATCGCCGTGCGCGGGCGCGCCGCGCACGCAGGCGTCTCGCCGGAGGCGGGGATCAACGCGATCGAGGAGTTGGCGCGGCTCGTGCTCGCCGTGCGCGAGGTCGCCGGCGCGCTGCCGGGCGTGAGCGCGACGGTCGGGCAGATCAGAGGCGGAACCGCCGTCAACGTCGTGCCCGAGCACGCCGAGATCGAGATCGACCTGCGCGCGTGGACGGCCGCCGACCTGACAGAGCTGAAGGCGCGGCTCGAGGCGCTCGGCCCGTACGACCCGGCCGCCGGCGTCGACGTGGCGGTGACGATCGAGCGCCCGCCGATGGAGCGGATGGACGCGGTCGACGCGCTGCTCGCGCGCTGTCGCGAGGCCGCTGGCGCACTCGGGCTGACGATCGCCGAGGGCCGCACCGGCGGCTGCAGCGAGGGCAACTTCATGGCGGCCGTCGGCGTGCCGACGCTCGACGGGCTCGGCGTCCGCGGCTTCGGCCCGCACACGCGCGAGGAGCGCATCGATCTCGCTCACCTGCTGCCGCAGGCAGCGCTCGTCGGTGCGCTCGCGGCCGACCTCGGCGCGGATTCGGCCTGAGCGCCCACGGCGCGCGGTGCCGCGTGGACATGGCCCGCACGCGGTGGCGGATCCGGCACGTGCGTGGCCCGCGCGGCGCATGGCGCGCGGGCGGGCGCTCGCGCGTACACCAGCTCGGCAGAGCGCGAGTCCACGACCAGTCCTTTTCGGCGAACGGCGAAACCCGTCAGTTCGCGCGCTTTCGGTCAGCAATGCGCCGCTGCGGCACATCGTGGCACGCGCGAGGTGACGTTGTGCACGAACCTCCGCGCTCGCACCCTTGACACTCAGGTGAGCCAGTGATTTGTTCACTGTTCGCGTCGCGAGCGAATGTCCACTGCGGGTCCCGCCTTTCGTGAAGTTGATGCAAGGCGGCAAACATGGGAGAGAGAATGGGTCTCACGCCAGAACGGATGATCCCGGACTACACCCGGGCTGCGTTTCTCCGCCGTGCTGCCGGTTCGGCGATCGCCGTGTCGAGCGGCGGCGTCCTGCTCGCCGCCTGCGGCAGCGACTCCAAGGGTGGCACCGGAGGCGTTGCAACTGCGCCGAAGGGCACCCCCCCGACGAAGCCGACGGGCGTCGCCCGTCTCGCGATGCTCGGTCCGGTCGCGACGCTCGACCCGGCGCGCAAGGGTGACTATCAGTCGTACTACACGACCGAGGCCGCGTACGACGGCCTGACGAACTGGTCGCAGGATCCGACGAGACTCGCGGCGGGCTTGGCGACGTCGTGGCAGAGCAACGCCGACGCGACGGAGTGGACGTTCACCCTGCGCGATGGTGTCACCTTCCACGACGGTGAGCCGTTGACGTCGGAGTCGGTGAAGAAGTCCATGGAGCACTACCTCAGAGGCAAGGGCTCCTACATGGGCGCGTACGTCGGTACGTTCTCGTCGATCGACGCGTCGGATCCGAAGAAGGTCGTGATCCGTTACAAGGATCCGTTTCCGGATCTCGCGCGCAACATGCCTTGGCTGGGGATCATCTCGGCGAAGGCGCTGACCGGCAGCCCGGATCAGATCGCGAAGCGCCTGGACGCGAGATCGGCTGGTGCCGGCGCGTTCGTGATCACGCGCTCGCCCGACGGTGGAACGGTGACCGGTGACGCGTTCGGCGCGTATTGGGGCGCGGGTCCGTACTTGCAGCAGCTCGTGTTCCGGGCGGTGCCGGTGAAGAGCGCGCAGGTCTCGGCGCTGCGCTCGAATGACCTGCAGTGGATTCCGCAGGTCGTGCCCCAGACGCTGAGCTCGCTCCAGGGCGCGTTCAACACGAGCGGCCAGGTCGGCTGGCTGCAGTACATGGTCAACTTCGCATGCGATCTCGCGCCTACGGACAATGCGCAGGTGCGTCAGGCGATCTCGTACGCAATCGATCGCGAGGCGATCTTGAAGGCGGTGCTGCAGGGCCAGGGCGAGGTGGCGAACAGCTTCATGCCGCCGGGCTGCTACGGCTCGCAGACGACCAACCCGCGCTACGACTTCGACGCCGCGAGAGCGAAGTCGATGATCAGCAGACTCGGCTCGTTGCCGACCGTCCAGATCTCGTACGACCCGAACTCGGACCTCGACACGCAGATCGCGCAGGTGATGGCGCAACAGGTGAGCGAGGCGGGCCTGAAGACGATCGCGCACGCGATCAACTCGGCGGAGGCCGGAAACGAGTACGACCCATCCAAGAAGCGGCTGTTCGGCATGAGCCTGCAGCAGTTCGGTTGGATCAACGGCGGGCCGTTCTTCTTCGCTCCGGGCGGTGCGTACAACCTCGCGACGCTGTGTCGCTACAGAAACCAGGCGTTCGATGCGTTGATGGTGAGAGCGAACGCGGTCGCGGACAGCCCGCAGCGGCTCGACGCGCTCCACGTGATGCAGGACTTCTTTGCGAGAGAGGCGGTCGTGCTGCCGTTGTTCAACCTGCTCGCGACGGATGTGTTCTCGAGAGATCTCCAGGGCTACGTGACGGCGAAGGACGGCTTCGGGCCGCGCTTCAACGGCATGTACTACGCGAAGGGCGCCTGAGCGAGGGGGCCGACCCTTCGGAGGGGTGAACACACGGTGCGGACGTTCGTCACGTTCATCGGGTCACGGTTGCTGCAGGGCGTGCTGGTCGTCCTCGGCGCCGTGATCTTCGGCTACCTGTTGATCAACGGGGCCGGCGACCCGGTCGCCGGCCTCGCGACGCGGCAGTTGACTGCGGCGCAGAGAGCCGCATTGATTCACCAGTATGGGTATGACATTCCGTTGGTGCCGCGGTTCTTTCACTACTTCGGTGGCTTGTTGCGGGGTGACTTCGGTCAGTCGTTCCATTCCGAGGACTCGGCGATCGGGCTGGTGATGCACGCGTTGCCGCAGACGGGACTGCTGGTCGGTGTCGCGATTGCGGTGGCGCTGGCTGTGGCGGTGCCGGTATCGATCTTCTCGGTGCTGCGCCGCAACTCGCGCTGGGACACGGGCGTGCGTCAGACGTTGGTCGTCATGCAGGGGATCCCCGACTTCTGGTTCGCGCTGCTGTTGGTGTTGATCTTCTCGGTGCAGCTCGCGCTGCTGCCGTCGATCGCGAACGGGACGCCGGAGGCGATCATCTTGCCGGCGGCGGCGTTGTCGTTGCCGTTGATGGCGACGTTGGTGCGGATCTATCGCGGGGAGATGCTCGAGGTGCTGGGTGCGGACTTCGTCGCGGCGTTGCGTGCTCGCGGGCTGGGGAATCGCGACATCGTGGTGCGTCATGCTGCGCCGAATGCGCTGCCGGCCCTGATCACGTTCGTCGCGGTCCAGCTCGGCTGGCTGCTCGGCGGCACGCTGGTGGTGGAGACGATCTTCGGCTGGGAGGGGATCGGGTCGCTGGCGATCACGGCGGTGCAGAACACCGATCTGCCGGTGCTGGAGGCGCTGATCATCGTCGTCGCGATCGTCTACGTCGCGATCAGCCTGTTGGCGGACCTGTTGCTGTTCGCGCTCGACCCGCGGATCCGGGTGCCGAGCGCATGACCGGCCAGACGATCACCGTTCCGGGCGGCCGGCTGCGGCGCCTCACGCGCCGTCACGGGGCGCGCTGGCCGGGATCGCTGCGGGTCGCGGTCGCGATCCTGAGCGGCGCGGCGCTGCTTGCGCTGGTCGGTGCGCTCGCGCTGCCCGATCCCAACCACCAGGATCTGCTCGCGGCGTTCGCGAAGCCGGGCACCGGCGGGCACCTGCTCGGAGCCGACGCGTTGGGGCGCGACATGCTGTCGGGGATCGCGGCGAGCATCGTGACGGCGGCGATCGTGAGCGTCTCGGTCGTCGTGATCTCCGGGACGATCGGCGTCTTCGCGGGGATTCTCGCGGGCTATCGCGGCGGCGTGATCGATGCGGTCGTGATGCGGCTGGTGGATCTGCAGCTCGCGATCCCGCCGCTGCTCTTGTTCGTTGCTGGCGCTGCGGTGCTGGGCCGTGACCTGTTGATGGTGATCTTGCTGCTGTGCATCCCGTCGTGGGTGCCCTATGCGCGCGTGGTGCGCAGCCGGGTGCTGGTCGAGCGTGAGCGTTCGTCGATCACGGCGGCTCGCCTTGCAGGGAGCAGCCACTTGCGGATCATGCGCCGCAATCTGCTGCCGGCGACGGTCAAGCTCGTGATCGTGCTGGGCTCGTTGCAGATGGGCTGGATCCTGCTGTGGGAGTCGTCGTTGAGCTTCGTCTCGCTCGGCGTCCAGCCGCCGCATCTGAGCTTCGGGGTGCTGATCTCCCAGGGCCGCAACTCGCTCGCGCAGGCGTGGTGGGTCGTGGTGTTCCCCGGCATCGTCCTCGCGCTGCTCGTGTTGGCCGCCAACTCGCTTGGTGACGGGCTGCGTGACAAGCTCGACGTCGACGCGGAGATCCTCGACTGATGCTCTCGGAGACCGAACCATCCATGACGACCGAGCGCGCGGGACACCGTGTCAGCGACCTGCGGGTGCTCGCGCGCGAGGGCGGCAGCGTTCTGGTCGAGCATGTCGATCTCGCGCTCGCGCCGCGTGAGATCGTCGGGATCGTCGGTGAGACGGGTGCGGGCAAGACGTTGACGACGCGGGCGCTGCTCGGCTTGCTGCCGTCGAGCCTTGCGGCGACCGGCACGCTTCAGATGGGCGACGCGGACCCGGTCGAGCTGGCCGATCTGCGTGCGCTGCGTCGTCAGCTCGGTCGCACCGTGGGCTGCGTGCTGCAGAACCCGATGACGATGCTCGACCCGATCCAGCGGATCAAGCGCCAGTTGGTGGAGGGCGTCACGCGCAGTCGCCTGCTTGAGAAGCGGGCGGCGAGCGAGCGCGCGGTCGCGTTGCTGGAGCGGATGGGGTTCCGTGATCCTGAGGCGGTCGGCAAGCTGTATCCGCATCAGCTCAGCGGTGGGATGGCGCAGCGTGTCGCGATCGCGATGTGCTTGATGTCGAGCCCGGACTTGATCGTCTTGGATGAGCCGACCTCGGCCTTGGATGCGCACACGCGGATCAGCGTGCTCGAGCTGTTGCGCGACGCAGCGGGCGAGCAGGGCGCTGCGGTGATCCTCGTCGGTCACGACCTCGGTCTGGTCCAGCGCTTCTGCGATCGGCTGGTCGTGATGTACGCCGGGACGGTCGTCGAGGACGGGCCGGCGCGTGAGATCGCCCGCAGCCCCCAGCATCCGTACACGCAGGCGCTGCTGGCCTGCTCGGCGACCCTGTCCGCCCCGAACCGCGAGCGCCTCCGGTCGATCCCCGGCACCGTCCCGTCGCCGGCCGAGCGGCCGCACGGCTGCCCGTTCCACACGCGCTGCGCGCACGTGTTCGAGCGCTGCGTCGAGGAGCGTCCCCGGCTCGGTGGCGAGCCTGGCTCACGCGCCGCCTGCCACCTCGCACCCAACGTGTCCGATGTTGCCATCGCACCCGACGCTCCCACTGCGCCACACGCTCCCAACTCACCCGGCATCGCCAGAGGCCCGAAGGAAAGAGACGCCGATGCCACCGGCTGAACGACCCACTGACCCGGCCGCGAACGGCGCGCCTCCCGTCGAGCCGGTGCTCGTCGCGCAGGACGTCAGCGTCGTCTACCGCACCCGCGGCGTGACCCGCCACGCGCTCAGCAACGTCAGCTTCACGCTCGAGCGCGGCAAGACGCTCGCGATCGTCGGTGAGAGCGGCGCGGGCAAGTCGACGCTGACGCGCGTCGTCGCAGGGCTGGAGCGGCCGGCGACGGGGAGCGTTCGGGTGCTCGGCAAGCCGCCAAGGCTGCGCGCGGGGGCGGTCTCGCCGGTGCAGATCGTCTTCCAGCACCCGCAAGCCGCGCTCAACCCCTACACCACCGTCGGGGACAGCATCGCGGAGCCGTTGCAGAAGCTCCCGCGCGAAACGCGGCGTGCGCGGGTCGCCGAGCTGCTGGAGCAGGTCGGCCTCGACCCCCGCCGCGCCGACGAGAAACCGACCCGCTTCAGCGGCGGCCAGCTCCAACGCATCGTGCTCGCCCGCGCGCTCGCCGCCAACCCCGCGCTGTTGATCTGCGACGAGGCGACCTCCGCGCTCGACGTCTCCGTCCAGGCACAGATCGCGAACCTGCTGCTCGACCTCCAAGCCGAGAAGGGCTTCGCGTGCCTGCTCGTCACGCACGACCTCGGGCTCGCGCACGTCCTCGCCGACGACGTGCTCGTCCTCCAGCACGGCAACGCCGTCGAGACCGGCGACGTCACCACCTTCTTCGCCGGCCCCACCTCCGACTACGCGCAAGGCCTCCTTGCCGCCACACGCGAGCAAGCGACCGAGGCGGTGTGAGCGCGGCGCGGAGCATGACGTCGCCGCGCCACCTCGTCTGCGTGCGCGGCTGCGTGCGAACGGGTCGTCGTGGCTGGTCGCGAGATCGTCAACCGCGGTGGTCCGACGTCACGACGATGGAGGCGCCGTCGCCGAATGGCGCGCCCCGAAGCATTTCGACCCTCGACCCGGTGGATGACGAATGACCGATGAACTCTGGACCCGTTCCGCGCTGGAGCTCGCGGCGCTCGTGCGCACGCGCGAGGTCTCGCCGGTGGAGCTGGTGGACGTCGTCCTGCGGCGGATCGAGGAGCGCAACGCGCGCACGAACGCGTTCGTGACGCTTGTGCCCGAGCGCGCGGCCGCGGCGGCGCGTGAGGCCGAGCGGGCGGTGCTCGCGGGCGAGTCGCTCGGCTCGCTGCACGGCGTCCCGATCGCGATCAAGGATCTGGAGGCGACCGCCGGCGTGCGCACGACCTTCGGCATGACGGCCTTCCGCGACCACGTGCCGGACGAGACCGCGGTCTGCGTCGAACGGCTGCTCGGCGGCGGCGCGGGAGCGATCATGGTCGGCAAGACGAACGCGCCGGAGCTGGGGCACAAGAGCATCACGGACAACGCGCTGTTCGGCCCGACGAGCACGCCGTTCGCGCAGGGGATGAACGCGGGCGGCTCCTCGGGCGGGAGCGCGGCGGCGGTCGGCGACGGGCTCGTGCCGATCGCGCAGGGCGGCGACGGGGGCGGCTCGATCCGCATCCCGGCGGCGCTGTGCGGCGTCTACGGCCTCAAGCCGTCGTTCGGGCGCGTGCCGATCGCGGCGGCGCCGAACGCGTACCTCGCACCGCCATTCGTCGGGATGGGACCGCTGACGCGGACGGTCGCGGACGCGGCGGCGATGCTCGATGCGATGAGCGGCCCGGACCCGCGCGACCCGTTCGCGCTGCCGGCGGCCGCGTTGGGGCTGGCCGACGCGCTCGACGCGCCGCTCGCCGGGCTGCGCGTCGCGTACAGCCGCGACCTCGACGTGTTCGACGTCGACGCTGACGTCGCCGCCGTCTGCGAGCAGGCGGTCGCGGCGCTCGCGGCTGCGGGCGCGACGGTCGAGCAGGTGACGCTCGGGCTGACGCGCTCGCAGGAGGAGTACCGCGTGACGTGGCAGGGCGAGATCGCGGTCAAGAACGCGAACGCGTTCGCAGCGATGCGCGCAGCCGGCGTCGACCTCGACGCGCCGGAGAACCGGCCGACGCCGTACCTGCGCGCGGCGGCCGAGCGCGGGGAGGCGATGCGCGCCGTCGACTACGACGCGATCGGGATCCTCAAGTCGGAGGTCTTCCACGCGATCGAGCGCGTCTTCGCCGATCACGACCTGCTCGTCTCGCCGACGTGTGCGGTCGGCGGGGTGGCGAACCCGGCGCCCGGCAGCCTGACCGGCCCGGACGCGCTGCTCGACGCGGTCGCGAATCCGCTCGTCGGTCGCACGCTCGCGTACTTCTTCAACATGACCGGCCACCCCGCGGCCTCCGCGCCGGCCGGGCTCACGCCGGCCGGCCTGCCGGTCGGGCTGCAGATCGTCGGACCCCGCTGGCGCGAGGATCTCGTCGTGCAGGCGAGCGCCGGGCTGGAGCGCGTGCGGCCGTGGGTGCACCTGTATCGCGACTGAGTGATGGCTTATCAGGCCACCCTGTGATTAGATCTCGACCATGGATCGACTGCACCGCGGCCCGCTGCGCACGCTGATCGCGGCGATCGTCGGCGGACGAGCCGTCCCCGGCGAGCAGCTGCCGCGCGAGGCCGATCTCGCCGAGCAGTTCGGCGTCAGTCGCGCCACGTCGCGGGAGTTCATCCGCGGACTCGAGGAGCGCGGGCTGATCAGCGTCAAGCACGGGCGGGGAGCGACCGTCAACCCGCCGGAGCTGTGGGACAAGCTCGACGCCGACGTGCTCGCCGCGCTGCTCGCGGGCGAGCGCCGCCTCAAGCTGCTCGGCGACTTCCTCGAGATGCGGCGGATCTTCGAGATCCAGGCTGCGGGGCTCGCCGCCGAGCGCGCCGACGCGAGCGGCGTCGCGCGGCTGAGAGCCGGCTACGAGCGGATGCAGCAGGCCGCCGGCTACGTCTCGACCGTCGACCCGGACGGCGAGCGCACCTTCCACGAGGCCGACGTCGCCTTCCACCGCACGCTCGTCGAGCTGACCGGCAACGAGACGCTGATCGCGCTCTCAGGCCGGATCCACGGGGCGATGCTGGAGACGCGCCAGCCGCTGGCACGTCCGCGGCTGCGCGTCTCGCACACGCTTCCCGAGCACGAGCGGATCGTGCGCGCGGTCGCGAAGGGCAGCCCAGCCGCGGCCACGCGCGCGATGCAGCAGCACCTCGACTCGGTCGGTGGCTATCTGGAGGAGCACGCCGCCGAGCAGCAACGCGCGCGGTCGAGCGCCTGAGCGCTCAGGCGCCCGCGCGCACGAGCTGCTCGACCTCGCCAAGCGGCGCGAGCCAGACCCCGTCGCGCGCGCGGACCTCGGTCAGCAGTCGCCGCAGCAGCGGCAGCCGGTGCGCCCGCCCGATCACCTCGGGATGGAACGTGTAGACGACGTGGCGGCCCTCCTCGGGCGCCTCCGTCAGCGCCGCCCACCAGCAGGCGAACGCGAGCTCCGGATCTCTCGGCGCCGGATTGCCGAGCGGGAACCACGGCCAGTCGTCGAGGTCCCAGTGCGGCGCCAGCTCGACGATCGAGAAGCCCGACGAGCGGTGCACGAGCTCGTTGGGGCGGTCGTCGGCCATCATGCTGCTGTCGTAGCGGAAGCCGTGCTCGCGCAGCAGCTCCAGCGTCGTCGGCGACAGGCTCCATGAGGGCGAGCGGTAGCCGTACGGGCGCCGGCCGACGACCTGCTCGTGCGCAGCGAGGCCGAGCTCGATCTCGTCGCGCAGTCGCGCCGGCTCGACGTCGTGGTCGGGCAGGTGGAGGTGGCCGTGGTGGCCGATCTCGTGGCCGGCGGCGGCGATCGAGCGGATCGCCTCGGGGTGGCGCAGCGCCGTCGCGCCTGGGACGAAGAAGGTGGCGGGGACCCGCAGCTCGTCGAGCAGCGCGAGGATCCGCGGCAGGCCGCGGCGGATGCCGTACTGACCCTCGCTCACGCGCCCCAGGTCGGATTCCGTGATCGGGACGCCCTCGAGCAGCTCCAGTTCCTGCGGCGGGGCGCCCGACAGCTCGGCGTCGACGTCGAACGTGATCGACACGGCCGTGCCGGCGCCGCCCGGCCACGTCGTCGGGCGCTCGCGGGCGACCCAGGCGCGAGCAGGATCCACATAGAGGTCAGGTGACATGAGATCTGATCACTATAGTGATGGGGGCAACCCACGTTCCTCCTGGAAGGCCGGCACCATGTCATCAGAGCTCCCGACCGCCCTCGAGGCGGCCACGTATCCGTCGATCGTCGTCAGCGGCTCGCCGCGCGAGCGCGGCGAGCAGTACGGTGCCCTCGCGGCCGACCGCATCCGGCGCTCGATCGACGGCTATCGCGACGTCTTCGCCCATTACGTCGGCATCGACTGGGAGTCGGTGCGCGAGCGCGCGGCTGCGTATGTGGCGCCGATCGAGCGCTACGACGCCCGCTACCTGGAGGAGCTGGGCGGCATCGCCGCCGGCAGCGGGGTCGAGCTGCTCGACGTCGTGGCGCTCAACGTCCGCACCGAGCTGATCAACGGCGCTCGCGTGCGCGCGGCGAGCGCGGGCCGCGCGCCGGCGGAGTGCACCTCCCTCGGCGTGCGCCGCGCCGACGGGACGACGCTCGTGGGACAGAACTGGGACTACTACGCCCACTGCCGCGACACGACGGTCGTCCTCTTCGCCACGCAGGACGACGGTCCCAACTGCGTCACCGTCGTCGAGGCCGGGCTGCTCGCGAAGGCGGGCATGAACGCAGCCGGCATCGCGCTCGTCACGAACGGGATCGCGACCGCGGACGACGACGGCACGCCCGGCGTCCCCTACCACGTCCTGCTGCGGGCGGTGCTCGACGCCGAGAGCGTCGCGGACGCGCGCGACGCGCTGGCGCGCGCGGAGCGCCGCGCCGCGTCCGGCAACTTCATGATCGCCTCGGCCGACGGCGAGCTGATCGACGTCGAGGCGTGGGCCGGGGCGGACGCGCCGGCACCGGAGCTGCCGCTCACGGCGGACGGGCTGCTGGCGCATGCGAACCACTGCGTCGTCGTTCCCGGCGATCGCGCGGACGCGCCGTTCGAGCTGACGGAGACGAGCGTCCCGCGTCAGGCGCGCATCGTGGAGGTCGCGCGCGAGCGCGGCGGCGAGGTGACCGTCGAGGACCTGCAGCGCGCGTTCGCCGACCACGACCGGCACCCGCTCGGGATCTGCACGCACGAGGATCCGTCGCTGCCCGCGCTCGAGCGCGCGCCGACGTGCGCGTCGCTGGTGATGGAGCCGGCCGCGCGCCGCATCCTGCTCGCCGACGGCAACCCGTGCAGGGTTCCCTACCGCGAGCTGGACACGGCGATCCTGGTCGCGTAGCCAGCGGTTGAAGCGCCTGAGAGACGGTGATAGGATCACCTGCAGCCCATAGAGGTCGTCCCACGAAGCATTTCGTGGCGGATGCAGCACTTCCGTCGGCAAACGAAATGAAAGGACGATGATGGCTTCGCAGCTTGCGCTCCTCGGCGGTCCCCGCGCCCTCGCCGATCAGACCCTCGGCCTCTGGCCCGACATCCGCGAGGACGACCGCCAGGCGGTCATGGGCGTCCTCGACCGCGGCGTCCTCACCGGCGGCGGCTCCGTCGAGGCGCCCGGCTTCGGCCATGACTACGGCGCCTACGTCGGCGTGCGCCACTGCCTCCCGTTCAACGCCGGCACGGCTGCACTGCACGCCTGCGCCGTCGCGACCGGGATGGAGCCGGGCGACGAGGCGATCGTGCCTGCCTTCACGTACGTCGCGAGCGCGATGGCGATGGCGCTGCACGGCGTCAAGCCGGTCTTCGCCGACGTCGAGCTCGACACGTACCTGCTCGACGCGAACGACGTCGAGGCGCGCATCACCGAGCGCACGAGAGCGATCGTCGCCGTCCACCTGCACGGCCTCCCCTGCGACCTCGACGCGCTGCAGGCGATCGCCGACCGCCACGGCCTCGCGCTGATCGAGGACATCTCGCAGGCGCACGGCGCGAAGTACCGCGGCAAGGTCGTCGGCTCGATCGGCGACTGCGCCGGCGGCAGCCTCAACGCGACGAAGAACCTGCCGGGCGGCGAGGGCGGCATGCTCCTCACGAACGACGACGACTTCTCGATCACCGCGCGGCGCCTGCGCTACATGGGCGAGGACCCGCTCGACACCGACCCGCCGCTCGGTCGCCGCTACTGGTCGCACGGCCTCGGCTGGAACTACCGCCCGCAGGAGCTGCCGTTCGCCTTCGCGCGCTCGCAGCTCAGACGCCTCGACGGCTACAACGCGACCGCCCGGCGCAACGCCGCGATCCTCTCCGCGGGCCTCGCCGAGCTGCCCGGGATCGTGCCGCCGGTCGTGCCCGAGGGGCGCGAGCACGTCTGGTACATCTACCGCGTCCGCCTCGACGCGCAGGCGCTCGGCTGGAACGGGCACGCGACCGAGCTGCGCGACCGCGTGATGGCCGCGCTCGTGGCCGAGGGCGTGCCGGCGACGATCTGGCAGCACGACCCGCTGCCGGCGTTCAGTGCCTTCCGCCGCGCCGACGACACGGTGCGCCCGTCGGTCGCCGGCGCCCCGGAGGCCGAGCTGACGCCGTGGGATCCCGCCGCCTTCCCGAACTCGACGCGCATCTGCCGCGAGACGTTCGTCGTCGGCTCGGGCGCGACCCCGCTGGCGGCGCAGTCCGAGGAGGTCGTGCGCGCGTACGTCGCAGCCTTCCGCAAGGTGGTCGAGGAGATCGACGCGGTCAAGGCGATGGACTTCGAGCTGCCGGCCGAGACGCGCGACGTGATCGAGTTCGACGCCAGCGGCGGCGCCGAGGCCGAGCCGGTGATGCTCCCCGTGTAACGCTTGTGACCGTGTATCCGACGATCACGGTCGCAGGCTCCCCCCGCCAACGGGGGGAGCAGTACGGCAGGCAGTCGGCCGAGCGGATCCGCCGCTCGCTCGACGGCTACCGCGTCGCCTACTGGGCGAGCGGGATCAGATGGGCCGCCGCGCGCGAGCGTGCGGCGGCCTTCATCGCTCCGATCGAGCGCTTCGACGCGCGCCAGCTCGCCGAGCTGGAGGGGATCGCCGCCGGCAGCGGCGTCGACCTGATCGACGTCGTCGCGCTCAACATCCGCACGGAGGTGATCAACTCCGCGCAGGTGCTCGCCGAGCGCGTGCCGTTGCGCCCACTCGAGTGCACGGCGCTCGCCGGCCGCCGCGCCGACGGCTCGACCGTCGTCGCGCAGAACTGGGACTACTTCGAGCACTGCCGTGAGACGCTCGTCGTGCTCGCCGCCGAGCCCGACGACGCGCCCGCCTTCGTGACGCTCGTCGAGGCGGGCCTGCTCGCGAAGATCGGGATGAACGCGTGCGGCCTCGCGCTCGTCACGAACGGGCTCGCGACCGAGGACGACGACGGCGCCCCCGGCGTCCCCTACCACGTGCTCGTGCGGGCGCTGATCGAGGCGGAGTCGCTCGACGCGGCGCGCGCGATGCTGCGGCGGGCAGAGCGCCGGGCGGCGTCGGGCAACTACCTGATCGCCACGGCCGACGGCGCGATCGCCGACATCGAGGCGTGGTCCGGCACGGAGGCACCGCTCTCCGAGGTGCCGCCCGACGACGACGGCACGGTCGTCCACACGAACCACTGCCTCGTCGTCCCGCCCGACCGCGCGGGGGCGCCGTTCGAGCTGACGCCGACGAGCGCGTCGCGGCTCGCGCGGGCCCGCCAGCTCGTGCGCGAGCACGCGGGACCGCTCGAGCCGGAGGACCTGCAACGCATGCTGGCCGACCACGTGGGGGCGCCCGACGGCATCTGCACGCACGCCGATCGTCGTCGGCCGCTGCTCGACCGCGCGCCGACGTGTGCGTCCCTCGTGATGGCGCCGTCCGAGCGGCTGATGCTGCTCGCCGACGGCCCGCCGTGCGAGACGCCCTACCGTGCGCTCGACGCGGCGGTGCTGCGGGGGTAGCGCGCGGGCGCCGCGCTCGCGGGCGCTACGCGAGCGGGTCGCGGCGGTAGCTCATGCGCGCGCGCGTGCCGCCGTCGACGTAGATCACCTGGCCGGTGACGAAGCTCGCGGCCGGCGACGCGAGGAAGGCGACGAGCGGGGCGACGTCGTCCGGCGCGCCGACGCGGCCGAGCGGAATCGCGGCGGCGAGCTTGGAGGCGTCGTAGCCCGGGCGGGCGTGGTAGCGCGGCACCTCGATCACGCCCGGGGCGACGCAGTTGACGCGGATCCCGTCGGGCGCGAGGTCGACCGCGAGCGCGCGCGTCCAGGCCTCGATCGCGCCCTTCGTGCCCGCGTACGCGGCGTGGTTCGGCAGGCCGGCGTGGCCGTGGATCGAGCCGACGTTGACGATCGCGTCGCCGGACGCCAGGTGGGGGAGCGCGGCGCGGGCGCACGCGAGGTACGCCGCCCAGTTGACGGCGATCAGCTCCTCGAGCGCGTCGTCGTCGGTGTCGGCGAACGCGCGCTCGAGCGTGATGCCGGCGTTGTTGACGAGCAGGTCGAGCCCGCCGAGCGCGGCGGTCGCCTCCGCGACGACGCGCCCCGGCTCGCCGCGCGTGCCGAGGTCGGCCTGGACGGCGACCGCCTGCGCGCCTGCCGCGGCGAGCGCCGCGAGCGTCTCGGCCGGCTCGCTGCGCGCGTAGTGGACGGCGACGGCCGCGCCCTGGCGGCCCAGCTCGATCGCGATCCCCTGGCCGATGCCGACGCCGGCGCCGGTCACGAGCGCGCGCCGGCCGCGCAGCGGCTGGG
>Ga0210410_10001994_pt1 | contig 18551 bp, 15 predicted proteins | sample IncBWC4MmetaG_FD_161058 | JGI IMG/M metagenome (GOLD analysis project Ga0210410, IMG submission 161058) | Forest soil microbial communities from Barre Woods Harvard Forest LTER site, Petersham, Massachusetts, United States - Inc-BW-C-4-M | ecosystem: Environmental > Terrestrial > Soil >... | reverse complement strand
CGCGCAATCCCGCCCGCAATTCCATGTGCTTTGCTAATTCCTGCGTAGCCTCAATCCCGCCAACATGAAATTCGTCCACCGCGGCAAGGTCCCCAGCCGTAAGTTTCTCCGGATCCTTCCCTTCCCGCGCCACCGCAGCCAGGATCGACTCCTCCAGCCGCCCCCGCCCATAATGCCCAGCAACCGCCGCCTCAGTGCTCATAGTTCTCAGCCCTCAGTTTCAAATCGCAAGGTTCATTGCTCGACCCAAAATGCTCCCACACTATACCTGTACATTTTTCTCTCCGCCCGCATCGCCCAAAAATGTAAACTACTCCACCCATGACCCGAACCAAACATATCGCCGACGCTTACCGCGCTGCCACCGTAAAAGACGCCTGGTACGGACCTTCGTTAGCCGAACTCTTAGCGCAGACTTCGCCGCAACTCGCGACAACGAAGCCCGTTCCCGGAGCGCATTCCATTGCAGAGCTGCTTCAGCATCTGCTCCTATGGAACGAGCGAGTCCGCAACACTTCCGACACCACTCCACTCCCCCTTTGGCAGGCCGAAAAAGAATGGGCCGAGCCGCCCATTCCCTGGAACGAACTCGTCGCCCGCTGGAACCAAAGCCGCGACCTGCTAGAAGAGCGCCTTCGCAATTTTCCCCTCGAAGATTTGCAGAAACAGGTCCCCGGCCGCGGCTATCCCTACGAAACCATGCTCGACGGCATCGTCCAACACACAATCTGGCACGCCGGCCAGATCGCCATGATCTCCAGCATGCTACGCTCGCAATCCCGGTAAGTGCCTTCTGCTTGCCTTGGACGCGTACAAAAACTTTCATTCCCTCCCTAACGCGATGGTTAAATCCGCGACCACACTCGTTTTGCAAGCTTCCTCGCAGAATTCCCCTGACTGGTAAGCGCCTTTACAATGTTTGCTGCTTCACTCGTTATTACAACGTTGTGTAAAATCTTTCGCGGAGATACGGGTGCCATGGGCGATGAGAGCACGAAGCGGGCGGCACAGGAATACCTGGCCGCCAGACTCGCGGAAGAAGGGCAGAGCTACGAAGAAAAACTCAATAGGGAAGCGGCGGTTGCTCTTGCTCCTCGGGTCTGGAAGAGCGTCGCGGAAACTGTTATCGCGAAATGTAATGAATGGAATGCGGTAACAAAAGAGCAGACTCTCACGTGCAAGGAAACTGCCCTTGGGGACCTCCGAGTCTGGTGCGCAGGCAAATCGCACGTGATGACGGTGCATTACGATTCCAAGATGCGTTCGGTCACACTGAAGAACACAGCTCGTCCTGAACACGAGAAAGACATGATTCTTAGCATCGAAGGATACTCAACAGGCGCCGGCCGAGCCGCTCGCCTGGTGCGCAATAATGAGCCTGCGAATCTCGATGTGGTGATTCTGGGCGAGCTTCGTGTGTTAGTCGGACTTAACCGCCAAACGAACGGTTGAGTGTCGAACACCGCCGTCGTTTCCCCTTCTGACCGGGTTCAACCAGACGACTTTGGCGGCCATGCGATCTGGCCGCCGCGGTGATAGGCCAGATTAGCGATGTGGCCGGCGCGCGCTGCCGCCACTCCGGTTTCGACTGGCGCGTTTGGCTCTTTGCGGGACTTGATGCAGTCGAAGAAATTTTGCATGTGGTTGATGGTGCCGTCCTGGAAACTGTCTGCCCGGAGGACCGGGTTGTTTTTGGCCGGCACACCTTCACGATAGACGCTGAAACCGCTGCGGTTGAGCTTCAACGTTCCGTCGGTGCCGCGGAATTCGAGGCCGCCGTCGTCGATCGAGGAAGCCATCGAGCCTTCATAAACTACATCGAAGCCCAGATAGCGCAGCGCAGCCTGCTGGGTGTCGGGACAATCCCAGTGCTCGAAGATGTATTTGTCCGCGAGGATTTGCACGCCTCTCGGCTCGTCCGATTTCATCGCCCAATGCACCACGTCGATCCAGTGCGTGAACAGATCGGTCATGGCGCCGCCGCCAAAATTCCAAAACCAGCGCCAGAGATAGAATTTATCTTCGCTGAACGGCTGATCGGGAGCGCCGCCAAGCCACTGCTTCCAATCGAGGGCCTGGGTGTCGACGTCGACGCTCCTGCGCGAAGTGAATGCGAGATAGTTCTGCCACCAATAGGTCCTGACCTGCGGCACGCGCCCGAGGCTACCCCCCTGAATCAGATCCACGGCATCGCGAAAGTGGCTCCAGCTCCTCTGTTGCATCCCGCATTGCAGGATTTGCTTGCTGGAGCGGACCGCTCGAGTGAGCGTCGTACCTTCCTCCAGGGTATGCGTGACTGGCTTTTCCAGGTAGACGTCTTTCCCCGCTGCCAGCGCGTCGACGGCCATGCGCACATGCCAATGGTCGGGAGAGGCGATAAGCACAGCGTCGAGCTGCTGTTCAAGAACTTCGTGATAATCGACGTGCGTGGTCGCGGCACCATTAGAGCGCTGTTTTACCGCATCGCGCCGCGGACCATAGACGTCGCTCACGGCAACGATCTGGTAGTTGCCCACTTTGTCGGCGGCTTCTAATAAGCCACCCATCCGGCCGCCTGCGCCGATAACTCCAACTCGAAGCGTGTCATTGGCGCCAAGGATTCGGGTTGACGCAAGCGCGGTCAGCCCGCCAGCGATGATAAAACTGCGACGATTCAGTCGATGTTCCATGGGCGAGCATCTTAGCCGCTCGCGCCCACCGAGAAAAGTGGCGCGACTTGATTTGGGAGGGAATTAGAAGATAGCGGGTTTCGCTAAGAACTGACATACAACTTCAGCTTGCCACTTGGTTCGAGTACATAAAGCCCGTCCACCACTCCGCCAACATAGACTATCGGGCAGCCCAAGTTTGGGCATCGGAAACGGATGTACCCCTGCGGATAACTCACGTCTTTCGGGTAAGGAATGTGCGGCACCATTGGCCCGTCGTGCTTTGGACAAACCGGTATTCTGTTGTTCATAGCCCCGTGGTTTTTGATTTTTTGAAGCGCCGTCTTATACCACACCAGAGTGTGAAAACTCTGTACGCTCTTATACAGAGCGGCGCGGCATCGTTAAGAAGATAAATCCCCTTCAGGGTCCATCTATAGGCGGACACTGGGTCCATCTACACGACTTCGCCGATTTACGAGGCAACACCGGAATGTAAGATTGCCGCCAATGGCGCGTTGGCTTGTAACCTGTCCTCACTGTGGCTCTGATTTTACTCACACAACTATTTTCGTCAGCGACGCAGCACGGCGCATGCAAAACGAACACGACCTATTTGTTTCGCTACCGAAGCCGGAAATTCCTGAAGGTGGTTTGCCAGTGGAGTGCCCACACTGCAACAAACTATCTAATTTCCACGCGCAGGATTTGCGAAACCTCGCCGAGTAAGTAGAGCGCCCAACCGATCCTGGCTCTGCGGACTAAACGGAAAGCCGCGTGTTTCGCGACGCCATTACGTTGACGGGTGCTTCAGAATCTCCGCCAACGCATGCAGCCGTGCCGAATCAGCCGGAATCTTCGCCGTGGCAGCGCTCTGTTCCAACGACGGCGCCATATTCTTCAATTTCGCAAGCTTGCCCCGGCTCATGTGCGAGCTCTCCGCCTTTTGGATCGCCTTCTGCAGATCTGCGATTCGTTGCGCAGGCAAGGCCTGCGACCGCGACAACTGGTCCACGTACGCCTTCGCCACCACTAACTGTGCAGGCCACTCGATCTTTTGCTGGTTCTGCACATTCAGCTCAGACACGCGAACCGCCTTCGCCGCGTCGATTTCGTTCTGCGTTAGAAACTTGCTCGGCGTCAACTCAAAAACGTCCAGGCCGCGCGCAATCTCCGAGCCATAGATGTAGCCGTTATACCAATACGCTGACCACTCGCCGCCCAGCACAAGCACCTTCGAATCAATCGGCCCGCGGTCGAAGTAGGCAATCTCGAAAGGCTGCGCGGGGTCCGTGAAGTCCATCACCGAAACGCCACCCTGGTACCAGGCCTGTACTTCAATATCGCGGCCCGGCACCGGAATCAACGAGCCATTATGCGCAACACAGTTCTCACTATCACTCTGCGCCGCAGGCAGCTTGTAATAGTTCGCGAAGCTCAGCTTATCGTCCTTCAGGCGGAAGATCGCATCCGCGCCCCATTTGTTCGGGTCGTTCTGACGGCACCGCGCCCCCAGTCCGCCGCCCCATTCGTCCGTGAACACGACTTTGGTCCCATCGTTCGAGAACGAAGCCGAGTGCCAGTAGGAATAGTTCGGATCGTTCACCGCGTCCAGCCGCTTCGGATGGACCGGGTCCTTGACGTCGAGCACAATTCCATTTCCGGAGCACGCGCCAGCCGCCAACCCAATCGCCGAGTACACCGTGATGTCATGGCACTGGTCCGTATCCGCAGGCTTCTCCTCTTTGCCCTTCTTGCCATGAGTGCCGCCGTTGTTCAACCCGTTCATCGCTCCCGTCCTAGCGTCGATGAATACTCGAGGGCTGGACACCACCTTCGCGTCTTGCGGCGCAGCCAACGGAACCTTGATCACGTCGATGCGAAACAGCGCCGTGTTCGGGTCCTTGTCCGGCTTTTCACCAGAGCAGCCCGCCAGTTCTTCCGGTTGACGTACAAACGATGTCCCCGACACGTAGATGTAAACGTTCTCTTTATCGTTCGGATCGGTCACCAGGGTGTGCGTATGCGATCCGCGGCACGTCTGTACCGCTGCCAGTTGCTTCGGATTCTTGATATCGGAAATGTCGAAAATTCTCACGCCGCGAAAACGCTCTTTTTGCGCGGCCGGAATGCGTTTCTTCTTTTTTTCTTTTTCCTCTCCAGCTGGCGGCGCAGGCTCCGGCGGAAATCCCTCGACACCGCAATCCAGACGGCCATTCGGCATCTCCACCGACATAAACAGCAAGTTTTTGTACACGGAAAGATCACCCTGCCCGCCTGGGCACACCAGCGAGGTCAGCAACTTTGTGTTTGCTGGATTGGAGATGTCATAGATATTCAAGCCATAAAAATTCCCCTGGAACAAGTGGTTGCCCTGGAACGCAAAATCCGAGTTCGCGAAACCCAGCTGCGCGATTGCCAAGTGCATCGGCTTTGGCAACTTTGAGGACATGGTGCTCATGCCGAGCTGGCCAATCGCCTTCTGCACCTTTGGATCGTCGGGATCGGAAGCCCCCAGTTGAAACGCGTCCGGCTTCTTGAGCAGCAGGAGGTGCTTGATGCCCATCGACGTTTCGCCCGCGTCATACAGCCCCGGTGTCAGTTTGGCGCGCGGATCGTTCGCGTCGGAGCCAGCCATTCCCGGCGGTAGCGTTGGAGCCGGCTCGGGAGCGAATGGATTCGCGTCCTCGTCCTCATCCTTGCCATCTTTATCTTTGTCCTCCTTATTCGCATCCGCGTGTTCCTGCGAGGGCGTAGGTGTTGTAGGCGTCTGCGCAGGTGGCGGGGTTGCGGGCGCCTGCCCCTGCATCCGGCTCACACCAAAACATAAAATCAGCGCGGCCACCGCAACACGAAGGGCAATGCTGGGCAATCGGTTCATCGTTTCTCCTCTGAGTGTTCTTTCTCCAACATAGTCTGCATAATTCGGATCTCGGCGCGTTGCGTATTGTCCGCATCAGTCGCGAAGTTGAACAGATCGGCATCCTGGCCAGCGCCCGCGGTGTCGAACAAATCCTTCACCATTGTCAGCGCGCCATTGTGATGCTGAATCATCCCCGTCAAGAACAAGTGGTCAAACTCCGCGCCCTTTACCTTCCGTAATGCTGCCATCTGCTCCGGCGTAAGCATGCCGGGCATCAAATCCATCTTTTCGCGCGACATATCCATGCCGGGCATTCCTCGCGGCGCCATGGAGAGCGCTTCGCCCCGCGCCGCCAGCCACCGCCGCATAAACTTGATTTCGTCCGATTGCGAGCTACTGATTCGCGCCCCTAGCAACCGCAAATCTTTGTTCTCTGTATGCGACGCAATCAACGCCGTCATCTCCACCGCTTGCGAGTGATGCATGATCATACCCTGCATGAACTCCACGTCCGCTTGCGACCGTGGCGGCAGCGTGGCCCTCGTCGACGCCGGCAACGTCGTGCTCGACTTACCGGGCGCGCCCGGCTGCACCACAGCAGGCTTCGACGGATCAGCCTGCTGCGCCCACAGAGCAGAGGAGAAAAGCCCGCTGGAGCAGAAACCCGCGGAAGCACTCGCGGCGAGCAACATGCCGCACAGCACCGCGGCTCCGCTCGCAAAGTGGATCTTCCGCTTGCGGCGACGATAGTGCCCCCACTTCTGCATTCCGTTCGATCCGCTTTGATTGTGGATCAAGTGCGAATCCGGCGATGTAGATACGACGTGAAAGCTCGCCGGACAAAATAGGCGCGGATTCAACTTCCGCGTTTTTCGAAGACCTTCGCGTTCCAATCAAACTCCACAAGCGGCCAAGAAAACTGCGCCGGGGATCATGCCGAGGCCGCAGCATAGACCAACAGTGGAGGCGATAGCAATGCCGCACGTAGCGCTCGTAGGTTACGTCGGCACGAGCTGACGGGTTGTCTCCAACTTTGTAAGAACGTTCAATCAAACATAGAAGTTTTGCAGATCTGCCTGTATGTGACTGTGGAGCAAGAATTAAGTGCTCGGCTCCGTTTCATTATCTGAAGGAAAGAATGGCTGCTTACGAAGCAGGGTATCAATGGCACTCGGCAACATCTCTACGATTTTTTCCTTCAGTATGAACCCGTCCCCCACGGACTTCGCTTCCTCTAATATTTCGTTGTTGTTGTAGATTGAGAAAAAGAGGATCGCTATGTCAGGTTGGTGTTCTTTGATCTCCCTGGCTACTGCAAAGCCATCGAGCAGCGGCAAGCGGACATCCAGAAGAATTAAGTCCGGCTTCCATTCAAGTGCTTTCTCGACCGCTTCTTTTCCGTTCGTCGCCTCCGCGTACTCTTTGACGTCATCCCGAGATTGAAGAACCCTGATGACACCTCTCCTGATGACCTCGTGATCGTCCGCAATCAGAATGCGCATCGAGTTCCTTATGATGCCTAGTCAAAATGTACTGGTACATTAGTTAAGGGGTATCGAGGGAGGGAAAAAATATAGGCCATTAGCGGCTATTGCGGAGAGGCCGGATATTCGGATGCTGCTGGCTGATCGTATCCTGAGAATGAAAGAACTACTGAATTGTGCCGTGAGATTGCGCAACCGCAGTTTCGATACTCTTCAAAAGATTCCAACCCTGTGCTTTGGAAACTACGGCACAAATTCCCGCCTTACGGGCGCGGCTTTCGAGACCCTCCAAGTCCAACACTGTAAAGAGAATTATCGGCACTGTTGGGTCCGAGCTAGACATCAAACCTGCCGCTTCAATACCATCCATGTCAGGCATCGCCAAGTCCAGCAAAACCAAGTCTGGTTTCAATTCGTGGAATTTCTTGACGCCGGACCATCCATCTTCGGCCTCGCCACAGACGTTCCAATGACGTGAGCGTACGATGGTGCCAAGAATACGCCGGGTAACCTCAGAGTCGTCGACAATCAAAATCCGTAATGGGGACATCATTTCGGCGCCAATGATGAGCTAGACGCAGCGTGGGAGGGGGACCTCGCTGTGGGACAGTTCACCTTATTAGATCAGATCACAGTCTCCCTCTACGTTACTATCGAGATCATCCGGTACTTCGCCCAGCTCCCGCATAAACATTGGGTAAAGACCCTACAGAAAATGCCGAACTTTACCGGATGCAACCACAACTTCAACATTCATAGAATCGCAAGCGCGCAACCAGTATGTAGCCTGGATACGTGTCACTCATGCCTAAGCGAATTCTTATCGCTGATGACGACAGTTCTGTAAGACGCGCGATCCGGAGGTTCATCGAGCATCGTTCGCAATTTGAAGTTTGCGAAGCCGCTAACGGTAATGAAGCACTCCAACAAGCGGCTGCCCTTAATCCCGATCTGATCGTGCTCGACCTTTCCATGCCAACTGCCAATGGTGTGGAGGTCGCTGCGCTGCTTCACAGTCGCATGCCCCGCACGCCAGTCGTGATCTATACGATGTATGGCGACCTCGTTCGGGGCTCTCTGGCCAAAATCCTCGGCATAGCCGCACTCGTTCCAAAGAGCGATGGCGTGGCAGAACTGCTCGGTCGCATCAAGTCCCTGTTGGACGCGCAGGACGCGCTGCAACAACACTGATTCCATGCCACTTCAGAAGTTCGCCTTCTCCTTCAACCAGGCCCCTATACGCGGTCCAATCCACGTGGAGGCGCTGACGCCTCAACTGAACATCATGGTTCGATCGTCCATCACACCAGCGCGTGAGAGGAGTCTAACAACTCGCTCGCTTGTGCCACAAGTGCATTGATATCCGTTTGTTTGGAAAACACGGCGCGTATTCCCGCCGATCCCGCTTCTGATTCAACGTCGCCGCTTTGGTGAGAAGTAAACATGAAGAGGGGAACCTGCGGCATTGTCTTCTGAAGAATCAAGGCAGCCTCAAATCCATTCATTTCCGGCATGCACAAATCGAGGATGATTAAGTCTGGGCAAGACAGTTCGGCCTTGGCGATGGCGTCGAGACCGTTGACGGCCTCGATGCACACGACTGAACTCAGCTCTGTTTCGAGCAGAGCACGAAGAGTGTTTCTAACAGCAGGACAGTCGTCGACGATAAGGACAGTAGGCATCTCTGCGTCTCCCGATGAGCCGAGGCGCAGCGCGGGGAGAGTGGGGCCCCGCTGTGGACAGTTCACCTTATCTGATCGAATCACATGGTCACAGCCCGTGACAATCGAGTTCATCCGGTACTCAACCCTATCCCGGAATGGGCGCGATAACTTAAATCATAGCGTTGGTAGGGGGGCATGTCTCCCCCCCTTGCCGACTGAGGACTCGCTTACTTTGAGAAACTGGCGACAGCGGCTGCCTCCGTATTGCAGACCTCGAATACTGTCACCAGCTTGGTGAGTTGCAAGAGTTCCTGAAATTTTCTGCCTAAGTTGCAGAGCTTGAGCGATGCACCATGGGTTTTCGCGCTTACCTGTGAGGCAACCAGTGTTCCCAACCCCGTGCTGTCGATATATGTAATGTTGTCCATATTTAGGACGATTTGCTTCTTTCCTCCGGCGATCAAGCCCTTTAGTTTCTCACGCAGAGATTTGCTCTCTTCGCCGAGCACGATTCGCCCGTCAAGCTTCACGACGGAAGTGCCATCCACTTCACTGTCCATCATCTTCAATGCCATGTTGTTTGGCTCCTAAATGCACTCACCATGGAGCGCCCTTCCTTCACTCTTGTGAAGGTTCGGTCCGTTCTAACCCTTCCAGACGTAATTGCCACACGAACAGGGGATCGTATCCGTAGGGTGTTTCTTTTCGAGCGGTTGCCGGCAAACCGGACAATTCTTGCGCCACATGGAATACCTCATGGCTTCCGGGGGCTGGAGCAGGAAGGATTGAACAGATCATTTCGAGCAGAAGGAAGGATAAATCGGTGGAAACCAGAAAACTGTCCAAATAGAGACATTCGGTTGATGCTAGTCGCCGGACCGGTTCGACTTCCTTTTCGATGGTCCGGCGTGAACTGTTTCGGCTTCCTGAACCAATCCCTCAATCGCGACAAATCTCCGATCTACATGTGGCTGTCGCCGTAGAGCACCGGAGTATCGCTCGCAACGCATTCCGGGGGCGACACCACACGTAGGACAGGGAAAAGAGGATATTTGTTTGGCGGTGAGCTGCTTTTTCATCGGGACAGGATGCATCAACCCATGCGGCAAAAACAATCCAAAAATACTGTTTCGCTGCCTCACGGTCGAATGCACGTCACCATACGCAAGTCGTGGTCTTCGCGATGTTTGAGAACAAGCTCGGTGTGCCTCTCGCCACGCTTATCGGCATCGCCGCGGTCGTGCCAAAAAGCAATGGCTTGGCAAAGTTGCTTGAGCGCGTGGAAGCGTTACTCGAGGCACAGGACGCTCTGCAAAGACACTGATTCTGTTTCCCTGTTAGTTCTTTCTCTCGTCCCCTGTACTGACCAACACCCGCTCCCCCGTTCCTTCATTCTCGATTACGTAGTCACCCGGCCAATGCTTGCCAAGCTCTCGCACACGTTCTCTCGCGCCGTCAAAGGTCTGAATTATCTCGACAAATTGCAGAGCCCCGTCGCTTTGCACCCGGTAAATGCGAATGGGCGAATTCATCAGACTCCGATGGGGGACAGACCCATTAGGAGGGGACAGTCGAGGGATTATCGCTCCGATGGGACGTGGGGCTCCTGACCTAAACGGAAATTAATGTTCATTTAAGCTCGCACGGCGCCTGATGGATTATGCTCTGCCAAACTCACATGTCAGGTTTGCATCCCTGAGGCGACAAAAAATGGATGGCACGGTTAAGTGGTTCAATAATACGAAAGGGTACGGCTTCATTGGGCGCCACGATGGCCCGGATGTTTTCATTCACTACTCGGCTATCGCCGGAGAGGGTTACCGCACATTGCAGGAAGGAGACGCCGTCGAATTTGAGATTGTGCAGGGACCGAAAGGGCCGCAGGCTGCAAATGTGATCCGGCGTACTCTCGAATCCCCCATATAGCCGTACCCACGATAGCGTCCAGACGACGGCACGAACAGTTGTTATCCAGGTAAGCGATCAAACTGGAGGACCTATCCCGCATGCGCAGATCCGACCTATCGGCGCAGCGTTCTGCCCAAGCCACCTGGTTATGCCGACGAGATCAGAAAGTGAATTTGGCCGCGATCTGTAATCCGCGTGGACCACCGCCGCCAATGAAGGGATACCCGATACCCACATCGCCTGTCGCGGTCAGTTGCAGCGAACCGACGGAGGTTCCATTTGCGTTAAAACCATGGGGAGCAGCGTCGGCAATAAAAGCAGGCAGGTAGGGGTTCGCAAAGTTTGGATGATTGAAAAGATTATAGGATTCGAAACGAAGCTGCAGTTTCAGTCTCTCGGTAATCGGCGTGTCTTTAAAAATAGAAAAATCGAACTGCCGGAAATGAGGTCCGAGCAGAGAATTTCGCCCCTCGTTCCCGAAGTGCCGGGTACCCGGAACGCAGGTTAAGTCTGTCCCATTAAAGGCCGGTACTCCACCGCTCGTTATAGGGGTGCACGGGACCGCAAAAGAAGCGAGGCCCATAAAGTTAGTTGGGTCGTGGCGATTGAAGGCGATCGGAGCAACGACGTCCGGGCGACCAAACAGCTCGCCGCTTCCATCGAAGTCATCAGACGTCTCAAAGTTGTAGTTGAGATGGAAGGGCTGTCCGGCCTGCACGGTCACAATGCCGTTGAGACCCCACCCGTCCGTCAAGCGCCGCCAGCTTCCTCTGTGATTCGGAAACTCGTAAATGAAATTCCAAGTCAGCCGGTTCCGAACATCGAAATTGGAGTTGCCCCGGTTGAAGCGGATCGGCGCCTGGCTGTTATTCGGCTGCGAGGCATTCGCTACGAAGTCTTCGCCGTCGCTGGCGTCATCGATTGAGTGCGACCAAACGTAATTTAGTGTCGTAGTCAGGCCATGCCAGTCGGTAATTCGAAAGCTGGTCTGCAGGGCGTTGTAGTTGGAGTTTGTGGAGCCTTCCTGAAAGTTGATGTAGAACAACGGAGAAAAGAAGGGCGCGCCACTAAAATGACGGGGCACAGTCCCATCATTGATACAGTTGCATGCAAGGTCAGCCGCCGTAATCTCGGCTTGCGTGGGTTGGTTGATGTCGCGAAAGCGGAAAAGTTTATGGCCGTTAGAACCGACATAACCGATTTCGAAAACCATCTTCCGGCCCACCTCCTGCTGAAAATTCAAATTGAAGTTCTCCATGTACGGCGTCCGAATGTGCTGGTCGACACCGAAGGCATCGGACATCAATGCAGCGGGACCATACACCGGTGTGGTCGGTGATAGTGGCCCAGGGTTCGCGCTGGCTGAAGAAATCGGATTAGGTCCGAAACCGGAATACGCAGGGCCGGGATCGAAGCCGCTGTTAAACGGCAGATGGCCTATGAACATATCCTGCGAGAAGGCGTCATAGAAAATACCGTACCCTGCCCGTACGATAGTTTTCCCTTTTCCCGTCACATCCCAAGCCACACTAACCCGGGGCGCGACATTGTTGTAATCCGGCTGATAAAGCCGCCCCTGGCCTACGATGATGGGTGCCGCCGTCGCGGGATCGATATTCGTAAAGTTGTATTGCTTTTCATGCATTAAGCCAAAGTAATCATAACGAAGTCCAAGATTCAGGATTAGCTTTCGGGTCAGACGTATGCTGTCCTGGACGTACGCCGAGTGCGAGTTTTCGTACGTGTTTCGATTCGTGTTCCCTTGCCGCTGCGAACCGCCCGTCGGCGTACCTGCTAGGAAGCTTGCCATATCAGCAAAGCTCAGGTTGCCCCGGAATCCACGATTGAAGATCTGCGATATTGAAGTCCGACGAAACTCGTAACCGAACTTAAAGTCCTGCTTTCCGACCTTCCATGACACGTTGTCGATAAAGTGCCAGTTGGTGTCAACGCGTTGCCGCGGATCGGCATTGTCAGCACCGATCGGGGCTAGGCCCGTCACGGTGATCTTCGGAAGGCCCAAGTTGAAAGAGGTCGCGCCGGTGTTTAGGCCAATGGAAGCCGGATTGAAGCTGCGATCCTGCGGAAAAAACCCCTCAGCAAAACGATTCCAGCCCAACCGGGCTTCATTGACGATTAATGGAGAAATCGTCGTTACGTACGATAGAGAGACGAGCTGCACCCGCGTTGGCGTCTGTGTGTTAAAGCCAGGTACCAAGCCTCCGCCTACCAGCGCCAGGGGAAAGCTCTGATCACTGTCGCCAAAGTAGTAGCGTCCACTCAGGAGATTGTTCTGGTTGATGTTGTGGTCGACCTTGACGATCACGCTGTCGACGCGGTTTGTGAAGGGCGTAGCCAGGGAAACGTTGCTGCCCACCGCACTGCCATCAATAGCATTGCCTAAGCAGGAGCCCGGCAAGTTGGGTCTAGGCCAGGGGTTTCTCGCCAGCAGATTGGCAATCACAGGATTAATGCCCCCTGCGGGCGTGTTTGTGGCGATATCAGCAGGTGTCGGAACACAAGCCGTGCTCGCTTCGGCCCCCTTTTCACGCATACCCTCGTAGTCCACGAAAAAGAAGGTGCGGTCATGTACGATCGGGCCGCCGAGCGCTCCCCCGAACTGATTCAAATGGAATGGGTTTTGTGGTGTACCGACTTGGTTAAAATAATTCCGTGCATCCAATGCGTTGTTGCGGAAGAAGTCGAAAGCGGAGCCGTGAAAATTATTCGTTCCGCTTTTGGTGACAATGTTAATGACACCGCCCGCGCTACGCCCATATTCTGACTCGAAGTTAGATAACACGCGAAGTTCGGCAATTGCTTCGATCGGAAGGATGGTCGCCGGAGTGCCAAATACGCCCGCCTCATTGATCGCGGGATCGTTCCGATACCCATCGTTCATGTCAGTTCCGTCTAGCAGAAAGTTATTTGAGCGTCCCCGCGCACCATTCACCGAAAATGTCCCGAAGGAACCGGGAGAATCGGTGATTTGGTCCGGCGAACCAGCCACGCCAGGCACAAGATAAATCAGCTTTTGGTAATCACGACCATTCACAGGAAGGCTGGTCACGACTCTCGATTGCACAATTCCGCCCAGCGTGTTCGACGTCGACTCTACTTGTGGGAGCAAGTCGCCTGAGACCTCGACGGTTTCCGCCACTTGACCGGCCTGCAGTGTCACATCGGCGCGGTGCTCGCCGGATACCTCCACTCGAATGCCCTTGATTACGGCGGTCTTGAACCCGCTTTTCTCGACCGTCACACTGTAATTTCCGATCGGCAGCTCCGGCACGAAATAGCTCCCGTCGTCACTCGTCGTCACCGTGCGAGTCAGTCCCGTATCGGTGTTCTTGATGGTGACAGGTGCGCCGGCGACTGACGCGCCAGAAGTGTCTGTGACCGTGCCGAGAATCGTGCCGCGGAAGGTCTGCGCATTGACGGTCAGTCCAAGAGCTAACGACATCGCGAACAAGGGAACCAGCAAGACACCCAAGCTGCGCAAGGCTATTAATTTTGATTTTGGTGTGGCGTTGAAATTCCCTGGTGCACCGCTACGGGCGAGATCGACGGTCCAGCTGTCGTCGTATGCACTGCAGTTCGATTTCATGAGGGCCCCCGAGGATGAACTCTGGCGCGTACACCGATGAGGCGCCGACGGGACCACTCTTTGAAATTACCTCACACTACCCAGCCAAATGCGGAAGCGTCACTACTAAGAACACCTTAGAACAATAAATTCCGCGCCCCACGGTGTCCTGCTTCCGCCTCTAATGAACTCCACCACCTGACCCTCAACCCGTCCTCCGACCAGTTGTCCCCGCGTACCCCTCTTGTTACCTTGGGCCGTGAACATCGCGCAACACCAGAGCCGTGTCTGCGGCGTGGTCGCACCTTCCCCGCCCTCAACTCTCGCAGTCCAACCTTTCCCAGGCGCACCGCTAAGTACCTTTAGAATGAACACTTGCAAAAGTGTATCAAAACAAAAGACTTTAACTATCTTTAGAATGAACACTTATGCAAAAACCGGGGGGAGGGGGGGCCCTACAATTCTCGTCAGCAACACCCAACATCAACCTCCGTTCGCTGTACACTCCTGCGCCGTTTGCGTAGCGCCTGCTCCCCATGATTAAATCCGCTCCGGAGCGCACACACACAATGCCCAGACTATTCCGCCTCGCCGCAGTGACGTCGACTCTGCTGCTGACTTTCACACCGATCTTGACCGCCGCGCAGGAGCGCGCCCAGGAAAAGGAAAAAGAAACCAAATCCACCGAGAAAGAAAAGCCCGCCGAGCCAACTCCTCCACCCCCGAAAGAGGAATCGTCCGTCACCGAGCACTCGATCAAAATCGGCGGCCAGACCATCCCCTACAAGGCCATCGCCGGCACGATCCTGCTGAAGAACGAAAAAGACGAGCCGCAAGCGCTCATCTATTCCACCTCCTACATCCGCACTGATAGCAAAGACTCCTCCCAGCGCCCCATTTCCTTCATCTACAACGGCGGCCCTGGCTCCGCGTCCGTTTGGCTGCACATGGGCGCTTTCGGTCCGCGCCGCGTAGTCACCGCGAACGCCGAACACACTCCCCCGCCGCCCTACAAGCTGCAGGACAATCAAAGCACGCTACTCGATAAAACCGATATGGTCTTCATCGACCCCGTAGGCACCGGCTTCAGCCACGCCGTCGGCAAAGCGCAGGACAAAGATTTTTGGGGCATCGACCAGGACGTAAAATCTCTAGCGCAGTTCATCACCATGTACGTCAACCGCAACAATCGGTGGAACTCCCCCAAATTCCTCATCGGCGAAAGCTACGGCACCTTCCGCTCCGCCGCTCTCGGATACTACCTGCAAGCCCATGACGGCATGGATTTCAACGGCATCGACCTGATCTCCTCCGTCCTTGACCTCGGCACGATCTCTTTCCATCCCGGTTCTGATTTGCCCTACGTTTTCTATCTGCCCAGCTATGCCGCCACTGCTTGGTACCACAAAGTCCTGAAGGATCGCCCGGAAAACCTCGCCGCCTTCATTGAAGAAGCACGCAAGTTCGCCGCCAATGAATATGCTCCCGCCCTGATGAAAGGCACCAAACTGACCGCCGCGGAAAAAGCGGACATGGCCAAAAAGCTGTCCCGCTACACCGGGCTATCCGAAGACTATCTGGTCAAGGCCAACCTACGCGTCTCTCTCGGTCAATTCATGGAGGAATTGCAGCGCAATCGCGGCCTCACCACCGGCCGCTTGGATTCCCGCTACTCCGGCCTCACCTACGATCTACTCAGCGAATACGCCGAATCTGACCCGCAAAGCTCCGCGGTCACCGGCGCCTTTACCGCCACCTTCAATACCTACGTGCGTGACGAGCTGAAATTTGGCCAAGACAAGACCTACCACGCCATCAGCGAAGGCGTAGGCTCGAACTGGGACTGGAAGCATCAAGCCCCGCATAGCCGTGGATTCTTCCCCGGCTCGCCAAACGTTGAAGGCGACCTGGTTCAGGCGCTGCTCGACAATCCGCACTTGCAAGTTCAGGTCGAAAACGGCTACTACGACATGGCCACCCCGTTCTTCGCCACCGAATACACCATGGACCATCTCGGCCTCCCCGAGCAGCTCCAGAAAAACATTCGCCTCGACTATTACGACGCGGGCCACATGATGTATCTCCGCGATGAAGATCTGGCCAAGCTAAAGTCAAATATAGCCGCCTTCCTCGACTCCGGCTCCAAACACTGATTTTTCTGAGAGTTAGAAGGAAGTCGCTATTTGGTAGGTAATCTTCTGGAAACCAAGCTCACCGCCGTCACCGCAGACGCGCAAAAGTCCCGCATACTTAATCTGTTAGCGGTCAGCCAGTCGACCTATCCTCGGCGACCTCGTCGCTGCAGTAACACACAAGGATTTCACGCGCATGGACACCCTTACCCAGGCACCCGCAGCTCCAACAGCGCAGCGTGTCATTCACACCGCGCAACTCATCGCTGGCATGCTCAAGTCCAATGGCCACGTCAGCGACCTCATCTTCTCTCCCGGTCGCGCCCCGCAAATCGAGGTTAGCGGCCAGCTCGTCCAGCTCAAATTCAAAGGCCTCGAATGCCTCTCCGCCGCGGACACAAAATCCATCGCCTACGACATCATGGGCGAGAATGAGCATCCCCTCCGCAAGCTAGATTCAGACGGCTCCGCGGATCTTTCCTACGGCCTGCCCGGCGTCGGCCGCTTTCGCGTAAATATCTTCCGCCAGCGCGGAAGCTGCGCCATCGTCATGCGCGTCATTCCCGACAAGATTCCCAGCTTCGACGACCTCAAGCTCCCCAAAACTCTCGAAGAAATTGTTCACATCAAAAACGGCATCGTTCTAGTGACCGGCCCCACCGGTTCCGGCAAGTCCTCCACGCTGGCCGCCGTGATCGACAAGATGAACATGGAAAAGGCTTTTCACATCCTCACCATCGAGGATCCGATCGAGTTTCTGCACAAGCACAAAAAGGCCACCATTCATCAGCGCGAGCTGCACAGCGACACACCCACATTCGCGCTCGCTCTTCGCGGCGCCCTGCGCCAGGCCCCCAAAGTCATCCTCGTTGGCGAAATGCGCGACAAAGAAACCATTGAGATCGCTCTCGAGGCCGCCGAGACCGGCCACCTCGTCATGTCGACTCTACACACGATTGACGCTTCTAAAACCGTCGAGCGCATCATCGGCGTCTTTCCGATCGCCGACCAGCAATCGGTGCGCACTCGCTTCGCCAAAGCGTTCCGCTTCATCGTTTCCCAGCGCCTCCTTCCGAAGAAGGACGGCAAGGGCCGCATCGCCGCCATCGAAATCCTGAAGTCCACCCTGCGCACGCGCGACTATGTCGAAAAAGGCGAAGGCGAAGGCAAGACCCTGCTGGACGCGATGCGCGATGGTGATACCGATGGCATGCAACATTTCGATGGCGAGCTGGAAAAATTGCTCCGCGCCGGCACGATCGACTACGACACGGCGCTAGCCTACTCCACCAATCCCGGCAACTTCCGCCTGGAAGTAGCCGACTTCCTTGAAAGTGGCAGCAATGCGAAACAGCCGGACAATGCCGCAACCGAAGTCGAAGTCGAACGCTAAATTTTAAACTGCGGCTGTCGTACAATTCTTGAACCGATGCCCGTATTCCAGGACGCGACAGTTCTACAAACGTTCATCATCGTTGTAATCTCCGCCGTTCTCACAATCGTATTCGGCGCAATCGCTCTGATTTACCCGCGAACCGCCGACAAATTGTTCCGCCGCATCGAGCAATCTGTTTCCCGATTCGCGAAACGCAAGCGCCTTGCCGTCATCGTCTTGTTCTTTTCTGTAATCGTTATTCGCGTGCTCGCTCTTCGGCTTCTGCCAGTCCCCGTCCCCGGAATTCACGATGAATTCAGTTACCTCCTGATGGGCGATACATTCGCGCACGGCCGCATGGCCAGTCCGCCGCACTCTATGTGGGTCAGCTTCGAAACGTTTCACGTCAATTGGCTTCCCAAATACGCTTCCATGTATCCGCCCGCGCAAGGTTTCGCCTTGGCCATCGGCCAACTGCTCGGCCATCCCTGGATTGGCGTGCTGCTTAGCGATGCCGCCATGTGCGCTGCAATCTTATGGATGCTGCAAGGCTGGCTGCCCGCCCGATGGGCCTTTCTTGGCGGAGTGCTCGCCGCCTTGAAATTCGGCGTGGCCAGCTACTGGATGAATAGTTATTGGGGGGGCGCCGCCGCCGCGATCGGGGGCGCGCTGGTTTTAGGCGCGCTCCCGCGAATTATGAAACATGCGAGAGTGCGTGATGCCGTTCTTCTCGGACTCGGTGTCGCCGTTCTCGCCAACAGCCGGCCCTACGAAGGTTTTCTCTTCTGTGTCCCCGCGGCTCTCTGGCTTCTTTGGTGGCTCGCCGGAAAAACGAAATCACCGAGGCCGCTCGGCGTCACTGTCGGCGGAAGGCTACGCCGCGTATTCCTT
>Ga0210410_10001993_pt1 | contig 18553 bp, 36 predicted proteins | sample IncBWC4MmetaG_FD_161058 | JGI IMG/M metagenome (GOLD analysis project Ga0210410, IMG submission 161058) | Forest soil microbial communities from Barre Woods Harvard Forest LTER site, Petersham, Massachusetts, United States - Inc-BW-C-4-M | ecosystem: Environmental > Terrestrial > Soil >... | reverse complement strand
CTGGCTAGAGCCGCCTGGATTACAGATAATTCTTCGTCGAATAACAGCATCGTCGGACCCGCGTCGATCCCGCCCGACGTCCGCTCCTCGATCCGCTTTCTAAGCCGCTCTCGATGCACACGCATCGCCTCGAGAGCCTTACGGTTTTTCAGGCTCAAATAGCCGTCGATTTTCTTTATTGCTTCAGTCACAATTAAATCCGCCGATCAAAATACCCGCCGGAAAATTAACCGACTGGCCCTATCGTCGCGTCCTTTCGCGACTAGCGCAACATCACCAATTTACCGCTAGCACAGCGTAACCGCGGCTGCACTCAAACCTTCTCATCCAGCGTAATCGAATATTTCATGGAATAAAAACCCGCCGGGTGAGTTTAACCGGCGGGTTCTCTATGCCAATACATTGTCGTGACCTGGGAAACGTATTCACGATGCCGAAGTATTAGCATCGACGCATTGACGCGCAGTTACAGTCTCGGCTGACGTCTGATTTTCGTAGGCGAAGAAAAAACCCGCCTCGGGGATCCAAGGCGGGCCGGAGGTTCATCATTTAACGTGCCGGCGGCAGAATGCGTGACCGTCGCAGGCGACGTTACGATAGCGGGTTGAATCCGCTTGCTCAACCGCTGGCGGTGCGTCGCCAGCCGCTGCCGATGGGAAAATAAGCACGATAGAGTGAATTAATTCACACAGGCTGGGCGCTCGGGACAGCTACCCTTGTACCAGCGCGGCCGTTCAGTTTGAGGGTGCGAAAATGAGCTCCACTTCGAAGCGCTTATCTCTTGCGGACGTGCGGCTCAAAATCTTCATTGAAATGGAAACCGATCTCAAAGCCCAGTTCCTTGAGCTACTGAGGCTCCGCGAGCGGGTGCGTCAGGCAGAGCAAACGTGGGCACGGAGGCCCGAGTCAGCTGTTATCGCTGCAGTCGCCTAGCGTGTGCGAAAGCGCAGAAATGGGCAAACTATTTCCTAACGTGCGGCAGCGCGACATCTTGCAAAAACTCATGCAAGCCGAGTGGACGACACACCAGCGACTGGCCCCGGCCGGCGAAGGAGTTCTCGCCTCCATGACAAGCAAGGGGTGGATAGAACGTCGCGCTGCAGACAGAGGTGCTGTTAGCTATCGAATTACCGAACTGGGCAAGCAGGCTTTCAGAATGCCGATGCCCCTGCGGTGACCGCTCAGGCTCTCTATTGGTCCTTTGCGGCGACGAACTGGTGGCCACCGCTTGTCTTGGGACGGCAATGGCTCGGCTTGCAGTTAGCGGTAGTGATCGCTTCAGCGCCGGCTTGCTTTTTCGGCTGAAGGCTCGTCGCGATCGAAGATAAGAATATGGTGACGCAGAGCGCTGCCACGGCGCAGAGGCCCACGTTCACCGCACCTCGCAACAGAAGTCGTCCCAGCGCACCCAACATGGTCTTCTCAGCAGTAAGACGCCCAGCCCGCGTATAGCGCAAAAGCGTTAACATTGGATGGTTGCGCCATGGGCGGTCGACCCCCGCCAAGACCAGACGGCTCTGCCGCTCCTGTTGCAATTTCCACACTGCTCGCGTTCGCGCTCGCCTGCATCTAGTCGAGGTGACAAGAAAACCTGCCCCGGGGGGCCCCAGGCGGGTTCGAGTTTCTTGCTCGCCATCGGCACCGAATGACACCGATGACGGTTGGCAACCTAGCGTGCGCGCGCATTACGAGGCAATCGACGGGAACTATCGGATTTTGGCGTTTCGCAGATCCGAACCGCCACGGGGCGCGCGAATGGCTAGACAAGCAACCGCCCTGGGCAACTCTCGAAAAACAAAAGCTATCAATCTCCGTAAAACTACGGAATCGGTCTGTCGGAGCCTTCGCAATCTCCGAATCGCCATGATGCCTGCCTACTCGCCGTGGGAACAGGGAACTCAAAGATGCAGCCACGTTTCGACATCAAAATGACTCTAGGCGTCGTGGCGACGCTTGTGATGGCAATAACCATCCTTCACTCGATCGTCTTTCTGAGCATCGAGCCAGACAGCCTTTCAGCGGCCATGCCTGCGCGGCTGTCGGGAGCTAAGGCAACTAATAGCGCTGGCGTTGAGTTTCGCTAGCAGCGATGTAGCCGATACCATCCCCTGCGGCGGTCATTGGGGAAAACTATATTTCAGCCTTTCACGGCTAAGCCGCACAGATCAGCATTCGTCGTTGGTGAGGCGGAGGATTCACATGAGACCCCGTGATCTAGCAGATGCAATGTCGAGCGCAGCGGCCTCGACAACGTTCACACAGCCTGTTTCGGAAGCGCGGCAAGAAGGCGCGCGATATCATCAATCGCGCCGCGAAGGACGGGATCATTTCAGTAGTCGAGAATTGGCATCAAGTATCTTATGATCGAATTGAGTTCACGGTCAAAAACCTGAAAGAGCCGGACTAACCAGCTGCAGATTCATGCGACCGATGTACCGCATTTCCTCATCTGCCGGTTTCAAACACCTGACTTACAGCGAAACGGTCAAAGCTCGGAGCGGCTTTTGAAAAAGTCAAAGCGAAAGCGGCGCCTCGCAAGAGGGCTCGCCCAGGATGGATGCCCATCTTCATCGAGCGGATCAACGCGCCGACGCCGTACCAGCACAAGGCAACGCCTGCAGATAGAGCCGGGCTCGATCTAGCTATCGAGCCCCGGCTGGAGTACTGCACGAAAATGGCACGCTCGTACGTTCACTCAGAATGGCAAAGATCTGTTTGCCTGAATAGGAACGACTGAGCTCCACGCGGCTTGTTCACACGGCCGCCTCCCAGCCCCAAGCCGCGGCGGTTACCCGGAAGCCCCAAGCTTCGTTTCTGCGGAGCTTGGGGCTTTTCGCGTGAGACCCGTGGATGAAGTGCCTTCAATGCGACTACCTGCACTGGGTTTGCGAAGCGCAGGCGATCAATCACTGGGAGGATGACCAGCGACCAGGCCCTACAGCAGGCCAAGGCCGCCGCTAAGGGGCCTGCGTGAAGTCGATACCTTTGTACGCTTTTACGCAGAGCAGCAAGGGATCTGTTTGCTTGGAAGGAACCGGCCGGAAGACGGCAGATTGAATCAAGGCGCGGCCTCCCGCTCACCCCCTCAGGCCGCGCGAGAGCGGGCCCCAGCTCGGACACGCCGGGCTTGGGGCTTTTCGCAAGAGCGCAATACCATCGATCAAGATTCGTAATTCGGGGCGGGAACGCCTATCTTCACAACCAGTCCCCGCGTTGTGGAGTTGCGTCATGCTCAGCTCACCCTCGATAGTGCCGGATCCCGATGACCGCGATGTCTACCTGGTGCTGGACGAGTTCGGAGGACAGCTCGGCCGCGCGTGGCGGGAGACGGACGAAGATCACACCGATCGCGAGATCGTCATCACGGACCTAATGACAGGCCAATATAGCGACCCTGTCCGAGTAGTTGCCTTCAACACCGTCCAAGGTTGGTCGCGCGACGTAACGAGTGAAATCGCCGACGAGTTGGCGAAGTGGTTTTCCGAACAGGACAGAGAGATCCTGCCAAGTCTGGAAGACTTTATCCAGCGTCATCGGACGCCGATGTCTGAGCAGCTTCCGTTGCCGCTTCGGAGCACAGCTTGATGCCGATGGAATTTTTACCAGGGACGACCGCTGGAGCCAGAGAAGTTGGAGCTATCCGGCAACAGGTTTACGCATTGAAGAAAGCGTACCGATGAGAGCCGAGCCCGCCGATTTGGGACTTCGCCGTTTGTGTGTGGCGTCCTAGCTGCCATTGTGCCGATCGTGCCCCCTGCGCATTCAACTGCCGCGGGGCTCGAACTTCACGTGATGAAATGCAGTAAGTCGGTTTAGTCGAAGGGTTTGATCCGCAAGCCTGCACACAAGGCGGATTGTCATGATCAATCTTCCTGAGCCACGGACGGTGAATGGTTGAAGTAATTCAATCTACCTTCCCCGCGAGGGCTGGTTTGCTTGCGAGCGTCGAGGAGTTCGCCTAGCTGCCCTTCTTGAGAATTTTTCGGACGCAAGAGTAGGCTTGAACTCTTTTTAGCAGGAGATTGTTATGTCCCGCAATTTCGGCGTGAAGCAAAATCGTTAGGCCCAAAACCAAATTTGTTAGTGAGGCCGTGTCTTCTCTCCACCAAGGTTAACAGTCGTCCAAACCGCTACGTTCCCCCTCAAGTTGGCGTGGGCAATCGAAAGCGCTCAACCTATCCCAAACCGTGCAAGTGACGGCTTCCTGGATCTGCGGTTCCGATAAGACTGAGCCCGACGGCCATCGTATCTACCTCGTGGATGCACTGGTCGCCTCATGGCATTTTAGCCCCCACAGGATTACGTGTAATTCTTCGTCAAATAACAGCATCCTCGGGCCAGCGTCGATACCGCCCAGCCTGCCGCTCGATCTGCTTTCTAAGCCGCTCACGATGAACGCACATCTCTTCGGGAGCTGTAGGGTTTCTCAGGCTCAAATAGCCATCCACGATCATGTTAAATGCCTCACAATGAAGTCCGCCGATCAAAGTACCTGGGTGACACGAGCGCATCGTCTCGTGCCTTCACGGCTAGCGCAACATCATCGTATTACCCTTGTCTCCGACAATGGTCCGCCAGATGTCTGCCGCACCAGCACAGCCGAAATGCAACACGTTGCGAAATCTGCAACTGCGTGCCGAAGCAGCACTGAGGGAACTACCTCGACTCACCGTAGCATTTGAGACAGCTGGGAATGTTCGGGAATCGGGGGAGTTTTTCGAATGCCATACTACAGCTTTGACCTCGTGATCGGTGAGGAATGCAGAAACCAGGGCGGGTTGATACTTGAAGATCTGGACGTCGCATCCGATCGGGCTCAGCAACTTGCAACCGAACTTTCTACGGTTTTGCCAGAGCTGAAGACGAAGGGTTGTGCTATTCGCGTCACTGACAGCGACAGCAAGGAACTCTATCGAACTCCGCTCGATCCAACTCCGGCATGGATAAAAAATCAACTTCTCTAAGAAATTGAGGTTGCGGCGCCGTCAGAGAAAATACTGCAGCCTCGTGACCAGAGGTAGGCCCAGGAAGGCCTGACGGAGCGCACCTGCCGAACGCGACGGGCTCTTGATCGTCGCGCAGTTCGATCAGCTCAGCTTTTAGCTGTGCGACTTGATCTGCGCGCACTTCAGCCGCTGGTGGCCATAAGTCGTTCAACACGGCGCAGCGACGCCGCTCTCCAATGGCAAGCTTCGCTTGTCATTTTGCATCATCCCGACGGGCGCAGCTTGTCGACTTCTGGGGGCAAGACTACGACCGAACGCTGACGCATATCTTACGGGAACGGTGTTCTAGCTGATTTTTTGCGCTCAGCCCAATAGCGCGTGGCGCGCGCTTTAGAAATGCGATCGCGCCAGAAATAGCCGATCAGAACCCCCAACGGAAAAAACACCAATATCCCAAACATACGCATGCTCTCCCCCGAAGAGGATCTTGAACCAGCACACGGGACCTTTTCAAGTATGCAATGGCCATGACGTTGTCGAGAATTTGCGTGTTGCAATGCACCGTGCCTAAGAGGACGTTCACTGTCACCGAACAGCAACGGCGTGGCATCAGCTTAACCTCAAGTAGCACCCCACAGCTCATTCGCCGCATATCACGCGCTGTAGGTAGAGCGGCCGGAGTCGAGCGTTTCGCCGCCGGCAAGGATGGCTTCAGTTATGGGCCAAGATCGCGCAAGGACCGCGTCGAGCAGTTTGCAGGCGACGATACCAAAAGAAACGCATTCACCGCTTAGCGCCTGATCCTGCTTTCGTCTCCCGCGAGGGGCCGCAGGATAGATCATCGCAGTCGCCATGACCGCTGAGCTGTGGCGCAGAAATCAATCGATACAAAAGAACTATTCCCGGAAGTCATCTCCGCTGTTCACTGTAAGGTCCATGTAAGCAGCGGTCACTAGACTTGAGCCAAAGATCTGTAGCGCATTTCGGATATGTTTCCGTGGCTCGCGAGCAAAGCAATTTGGATTCGAAGATCGCATTCAACATGGGCGAAGTCATTGGATTAGAGGCTCCTGACTGGAGTCGAGAGAAACCCAGGGGCTTCTGGGACCCAAGTCGAAAACTTCTACTGTCGATCCGACGCTACCAGCATTGGCGGAATAAGCGAGGAATATTACCGGGCCTTTTCCGTCGCCTGATTGTAATTCGTCATCGTTTTTGGACCGCAGTCAGCGGCGCAGAAATCGACCTGACAGTGCAAATAGGCGGGGGACTGCTACTTCCTCACACGAACGGTATCGTGATCCATCCCAAAGCAAAAATTGGTATTAATTGTTTGATCCATCAGCAGGTGACTATAGGAACCGCGGTAGATGGCGCTGACGATGTTCCGGTGGTCGAGGAGAATGTAAAGATCTATGCAGGAGCGAAAGTCTTGGGGCCGATCCGCATTGGAGCTCGTGCGACGATAGGCGCAAATTCGGTCGTGCTTACCGACGTTCCAGAGGGGGCTACCGTCATAGGGAGTCCGGCCAGACGAATTCGCTAAATCGGATCGCCCTCCGACTGAACCCCAGAAGGATTGGTGAAAGCTAGTCTGCGATACGCGGATAGCCTGGCCGCAGCGTGAAATGATAGCGGGGGACATCATAGCGCGGCCAAGCCCGGCGAATTCACACCTCGCACGTTCGAGTACGGCAAGCTCGACCTGACAGAGGCCGCCTGGCGCTGGGCGGATGCGATGATCATGCCCGGATAAGTGCCGGCGACCGTGGGACGCAAGGAAAGTTGCGCCTCTACCCGATCAGGGAGTCATACATGGTGGTCGCTCTCATCAGAGATGGCCGGCCGGTCCCGCTCAAAATCGGCCTGCGTTTGCGGCAATGGTGCGCGCTTTAGAATCGCTCGGTCGGCCGGAAAGTGCGCCCACATGTGACGTCCCCGTCGGGTCCGAGACATCCGATCGGCCGGACCAGATAGACCAGTTCACGCTCCACGAGGCGCGCAGCGAACACCGCGCGCAGCATTGGCACGCTGGCAATATATCGCATGCGGCCGGTTGCCTCCGGAATCAGGGTGATGGTCGAGCGCCCTCTAAAGATCACCTTTGCCGAGATGCACGACAGCGATGTGCGCGGGATCCCGGTCTATTTGCTGGGACCGCAGGTGCAGCCACTCTGTCGCCTCATGGCCGATCACGGGCCCGATGACGTGAGGCCGTCGGACATCGAGCCGCGGTATGTGTGCTCGGTCTGCGCAACGCAAGGCGCAGAGGTTCGGCCCAACGCCAATTGGAATGTCCGGGGAACGATCGGCGGCATGGGTTGCCGATAAATCCGGTGGGTTATCGGAGGATGGCGAACGCAATTCCAGACACAATGATTGCAAATGCGGCCTGAGATGCCACCCCAATTCTCCAACCGAGCTTTCGCTTGGCATGCATCCAGCCGTGAAAGCGTTGCAGGGACTTAAGCGGCTCACGCGGGTAGATGCTGTACGCAAATTGCAGGAAGTCCGGAACCATTCCCGCAACCGCACCGAGGGTGATGATCCACACCGTGCCCGCCGTGGCAAAAATCAGAAGGCTCAGCGCCATGCCGAAGCAGGCATCGGCGCCGATTAGGGACAGGTCGCGAACCAGTGGACCATCGATCTTCAGCCGACGGTTGTTGGCATGTCGTCCCACCGCGATCGATCTGAGCGGATAATCCCAGTGCGGGATTGCGTCGATCGCGTAATGGCTCGCGAAACCGGCCAACGCCAGTAATATCGGGTGCGATGGGAACAGGCTAGCTACCGCCCCGCCCACTATGGCGTGTGTACTCAAAATCATCGCTTTTTGTGGCGTCGCTTGGGTGGAAGGTCAACCGTTCGATTCGCATTTTCGCGCTGGAAGCCTTAACTTTCGCTGATGCGCAGCAAACCGATCGAAGTGCTGCGCGGGGTCGCCAAGGCCTTCGTCCGCCACATGGCGGGCCTTCTTTGCGGCCGGCGGCACGGCTGTGAAGGCCGAAGGCATCGCGGCCCAGCAGCTGCACACGCTCAAGTAGCACTATAAGGGCAAGCTGCGGCTTCCCCGACGTCAAGGAAATGTTCCTGTCGATGGCTTCGGCCCGTGTCCAAGCCAGCCAACGACGGGGAATTACATGTTGACACGAGTATTGACTGCCACAGCCGTGTTTTTGGCCCTTGGGCAAGCTGCGGACGCTGGCGTGTTTCGCCGGGTGTCGTGCACTCTGGTGCTGTTCTACGTCGTCAAATACTCGGTAGGCGCCGCCGAGGCGTGGGCACGCAAAGGGTGCGACGGAGGCCGAAATAGAATCGGCGCGCAAGTGTCTTGGCGGCTCGACCACGCAAACGGCGAGCCTCGTTAAGTAGGATCAAGATGATTTTGGAGGAGCCGTCAGCTTAACCGGAATATGCGGAGATGTGCTGACCACCCGAGGCGCGCCGTCCGAATGCGCCTGACCACGGACTAAGGCTTCCAGGAGAAGAATGAACTTTTCCGATAACATCCTGACCGACTCCATTATTGATCAATTGGGTCGAGGTTGCACTTGATCTGTTTCGGGAATGTTTCGTCGAGCGGGAAAATTGATTTCCTCGCAGCTGCAGTCAGCGCACTGTCGCAGGTCGGTTAACGTGCGCGTCCACGGCCGTTATGATTCACTCAGGCAATTGCTTGGAACATTGCCCAGCTATGGCCCTTCGGCATGGTCTGAGTGATCGGCGGTGAAATCCAATTTACGAAGTAGTACGTCCCCACCGATGTAATCGCGGCAGCGGTCACCAAACCGACGGTGAAAAGAACTGCGCTCCGGCTCACAGCGGCGGCACGGCGAGACCGATCATCATCAAGAGACAGGTCATTGCGGTCACGAGAAAGCAACGCTCGACCATATCCATCGCAGCAGCCCTCCAACACCCAGAGGCACCGTGCGCCTGTGATTCGGTCACCGTCTTTCACCCATGATGGTACGCCGTGAATAATTCATCCGGTCTCGAAGCGCGCGCCAATCGCGTTCACGAAATCCTAAAAAGCCGCCCTTCTTGATGCGGGCCAGACAGCGGGGAGATGGTGCCAACGCATGAGCGAGGCTCCTGATGGCCTTTGCAGGCATGGCGAATGGCAATGGATGTTCGGAGATACCGCCGTCAGTGCCCTAACCACATGAATGCCGGCATGATCGCCACGAAGACGAACCAGAAAATCGAGATCAGGAAGAAGATGGTGTCACGCTTCGCGGTATCGTGCTTAGCTGGGGGCGCGGGCGCAGGCCTCACGCAGCACCTACCTAATCGGAAGGTCATCAAACGCAGCGCCAGCAAAACCGGCGCGGACCCGAGCGCAATCTGGGGCTCCGGCGCGCACTAGCTGAGAAGCCGCCCCCGCTTTTGTGGAGCCTGCTTCCGGGTTACCACGGGTAGCATTTCGGCTGCGGCGGTTATCCTCACTACGTTCTCAACGTGGTCTGCCAGCGCCGTGAGATGAGTGTTTAACAAAGCGAAGAGTTCACGCTTATCGTCGGTATCCGCTTTCCTGCCAAGCAACGCGCATTCCCACGCCTGACGTCGCAGCTTTTCTAGCTGCGCCCTCATGTTTTTCATCACGACCTACTACTCAATGGATCACGTTCTCGGACCGGAGAACTACGGGTCTCGCCACCCACGGATTAATAATAATCGATCCGGGCCACTCGAAAATTGAACTTAGGACACAGAGATTAAATGCCGCACCAATCTGCATATTGGGCCCCATTTTGGTGAGCCAGCGGTTCCCATTAAGTGTTGAGGACCCGTCCTATGAGTGCCCCTACCCGCCAGACGGCTCCCCTCTACATGGGATGGTCGCGCCTGCGCGCGAACCTGATCATGGTCGATCGCGGTCAAGCATGAAGCAAACATGAAAGAATAGGCTGTCCAATCGACCTTTGGCCCCGGCTTTTTGCCCCAGAGCGTCATCGGGTTGGCGAAGCGCCGCAAGTTGTTGGGCTTAGCGCGACGCGCCCTCGCTAGTACACGCCCGGCACCAAACGGGCCGTACGCGCCATGTAGTCTCCGTATTCCGGAAAGAATTTGAACAATACGTGCTCCTCGTATTTCATGCGCTGAAGTTGGAACGACCATACCAGCAACGACAGTAGCAGTGCCGACGCTGAATAGTATTGCAGTGCGATCCCGACGAGCGCGACGAGTTCGCCAAGATAAAGTGGATGACGTACTAGGGCATAAGGCCCCCTAGTTACGAGCCGCCGCGCCTCCGGCAGGAGGCTAATCGAACGCCCCAGAACAAGCACTGCGCAAATTGCGAGACCAGTGCCGACAATAATCAACAGCAGCGAGACCAGGTAAAGCACATAAGAAAGCTCTTGCAGCGGTAGCAGCACGAAGCCTGCGCTCAAATAGGTACCGGTCACTGCGGCAAAGCGTGGATAGAACCCTGACGCGGCGGCCTGTGGAATGCGGCGCACTGTAAACATCACAATTAGCACCACGAGAAAAATCAGCGTACTGAGGTGTGAGACGGTGCTAAGGACGAGCGTCGCTGGGAGTACAGACGAATCCGTCTGGACGAATTGCTTAACCAGCGCGACCTGATCAGCCAGTGATGGCCCCATGTGAACTGCACAAAACAGATACCAACCGATGAGGGGAGCCGCAGCGAATAGATCGTAAAGCTTGGTCCGCCGAAGCGCCTTGATACACTCCTGCAGCATAGCGGTTGCCATTACGCCAATCCCCGATGGCAACGTCGCAGCGTTCGATAGGAACGACTTGCTGTCTCCAACAATGGCACTCTCCGTTCTGCGGATGATGCGAAAGGTCAGCAGCTATTGAGCGGGGACCGTTAGGGTAGATGCTTCTTAGGTCGGAGTCTCGACATAAAAGGGTGATTTTACTTCGGCGCGCGCCGGATGCGTCAGAGATCACGCGGCAAGTCGCACGACACGGCTTAACCACATCCCTTAGCCACCAAACACTGCTCTCCTTGGTCCGCCACGCCGAGCTTGCGTCCGAAGGACATCGGGGCCGCTTCGATTTGGCCGACATCACTCGGGTCGATCGCGGTCAACTCGAGGGACGGCGAGGATGCGAGGGCGGTTACATCCTGACCGGCGACGATGTGCCGCTAGCCGCTGCCGGTTACGGTGTCGACTCCCGACGATTTGTAATTTGACTCTGGGCAGGTTCAGCACTTTGCTCCTTGCAAGCTAAATTTATATATATCCACAGCTATCTTGAGTTGTTTTTTTCTTTGAAATGGCTTTGGGGGTGAAAATGGACCTCAATTTGAAGCGTTTATCTCTGGCCGATGCGCGGCTTGAAATACTCACACGGACGGAAGCCGATCTTCACGCACAGTTACTCGAACTAACGGATCTGCGCGAGCAATTGAGAGAAGCGCAGGCTTCGGCGGATCTACAAAGCGCGACGCGAGCCAAAGGACCGCGCCAGTTGTTATCGCCGCAGTCGCCTAGCGTGTGCAGATAGTCGCGGCCTATTCCGCTTCCGGTGAGATCGGCACCGGCGCTTCATCGCTGTCCTCCGGCTCCCGGAATCTGCGGACCGATCGGAACCGCCGAGATTTTTGCAATCGCTTTCTTGACCACCGGACACGTCGCGACGGCCGGCCACACAGCCGGGTCGCGGCTCTCAGCTTGCACTTGGCCCACGAGTTAGCATGGGATGGAGACGGTGGCGGTACCAAGTTGCATCAGACGAAGGAGATGATGTTTCGGAAGCGTGTGTCGCAATCAATGGGCCGCGGCTTAACGTTCGGCGCACTCTCTTTGGGTATCGCAGCGTACTGCGCCTCGCAGCTCAGGTTCGGGCAACGAAAGGTGTACGGCGCTAAATCCTCTTGGCCGATTACCTAAGTATGCGTGAGTCGGACACAGCGAAGCGGTAAGGGGCTGCCGCGCCGCAGATCCTGCCAAAAACCGATCCTGATAGTAGCCAAGCCCGTGCAGCGGGACTTCCATATCCGGGCGTGTGTTTGGTGGCCTTTGCTGCCCAGCTTTCCCTCGTCATTCATCCGTCGCATCGGCCCCGCCGGGGGAGAACCAGCCCTCGGCGGGGGCTTTGCGTTCGAGCGGCTCCATCAAGCGCAAGCTCTCCACACGGGCGCAATTTAAGAAATCGCTAGGGAAGGCTTCGCCCAACACGAACTTTCCTTATTTGCTTGGATGCACTTCATGATCGAGCCGTTGCTGCGCCTCAAACTGCAAGCATCTTCGCGTCGCTAACGAACGTTGGCTGGTAACGAGTAGCTCCGCTCCATCCCTCAGCCCCCCAAGCCTCGACGGAGCGGAGTCGCCATTGAGCAATTTACGAGTGCGTTCAGCACCGCGAAACACACAATACTTTCCCACCTTGTTTTGTTGAACCCAGGGCAAGGCGGGCATTTTCCAAAGTGGATAGCGCAGTCTTTATTTTGGAAGGAACAGTCCGATGTCAAAAGCCAAACCCTCCCGCAAGCGACCATCTAAATGCAAAGACAACGAGACCGCATTTTTAGAATTGTTAGAGCGCATCTCAGAATCCATGAGCGAAAGCTGATAGGCATCTAGGATGGAGCCGCCGTCTCTGCGCAGTAGTGCCGAGCTAGGTGGCGTGCACGCGCGTTCCAGATTTAACTTCCAGACCGCGCGTAAAGCTTAACTTGCAGCTTCGGTTGCCACGTTGTTGGCGGCCTCATACGGTATGCGAGCCGAATATTGTTAGGCTCGTTAGTGACCAGACGTTCCTTCAGTCGCCTATCAGTGATGACGAACATGCTGTCCGAACTGCACGGCACACTTAAAACTGCATACCGAGAATTACTGGAATTGCGTGAACGCGTCCGGGAAGCGGAGCGTGCCGTGAAGTCCTCCAAATCGAAAGACGGGCCAGCCAAGCGGCGACCCAAGCGCTAGCCGCGCGGCCCTAAAGGCACTTGGTTGTGAGACGAGTGTGAAATGGCTCATACGCCCGTAAGCAAATTTCATTTAGGCTACATAGTTCGGGTCAACGGCCGGGGACAGCCACATGGCCATCGAGAACGTGTCATTGGCGATGACGCGAGAACAATATCTTGAGCGAAGCAAGGAGCGCGCACGCACGCTTCTCGGCACCGGCCGGGTACGCGATGCCGTCGCTTCGATGATGATGGACATGCAGAGACACCCGGCTTGCGAAGTGCCCAACGAAATCCACGCGATCGGCATCCGGGCAGCCATGACTGGCGATGTTGCCACGACACACGCCTACATCGAGGGTTTTGCCTGAGTCCGATTTCGGCGTAACGCAGCAGCCAGCCATGCCCGCAGGCGCGCTTAGAGCATGCAGACCCACTGTGTGCCGTGCATGCCGATCGCGCGTGCGGCGCCGCTAGATAGGTCTAGCGTAACTCCGCGAGTGAATGGTCCCCGATCATTTATAACCACCGTGACGGACGACCCGTTCTGCGGATTTGTCACCGTCACGCGCGACCCAAAGGGCAGCGAGCGGTGTGCTGCGGTCATCTCGCCTGCCGCGAACACCTTTCCGCTCGCAGTCCGGCGTCCTGACACATAGTAGGTGGCTACTACTTGTTGCCCAGAGCAATTCCCGATGGGCTTGGAGTGTGCAAAAAAATAATCGAACCCCCGACTCTGAGCCGGAGGGGACGATGTGGCCAGCCACGCAAGAACTAGTCCAAGAATACGCAACGAATGCATCGATTTTTCCGTCCATCCGGCACCCCACGCCGACTACCAAAATAGCAGCCCGATCGCCTTTCAGGCAATCCAGCCGTGCCCGTCAGTGCGTTCAGGTCACTGAAACTCGTTTATGTGACCGTTGCTGTCGACAACGATCGACCGTTCGCGACCGTCCTTGACCGCGAGGAACGTCTTGATTTTGCCGGACGGCAATTCGCGGATTTGCGAATAGCCCGCGGCAGCAAGCTTGGCCTTAATCTCGTCCGACGTCAGAGCGTATGCGCTGGTGACAACACTAGCCGCTACGATAGCCGCTAGTATCAACAATCGTAGCTGCACGGCGTTCACTTCCTATGCGTGACGCCAACCTGGCAATTTGATGGCGCGTGTTCTCTAGCCGATTGGTGGTAATCGAACGACTTTTTTCAGTCTTTTGTAATCCAGCCCTGCAACGCTTCCCTTTTGCAAGGGGTATTGCCGTGGATGATGACAGAGTCAAAATTCGTTGCCTAGGATTGCACCCGCATATTCAGGGAGAAAGCCAGCCGGATTCACGATGGAGTGCAGATTAACTGCCTAAACTGCAACAAGCTGATAAATGTGACCAAAGAGACAGACGATTCATTTCTGCGCCGGGCGCTCAAAGCCGCGCGGGAGACTAGAGCGGCCAAGGATGCGGCGCTCTTCGCGGCGACGTACAGCGGCGCGGCGTCAGCCCCAAAGCGCGAAACGCCTTAAGGGCTTCCGACGACCGCCAGCCGTACCCATCATTTGCGCTTGCCGCAGTGTGCTAGCAGGGTTTGAATGGCTGCGGGGACTTATCTCGAGTATCCCATTGCTTGGTGACGCGTTCGCGCCAGTTGGCTGTGCTCAAGAAGCCGAGTTTGATTGAACCTCAGCAGCGTCTCTCATGAACGTCATGCAAAAATGTCCTTCGAGGTGCAAAGGATAAGCAACGCGCAAATGCCCGGCGTTGCGTTCGGGCCGTAACGCCCTACGCGGTAATGTTAAGGGCTAAGGTAAACTCGAAGCGCCCCTTGACCGCCTTCGATCGGCCAATATCGTTTTGGCCGTCGAGCACGTTGGCCAACACTTCCCCACCTAAAGCGCGGTCAGCATTTCAATGTTCGGCGACGGGGCCACCGGGTTTTGCCCCAACTTTATCCGGTGGCACCCTCATTGAAGGATATTGCAATGAGTTTGGACCGCCTTTCCGACGAATGGATTAGCCGGATGTATGAAGGCATTCGCAAGGAAGTCGCTGCTGACATACGCAGCAGCGTTCACCTAGTCGGCGAAGCAACGAAGCAGCGAGCCGGACACCTCGCCGATGAACTCGCCCGTCGTGGTATCCAGTTTGCGCCGATCGAGTGGCCCGCCGAAGCCCAGGCATCGCCGCCGGGAAGGAAAACGATTGGGTGGAAAGCCTCACTTCAAGCTTTTGCGGCGCTTGCAAGAAATAAGTCGCGCTAAAGTCCGAATGACCGTTCCATCTGGCGCAACATCGACAACGCGCCGTCTGTGAATCGGCCATAGTTGAAAGACTCGTCTGTGGCCACGATCGCGCCCAGGATGACTATGGCCTTGAGGATTCCCTTCGCCATATAGCGCCCAATGAATTATCGAAAAACGAATCAACAATAAGCGTTGAGCGTAGAGCATCGAGCTTACCCGAGCCTTACCGCAGATCGGCCGCGGCCATTTCCCAATTTGGAACCAACCGCGTCGCGCGTCCCGCCCACAAGGATTAGGCCCAGCGTACCGCACGGAGGGCCCGCCAACAGCGCTTTTGCCTTAATCACGCTCGCGCCAAATGTTGTTAGTGCAGATTGGCCGCCAATCTCGTTAGAGCCTGCATCACTCGGTTACTGTGAAGTCCGGCGGGTCGAGTTCAAGCAAATGCCCTATCGCGGTTCGCAATACAGGTCCCGCGACGCACCCAAGATAACGACGGCCGGGTACCCCACCATAGCCGAAGGCGGTATCTCGCCAGTCTGTTGCTTATTTTGAGCAACGGTCCACAGCCGAAGTCAGTTTCTCACATTCGCAGCGAAATATGCGAAGCGTTCGACCGTGCTTCGGGCTGATGATGCTGAGCAAAAGCTCAGCCTTCCTATCGCATCGGACGCAGCGAGTTACGTCCGCTTCGAACGCGGTACTTTGAAGGGCCATGGGATAAGCCGTCAGCCGATGCGCAGCTGCTCAGCCGAGGCCTTCCCGGTGCGGCCTGTCACTAGTTCGTAACTCACCTTGGCGCCCTCAGCGAGGCCGGCATATCCGGCCTTCTCAACAGCCGCGATATGAACAAAAACATCCGGTCCACCTGCGTCGGGCTTGATGAAGCCATACCCCTTCGTCGTGTTGAACCACTTCACTGTCCCCATAGCCACTTGGTAAATCTCCTCAATGCAAAAAACGAAATTGAACGAACGTGATTCTTCAGTCGATCTAGAGGCAAACCGAAGGCAAAAAACCGCCGCTTCAGGGTCACAGCGACGGCCATCTGCCACAATCATTAAGGTTTTATAATCAGCAGCCGCCGGTGTGTCGCCACGCGATCGCTGCGCTGCAACTCCACGCGCCGAAGCAGCATTACAAACGCAGGCTACGGCCCACCGACGTGAAAGACATGTTCCTGCAAATGAGGGATCACTTGGGCAGTTCATGGACCAGGTTTTTGCCGAACACATTATGAACATCGGAGCAACAGTACTGCGTCACGAGTTATCCACAGGATTGTGCCACGTTATTTAAGACGCGGCCAATTGCGTTCCACCACAGGTAGAGATTTAATACCGAAGAAAATTCGGGGGACGGAATGTCGAAGAGCTTTTTTCAATCAATGTCAGACGACGAACTGTGGCGTATATTCAAGGACGTCGCCGACACACTCACTGAGCGGATGACCATTGAAAAGCAAGAGCTAAAAGCTCGCCTGGCGCGACTCGATGGTCTTACCGCCATCAAGAGCACTGAGGAAATAGCTAAGCGCCGGCCATATACGCACTAGCGGGCGAACTACGCGCTCAAGGGCGTCGCATGGCTGAGCGTTGTAGAATCAGTGAGGTCGAGGCTTTTCCTCAAGCCGCACCCTATTCAAATCGTTTGGGGCAATGGCGGGCATTCGTTCTGCCCTTCGGACCTGCTGGCGTAGTTGTTCCAATTCTTCCAGTTTTGCAGCAACTTCGGCGGTTTTATTCGCGATAAACGCCAGGCGGTCAAAATAAGCGGCCATTTAAAACCCTCCAACGCACAGATGCCAAAACACAAACCTAAAACTTACAAATGTTAGTATGTTAGTCCACTTAGGATTAAATACCCTATTTATAGGATGATCATTTGAGAGCGAGCCGGTGTCAAGCGTAACGCTCATAATTAACATCTCGATGACTGTGATTGCGGGTCAGTATCGACTGCCCGGTTCTCGCGATCGGGCTCAAAGCGAAGCGGCTAGGCTGACTTATGGATGAGTCGGGGCACCCCAAGGAAAAGACTTCGGCCGAAGAGCTGGCTGCGATGATCCACGCGGACTTGAGCCGCATGGGACGGCTGTCCCCAACAAGGGGTTTTAGTAACGGTCTACGGCATTCCGTGGAAAGCAATGCTCACATTCGGCGCCGCTGCTGGTCCCGTTCGCAATAAGGCCGACCTCGAAGTATTCTTTCGCGCCATTACCGAACGACTGCAGCGATTATACGAAGTCGACTAAATGGGCCGTTGTCGTGCCCGCGCGCTATTAGGACTGGGAGCAGCAGGTAGCGGGCTACAGGAAACGCCTCCCCTGCGCAGGGTGCGCTGCAGATTCTCGATATCGTCCAGGCTATTGGGCACGGCGCAAAAAAGTGCCACCAATTCGGCGCGGCAGTCGGCGGCTTGACGGTATCCGTCCGGTGAAGGTCCGAGGCCATAGCGCATAGGACCTGTCGTCTTTTCAACCTCGGAAAATTCCGAGATTGAATTGACCGGCCTTTGCACGGTCTCCATGGCGACCCTACTTCCCAGTGCGGTCATATCTGCGACGCGCCTCGCGTCGTCGACGGCGCGAGATTGCAGCCCTTACGGCATAGCCGATGGCGAAGCCAAACATCATTGCGAGCAACAACTCGACCATGGTTTGCGCCACACATTTGCAGGCGGGCTATACAATAACACCAGAGGTCAATTTCCATGCCGGACGAACATGGCACCGCTGAGGGTGCCGGTAACGATTCCGGCAACCGGCGTGCCGCTAGCGGGATTCATCGGTAAAATCCATGTGACCGAGTCCAACCCGGTCCCTCCCATCCGCGTCGAGATCGGCGGCTTAACTTGGCGAGGGCTTGATCCTGCGACGTTGACCGACAAGCGGTCGAACAGGCCAAGGCGCGCTCGCGCTCATCTAGACTGGCTTGTGACCAACGCGAGCTTTTGGTGTCGCGGTATCTACTTCGCCTCTCAGATCAAGAGCTTTCCTCGGGCGACTCATGTTGTGATTGAAATGGCCCTACCCCAGGGCACAAACGCTCGGCGGCCTCTGCGCCGCCGCGGAGAGCAATCGAGCAAAAAGGGCCGTTGCTCGCTAACGGCCCTTCCGGGAAAAATTTATTGGAGAATGAAATGCCCCAGCCCCCGGTGAAGCCAATCTAGGCTAAAGCGTGGCAAGGGCGAGTGCCGAATTGATCCGTCGCATGCGGAAACAATCGCAGCGTTGCACCCGCGCAACAATGAGAGTCGTCACCAGTCGCGTCTTCGTCGATCCCGAAGCCACAGCCCGCAAGCTCGTCGAAATCGCTCACGCCACGGCGTCCAGACGGCCGCATTCATCGAGCTGATCAATGCGCCGATGCCGTACCAGCGCAAGGCAACGCCGGCGGAATATCCGGTCGGCCTGAAGCGGGCGATCGAGAAGGGCTGGCTCGTGCTGCAAGAAAACGGTACCCTGGTACGCAT
>Ga0210410_10001992_pt1 | contig 18553 bp, 10 predicted proteins | sample IncBWC4MmetaG_FD_161058 | JGI IMG/M metagenome (GOLD analysis project Ga0210410, IMG submission 161058) | Forest soil microbial communities from Barre Woods Harvard Forest LTER site, Petersham, Massachusetts, United States - Inc-BW-C-4-M | ecosystem: Environmental > Terrestrial > Soil >... | reverse complement strand
ATGGCGGACTCTGAGACCATGGTGCCTCCATAGATCTGGATTGACGTCCCCGAAATGGCCCGTTGGTTTGGTGCATTCTACCTTGCACGCTGATATTCCGCTCATTTTCATGGCAGGACCTGATACATGGCGGTCATGCCCGCTTCCAAGTGTTCGTCGACGTGGCAGTGGAACATCCACATCCCCACGTTGTCCGGTACCATATCCGCGGTTACGAATTGTGCAGGCAGCAAGGAAAAGATGTCAGTGCGGTGTCCCCCAATCGAAACGACGTTTCCGTGCCAGTGTGGCGTATGGATATTCCCGGCGCCGCCCAAGGTCATCACGTACCAGCGCACGTGATCTCCTCGCTTCAGTACGAGCATTGGTAAGTTGCTGAACATATAGCCATTGATGCTCGCCCTGAAATTGGCCGCCGCGAAGCCGTGACCGGCACCATGAAAATTCCCGTGGACGTCGCTAAGGGCAAACTCCCGTTTGTCTACCGATTGCGGTTCCTCCGTGTACGCGTCAATGTTGTGTTGTAGATAGTGGGATTGATTTTCGTCAATCAACATAAAGAGCGTGGCAAATTCACGGTCCACATCTTTAGGGCTTCCGTCCGGACGTGCCATGCCACGCCGCGTGATCACCATCGGGCCGATGAGTCCTGCATTGACGTCCCTCGGCTCCCAGTTGTGTGAATGGTATAGCCAGACCACTGAGCTGCCATCACTCTCGCCAGGCCCGGCACGCTCGGGCACGTTCCAGATGTAAGTGTGCGTTTGATTTGGTGGCACCAAACCCGCTCCAGCCATGCTCGTGTCCGCGTAAGGAGTGCCTTCGGAGTCTCGGCTATAGGACACACCATGTGGATGCATGCTGTAGGGCTGCGTCGCGTTGTTGCGAAAGTGAATGACAATCGTGTCTCCGACCTCTGCTCGAATCAGTGGTCCCATGATTCCCAGGTGTTCCCATTCCGTCGCGCGTTTCTTCTGCGCGGTGAACGTCTCGTCTGTATACTCGCGGTAGATGGCCTTGCGATAGACATTGCCGATTCGATCCTTCCCATGCTCAGTCCAAATCTTGGTCTCGCCTTCGAATGGCTTGCCTGTCATCAGGTCCATGTTGGCCGGCGCGTAGTTCCACTCCGTCTCCACCGCTGCTATGTAATACGTTCGAATCTTCCCTCCGGGAAATGTTGGCTGAATTTTCTGCGCGCGCACCGCGCTAGCACACATCATTGTTAATATGCTTAGAACAACAGCAGACACGAGACTATTGAGAGCGAGTTTTTTCACACATCTCCTTGTAATCGCCAAGTGTGTTCCAGCATCCAGATTGCCGGAGGTCCGGTGTGTAGGACTCGTCCAACCCTACTCGCTCACCTGTGGCGCCCTCAATGTACGAAACCTAAAATAGTTCTGAATTTCCCCAGACCCGTAAGTCGCAGTTTCAACGGCACTTCACCCTCGGCAGTTTGAAGATGTCATTACTTCTGAATTTGAGTAGAATCGCACTCGAGCCAGCCATGGCCGGCCACACTCATGGATTCAGCGTCTAACCGCGCCGTCCGATTTGGTCCTTTCGAACTGAACTCTCGCGCAGGCCACCTGCGTAAGGGCAAGCTACCCCTGCATCTTCAGCCACAGCCATTCAAGCTCCTTTCTCTTCTTGTCAGCCGCGCGGGCCAACTCGTCACCCGAGAGGAAATTCAGCATGAACTTTGGGATCAAGACACATTCGTCGACTTTGAGCAGGGCTTGAATGTTTGCATCCGCCAGATTCGCACCGTATTGAACGACACCCCGGCTGCCCCTCGTTTCGTCGAAACCGTGCCTCGTCGCGGCTACCGCTTCATCGCCGCCACCGAGATATCTCTTCCGCGGCCGGTTGATTCGCTCGCCGTCTTGCCCTTCGAAAATTCTAGCGGTGACACCGACCTCGAATATCTCTGCCAGGGGATCGCTGAAAGTCTTATCAATAGCCTCTCCGCTGTGCATCAGCTACGAGTCGTTCCTCGCCAAACTTCATTCCGCCTTAAGGGTAGCTCGGACCAAGAGAAAATCTCACGCGAACTCAACGTCCGAACTGTCGTCAGCGGGCGAGTCATTTCGCTTGGCGAGAGCATCAACGTTCAAGCGGAACTCGTCGATCTAGAAACCAATTCTCAACTCTGGGGCGGCCAGTGCAGCCGAAGGCTCTCTAACATTTTCGAATTACAGGAAGAGATCTCTCGTGAGATTTGTCAGCATCTGCGTGTGGAGTTGAGCCGAGGCGAAGCCAAGCGTCTGCGAAAGCGCTACACACAGGATGCCAAGGCGTATCAGCTCTACTTGAGAGGCCGTTATTGCGCGGAGAAGCGGACACTCGAAGGACTTTACAAGGCTATCGAATATTTCAATCAAGCAGTTGAAAATGATCCCCGTTACGCTCATGCCTACGCCGGACTTGCCGACGCCTACACGCTGCTCGGCTCCGGCACCTATGGCGCAATGCCCTCAAAAAACGCCCGGGCACACGCCACAGAGATGGCCGTGAAGGCGCTTGAGATGGATAACACCCTCGCCGAAGCGCACACGTCTTTGGCATTTATCAGGTTCCGGTTTGACTGGGACTGGCAGGATGCCGAACGAGAATTCAAGCGAGCAATCGAGTTGAATCCACGATATGTAACGGCCCACCATTGGTACGCGCTTTTTTTGGCAGCGATGGACCGACAGGATGAAGCCATCGAGGAAATCAGGAAAGCTCAGAAACTCGACCCGCTCGCTCTGATCGTAAGCGCAGCCGAGGGTCGCATATTACATTTCGGCCGCCGTTTCGACGAGGCTATTCGCCAATTTCAGAAAATCCTCGAGCTCGATCCAAATTTCATTCCGGCGCACTGCGACCTGGGAGCATCCATGGAGGAGAAAGGGATGTTGCACCAGGCGCTCGCCGAGTTTGAAAGTTGCGTATCCCTTTCCCATGGCGGAGCCCTTTACGTAGCATCTGTCGCCGAGGCTCACGCACGATTGGGGAATAGAGACGTCACACTCAAGATACTGAGCCAACTACAGTCATCAAGCGATCAGTATGTCTCTCCGAGTAGCATTGCCTTTATCTATTCCAGCCTCGGCGAAACAGACCAGGCATTCTCATGGCAGGAAAAAGCCTACGAGGAACGCGACGCATCGCTGGCCTGGGTGAAAGTGGCTCCTGAGTCAGATGCTCTGCGCTCCGACCCACGCTTCGTCGATTTGCTCCACCGGATGAACTTTCCGGTCAGCTAAAACGAACGGCTAGCCACCGATTCCGGACGGATGAGGGTAAGCCGGAAGTAATGGTTGTCCGTCGGATTAGTACCGACAAACGTTAGTGCTCTATCGGATGCGCGCTTCCGCCGAAGAGTGAGACGGGAGCAAGATGCTCGGGCGCGCGTTCGAGGTAGGAACGCACATCGCTCCGGGCCGTTTGAATTTCTCCCACAAGTTCTGCCCTACCATCCACGACTGCAATCAAGTCTTCCAGGTCACGGCTACCCGCGCAATCATTCCTTCCTCGGTCACCAAAAGCTTCCAATTTCGACGCACAAAAATATACCGAGCTGACCATCAAGATCCTGAGGCCTGGCTCCAACTCACGCTCCTCCGCCCCCTCTACTTCTCGACGACGTTCACGGCGGCATTCCTCATCCCCAAGTCCATCTGCATGCCTACCGCTTTCGACGGCGAAATGAGGTAGAAGACCATGTTTGAGGGCGTCCCTGACGTTGGAGTAATCGCAAGCGTAACGCGACCGCTCGCGTCCACCAAGTAAGTCCCCGTGAAGGTTTCGCTTCCGGCCGCTGTGGCCGACCTTCCGCTCAAGTTACCGGCGCCATCCGCTGCCAGGACCCCGGCGACAAAGCTCGTATCAAGCCCCGGGAACAAAGGGAGTGTCCCTAACGCGTAGTGTCCGGAAAACGATGCATTGCTGAAGGGGGCTCCCGTCTGCTCTTCGAAAATCCCAAACTGGAACACGTCACAGCCGGTAAGAATGAAGCCCTTTCCAGGGCTCACGAGGTAAAAAGGGCTCGAACCGCAGGCGCCATTCATCTCACCGCGGCCGAGGCCATTCGCGTCCACGCTGTATGTTCCGCTGATGGTTTCGCCGGGCATGGGAATGCCGAAATAATTCTCGTCACTTGTAACGGTGAGCTTTCCCATGCCGTCAAACTGGAACTCTCCCACGTTGACGTCGTTTTGTTCGTAACCATTCCCCGGTGGAAAGCCACCGCCTGCCGCGCCAAACACTGAGATGCCCTTAAGCGAATTAATGGTGAAGGCCGCGCTGGACTGTTGCAAGGCCATGCCTGTCGCCCCGCTCCCGCCGGTGTCCACCCAGATCGATTCGCCCGAGGAAACGACGTATAGAACGAAATTCGAAGGATTCGCTCCACTGGAAATGTTCAGGACTGCTTCGCCGCGTCCGGTCCCATCAACTGAGTATGTTCCAGCGAACGGTTGGTCGGCGGGGGGCGGACCGGGTGTGCTTGACAGCAAGTCAACTTGGCCGGCACTGAACAAGCCGTTGCTGGCGGTGAAGCGACCCAGCACCGCCGTAAGGTTCGATCCCAGCCCTGTCCCGGCCGCACTAAGGCCGAAGGCGTAGCCACCGTTGATAGCCGCGGAGGAAAACGCTGCCGGATCTTGCTTGGCGAAAAAGCCGGTGCCTGTCTGGTCCGTGCGGTCAGATTCAATCAGGCGTCCCCTAGCCGCCACTCCCAGCGAAGAGAAGGAATCGAGAACAAATGAAAAGGTAAAACGGAAGCTACCGGTCGGATAGTTCACAGCGGTATTGAGGCTCATGGTGCCTGAGTTGTCGGAACCGACCGAATAGGAGCTTTGGGTGAGACCCTGGTTTGTCCTCGTCGTGCCTCCGACGATGGCTACATCCGCATTGCCGGCGATCAAATTGCCGTTCCCGTCCGCAGTGAAACTGCCGACGACGCTCATTGGACGGGTGCCATTGAATCCGCTAAACAGAAAGGCGTATGGCCCGCTCAGCTTGGTGTTGTTTGGACTTGTCGCGGTACCGATGATGGTAACGGCGGTGGTGTCTGCTTTGGTCAAGTCTGCGACGGACCTCGCCGTGACCATCACAGTGGGAGGATTAGGCACATCCGAGGGCGCCGTATACTTTCCGGTAGAATCAATAATTCCGCAGCTCGCACCCATGCAGCCCGACCCAGAGATAGTCCAAGTAACGGCTTGGTTGGCTCCGCTGGGACTCACGGTCGCAGTAAATTGCTGCTCGCCACCGGCCTGAACCGTGCCGCTGGATGGCGAAACGGTAACGGCAGTGGGCTGTGAAGATGGGGGAGGCTGATTGCTGGGTGACTGACTGGTGCCGCCTCCGCATCCAGCAAGGAATACAAGGCTCACAACTCCTAAAACCACGAGCATTCTCGTTAGCACTGCTTGGCTGTTCACGACATCCTCCTCACGTCTATGTGCGTTGCATGCGGCCCACGCCGCCGCGGTCTGTGGATTTGCTAGGAAGGGGGCCTACTGAGTTAGTAGAAACGATCTCGGCCGCTTCACTCCTTCTTATCGTCGCCATCGTGATCTTTGTCTCCGTCGTGTAGCTTGGTTCGCGTGCTCACGTAGAGGTCGTTGCCGCCGGATCCCCCGGGACGGTTCGAGTAAAAGATCATCGTCAGGCCATCCCATGAGAGTGCAGGTGCGCCATCATTCGGACGCGTGTTCACAACTGGGCAGGATGCCTGGCCAATGCCCAATTGGTCGCACTTGTCAAGATTGTCTTGGTTGAGGTTCACCGGCGTGCTCCAGTTATCCTGTGATAGCTGCACGGAAGCCCGAGTGGAAACCCACAAATCAAGGCCGCCGGCAGAGAGCGTGGAGCAGAGTTGGGAGTCAATTGGCGGGATTGGGGAGTTGCAGCGGCGGCTCGTGACGATCATTTCCAAACCGTCGCGACGGCGGATGGCGGTACGCGTGTCGCGCACCGAACTACTCAGCTCCTCAACCAGGTCCGCAGTTCCCCACAATTGCTGCCGATTGCAGCTATCGAGGTCGACGTTGCAGGTGCTGAGGTAAATACTGAAGCCGTCGGGGTTTGCAGGGGTCAGATTGCGAGTGAAATAGAGGTACAGGGTGTCGGTCGTGTCGTCTTCCCAGAAGTTCGGCCCAGCATCGTCGGCACCGCTAATATTCAAGGTGCAGCCCAGATTGATGGGCGTTTCCCAGGCGAAATCGTTGCGCTTATCCTGGCGATGGGCGGCCCATAGCTCGAAGCGTCCGGCCCCGTTGCAGGACCCTTCATTGCGAGTGCTGTGGAAGAACAGCCAATGTCCGTCGGTAGTGAGATTGGGAGCGTGTTCCTGAAAGGGCGAGTTGTCGGGGGAGTTCAGCATGGTCAGGGGTTGGGGTGCCTGCCAAAGACTATCGAGGCTGTCGCGTTGAGAGACCCATAAATGAAGGGCCACGTCACAGGAGGTGAGCGTGGGGTTCTGCGGCCGCGTAGAGCTGAAGATGAGGCTCAGCCCATCCTTGGATAGCGTAGGGTGCTGGTCATCGCACTGAGAGTTGACTGTCGAGCCGAGATTTACCGGCGCCGACCAAGGGCCGTAATTCTGTGCGCGGGCTGGTGGCACCATCGTGAGTGCCGCAAAGAGGGCCAGTGCGGCGGCCAGCTTCTTGCCGTTTTTCAAGGATTGCTTTCTCATATTATCTCCTGTTGTTTTCATCTGAGTCTCCCGATCCTCCGCTCATCTCTTGCAACCTCCTGCAAGTGGGCTGACCTTCGCGCGAATGCAAATACGAAGCAATCCCGCAGGAATCTCCAAATTCACCTTTGAATCTCCCGAGCTATCTCTCTGAGAAGAAGAACCTTGGCAGGCAGTTGGGAAACGCTTAGCGCTTTTCTGTCATGAGTTGCAGTGATACACTCGCGCGCACACCGAGTAGTCACCATGCTCAAGCCCTCTGGCTCCGTGTGCCACGCCCGCTTCGGTTCGTTTGAAGTTGATTTCCGTGCTGGAGAACTCTTCAAGAACGGCCGAAGAATCCGGTTGCAGGATCAGCCTCTTCAAGTTCTCGCCATGCTCCTCGAACAGCCCGGCGAAGTGGTCTCGCGAGAGGAATTGCGGCAGAAGCTTTGGCCAACGGACACGTTTGTCGATTTCGACCACGGCCTGAATAACGCGATCAATCGGCTGCGCGAGGCTCTGAATGACTCGGCTGACGCGCCCAGGTTCATTGAGACGCTCCCTCGACGGGGTTATCGGTTTGTCGCTGAGACGAACGGTGCCGTGAGCACGGCGTCTCGAACCGCTAAGCTCAAAGGCTCTATTGAAACACGAGAAACTTTCACTTCGGTGCCGACAGAGCAGGCCACAGCCGTCAAGCCTTCGCCGGTTCGTTTGCTCCGCTATGCGGGAAAGTTCTGGCTCGCTGCGGCCGGCGTGGGTATTGCGGCGGCTCTGATTCTTTGGCTGTATCTTGTCCGCGAGTGGCCCTTTGGCAGTAACGCGGCAATGAGGATTCAGTCCGTCGCCGTCTTGCCGCTCGACAATCTGTCCGGCGACCCATCTCAAGAGTACTTCGCTGATGGAATCACGGATGCAGTGACGACCTATTTAGCACAAATGCGCGGGATTCGAGTTATCTCGCGGACATCGGCGATGCATTACAAAGGGACAAGAAAAGCCCTGCCGGAGGTCGCCAAGGAATTGGGCGTGGATGCAATAGTCGAGGGCTCGGTCTCGCGCTCAAGCGGGGTCATCCATGTGAACGCGCAATTGATCTATGTCCCCGGAGACAGCCACATTTGGGCGCACTCTTATGAAGGGCCCACCCCCAGCTTGGCTGCAATGGAGAGCGAGATCGCAAATGACCTCGCTCGGAAGATCGGAGCGGAAACGCGGCAGCACTCCAACATCTATTCTTCTAAGGCGGTCGCGGTTAACCCGGAAGCTTACGACCTCTATTTACGCTCTGAGCCGTATTACGGTTTGCAGACGCGGGAAGCTAACGATCAGGCTATCCGGCTCCTTGAAAAGTCTGTGGATATGGATCAGCAGTTTGCAGCAGCCTACGCTGCGCTGGCGGCTGCGTATGGAACTCGGGCGATCGGTATAGAGATAAATGAGCCGAAGTGGATTGAGAAGGCCAGCGCAGCAGTGGGAAAGGCACTCGCCTTGGATCCTAATCTGGCGGAAGGATACGTGTCGCGCGGCTACTTGCTGTGGTCACGCCCAAACGGTTGGGCCCACGAGCGGGCCGTTTCTGACTATCGACACGCTCTCGAACTGAATCCAAACCTTGCTGAGGCTCATCATCAGCTCGCCAATGTGTATAACCATGTGGGCCTTCTTGACAAAGCAGAGGAGGAAGTCAAGAAGGCTATAGCGTTGGATCCATTAAACACCGGTATTCGGTTCAGAGTCGGCATCAATTTGCTGTACCAGGGGAAATACGAGGAATCTCTTGTTGGGTTGCGTGATTCTGAGAGGTTCTTGCCTCCCTTCTGGGCTTTTCAGACGTCTTTTGCACTACAACACCTTGGAAGACGACGGGAGGCTCAAGAGAGAATCGAGACACTCCTCACGGCCAACCCCTTGGACACGGGCGGTTCGCTTACGGCCATGCAGGCGATGCTTGCTGCGGATGCCGGTGATGTTCCTTTGGCGGAGCGCAAGATTCAGGAAGCCATCGCAAAAGGCAAAGGCTACCAGCACTTCCATCATGTTGCTTATGCCGTCGCCTCAGCTTATGCGCTGCTAGACAGGCATGACCAGGCACTCCGATACTTGAGGACGGTAGCCGACGATGGCTTTCCTTGCTATCCCTTATTCGAGCATGATTCAAACCTCGATCACCTGCGCAATGATCCTGGCTTTTTGAGCTTCCTCAGGGAACAAAAAAAGCAATGGGAATATTTCCGCGAACACTTGTAATCTTTGACCCATCAGGATGGCTGCACTCAGCTGCTAGGAATAGCCAATGGCCAGGAAATTGTCATTTCGGTTTGTGCTCGCGTCCCTGCTGACTGCTTGTGCAAGCGACTGCGTATCTGGACAGACAACGGGCCGGATCACAGGGGTAGTGAAAGACTCTTCAGGCGGCGTGATTGTGGGGGCAGAAGTCCAGGCCGTCAACGAAGGCACCGGAGAGAAATGGAGAGTCGTTACGGATGATGCGGGGAACCTCTTCTTCGTTTTGCTTCCTCCAGGGCTGTATCAGATCGACGTATCGGTAGAGAGCTTCAAGACCACTGTGTTGAACGATGTACCAGTCCGAATTACGGAGACGACTACAATTAACGTATCGCTTGCGGTGGGGAGCCGCGTCGAGAAGGTATTTGTGAACGGTTCACCGCCTCTGCTGCAAACGGATGGACCGCAGCTGGGACGCGTGGTTGACTCTCGCGCTGTCGCGGGCCTTCCTTTGGCCACGCGCAATTTCACGCAAATTCTAACTCTTTCACCGGGGACGGCTAGCTATCTTCCGGATAGCACAGCCGTCGGCCGCAATACCCAGGCCATCTCCGTTAACGGCGCTCGAGTTACGCAAAACTTCTTTCAGATAAACGGCATTGATGCGACCACGATGGGCACCAATGGCCCGATTCTGGTCGCGGTTCCAGCTCCAGAAACAATTGAGGAATTCAAAGTGCAGACCTCACTCTATGACGCCACTTATGGTCGGAGCGGCGGTGCCAACATCCAACTCGTGACCAAAAGCGGCGGCAATCAAATCCACGGCGATGGCTACGAATATTTCCAGAATGAAGCACTCAACGCTAACAATCCTTTCTTGAAGGCCGCCGGGCTCGCGCGCCCTTTGCTACGCCGAAATGTCTTTGGCGGAGCTTTAGGTGGTCCGATTCGGAAAAACCGAGCGTTTCTCTTTATTTCTTACCAGGGCTCGCGTGAGCGAAATGCGGCATCCATCATCAACAGCATTTCTTCTAATGTCCTCGTCGCACCGGGACTCACCGACGATAGGTCTGCGGCGACATTGGAGAAAACTTTTAGCATTACCGTAATAGATACAGCTTCTCTGGCGTTGCTCAACGCCAAGCTTCCCAATGGCCAGTTCGCAATTCCTACACCTCGAGCGAACGGGCTTTTCTCTGGATCTTCGCCCTCCAACTTCCAAGAAAACCAATTTAACTCGAATGCGGATTTTCGAATTTCGAATAACAATACTCTGGCAGCGAAATTCTTCTTCGCGAATACATCTCAATTCTTGGTGTTGCCCAGCTTTCGAGGCACGGGGCCAAACGTTCCGGGATTCGGAACCGACCAGACATTCAACAATCGCGTGGTCAGCCTTCAGGACATCCATTCCTTCAATCCCGGATTGACGAACGAATTGCGCCTCGGTTACGCGTTCAACAGCAACAATACGATTCCTCACGAGCCCGTCGCGGATTCCGAAATCGGGATCTCAAGACCAAATGCGGCCGAACTCCCCGGGTTACCCCTAATTCGAATTGCTCCGGCTGCGGGTGGGGTGGTCGTCGGAACACCGACGAGCATCGGCCTGACGAAAGTATCGGTGGCCACTTTGGCCGACTCACTCTCACTGCTGCGAAGAAATCATACTATCCGCACAGGATTTGAAATTCGATTCAACGAAGTCAACTTCGTCCAGCAGACTTTCACGCGAGGCCAGATTGACTTCGTGGACTTTCGCAGCTTCTTGGCGGGAACTACTCAAGTAACGACGTTTGGCAATGGCTTTGGTGATCGCAGCCAACGCGCCTGGGACTATAACTTTTTTGCGCAGGATGACTGGAAGGTGTCTTCCCATCTTACGTTGAATCTGGGCTTGCGATATGAACTTGACCTGCCGATTTACGACACACGCGGTCGGATATCCACATTCGATCCGGCTCTGTACGCGCCGCGCCAACAGCTTGACCAGAATGGGAACCCAGTCGGCCCGCCCGTTGGTGGGTTTGTGCAGGCTGGAAATGTAGTATCCAGCTTCGACCTGCCTGCTGTCCCGAAAGTCAGCAAGTATGTCGTGCGCAGCATCGAACCGATTAATTTGGCACCGCGCATCGGATTCGCATTCTCGCCTCTGCATTCGAACCGATTGGCAGTGCGCGGTGGGTATGGTGTCTACTACTCACGGGTGACGTTTGCCTATGCCTCGTCGAGCGCGCAGCTGCCTCCCATGTTCGCCCTGGGAGTTCGAAACAACGGGGCTCCGCTCGATATACCGTTTTTTGCTGTGCCGGCACAGAATCAATTCCCAACGTTTGTGCCAGGCATTGCCTTGGCGGGTCCCGCCTTCGATCGCGGGCTGCACACACCCAATGTTCAGCAGTACAACCTCAGTGTTCAGTCTGCGTTTCAAAGGCATCTGCTGTTTGAAGCTGCGTATGTCGGCGCGAAGGGGCGGAAATTATTCCGCCAGGTCGCCATCAACCAGGCCCGGTTGGCTAGCCCGCGAGACCCAATCACAAATGCGGTAACCGGTGCCGTAATTCAAACCAACACGCCCCTAAACGCACCCTTGCGGGCGCCGCTGCAAGGCGTATCAATCAATGGATTCAGTCTGAATAAATCCAGCGCTGATTCCTCTTATAATTCATTCCAGCTGAGCGTCACAGCAAGACCTTCCAACCGCGCACAATTCCTCGTTGCCTACACTTACGCGAAATCTGTAGATAATGCTTCCGGGCTGGGCGGCGGAGCAGGAATCTCCGGTGTGGTAAATACGGGAGCGGTGAACGACTCTGGTCCGATCCTTGGCAATCAGAACGATCCAGGGGCCAATCGTGGCGTTTCCGACTTCGATCGGACGCACCGAGTTGTGTTGAGTTACGTGTGGGAATTGCCCAAGCCTTCATTTGCCGGGCACTCGCGTTCCGGCCGCTTGGCATTTTGGAACTGGCAATCGTCGGCTATTCTCACCCCAATGTCCGGTCTTCCCATCGATATCGTCGACACTGGAGCAGGTTCGCTGTATGGACTAGCGAATGGAGGAAACCCACTGGCCCGCCCAAGCCTCGTAACCGGGGCGAGTTGTAAGAACGCGACCCAAGACGTACCTGCAGGCTATTTCTTCAACTCGACTGTTTTCGTCCGGCCCATTGTGCAGGCGGGCCAGCCCATCCGAAGTTCCGGTGGAGTGGCAATGGCCAGCTTGGTCGGCACAGATATTGGCAACGTCGGCCGAAACTGTTTGCGGGGTCCACGGCAAGTTAGCTTGGACTTTTCACTCACGAAGCTCTTTCCTGTATCTGAAGCTCATGCTTTCGAATTTCGCACTGAGTTTTTCAACTTATTCAATCATCCTAATTTCGCCAATCCCATCAGCAACCTGAATGCTCTCATTGCCTCCGGTGGCCGCATCGACCCAACAACGGGCCAGGTGCTCAATGCTGGCAATTTCGGGCGCATCGTCTCTACCAGCAACAATCCCCGGATTATCCAATTCGCTTTGAATTTCAACTTTTAAATTCTGAGCACCACACGGTCCTCTTGATGACAAATTTGCTTGCAACGTGCCCAATGGGTCCAAACGTTTGTGGGTGAGTGGTCGCCATCAGGAAATCCACAAACGGGGTTCTAGGAAGCCGAGTTGTGGCACGAAAGACTGTCTCAAAACAGGGGTTCACTCCACGCTGGTGGACAGTCTCATCGGAAGCTTAATCGCGTCAGTCCAGCCTGTGGCTGGCGAATTGTTATTTCGCACAGCCAACGGGGCATGTAACATTGCATGCCTGAACCTTCCGCCTCTCAGTTTCGAACTGGATGTTGCTGATTCTTAAGGCTCTTCACCTGCGATAACATTTTGGCGAGGGACAGGTTTTATCTGAAATCTCTCTACTCTGCTTTCTCATTTTTCATCTCATCCGTGCGACCACTCGGCTATCCTATCGTCTAAATCTTTCAGCGAGTGGCTGTGTGTCTACATGGGGAGCCAGCACATGATGAATCTCGTCCACAATCTCCGTTTCGGTTTTCGCCTTCTAGCAAAAAACCTCGGCTTCACTTCCGTTGCCCTTCTCGCGCTCACACTGGGTATCGGCGCCAACACCGCTATTTTCAGCGTCGTCTACGCGACTCTCCTCGCTCCCATGCCGTACCCCAATCCGGACCAGCTTGTCATGGTCTGGTCCAAGATCAACGGCAACAACAATGGCGTCTCCGCTGGCGATTTCCTCGATTGGAAAAACCAAAATAAGCTCTTCCAAAACATGATCGCCTGGACTGGCGGCAGTTTCAGTCTCTCCACGGGCGGCCATCCTGAGCAGATTCGGGCCCGCACCGTCTCCCCCGGCTCCTTTGATATGGTTGGAGAAGCCCTCGAGCTCGGCCGCGATTTTCTTCCGGAAGAAGGTCAGGTGGGAAGGGACCACGTGGTCGTCATGACCCACAAACTCTGGGTCGAGCGCTTTGGCAGCGATCCTAAGATTATTGGCCAGAAGATCCGTATGAATGGCGAAACGTACACGGTGGTTGGAGTCCTCGCCGCCGGCCAGCCCGACCGCCTGGAATCCCACCTATTTGTCCCTCTCGCGTTCAAGCCCGATCAGATCAACCACGATTTCCACTGGCTTCTTGTCATGGGTCGCTTGAAGCCCGGCGTCACTCTCCGGCAGGCCAACGCCGACATGGACTCCGTCACGCGTCACATCGCCGAAATCTATCCCGTCTCCAACAAGGGCTGGGGCGCTTCCGTCGAGCAATTGCAGAACGACTTCATCAGTCCAGAACTTATCAAGAACATTTGGCTGCTCATGGGCGCGGTGGCTTTCATCCTGTTGATTGCCTGCGTCAACGTGGCCAATCTTCTGCTCGCCCGCGGCACCGTTCGCCAAAAAGAAATCGCTGTCCGCGCATCCCTCGGCGCGACGCGCCGTCAGCTGTTCGCTCAGTTCCTCACAGAGAGCCTCGCGCTCTCAGCCATCGGCGGTGTTCTCGGCATTGGTCTCGCGTGGGCGATGCTGAGAGTCATCGTCGTCATGATGCCGCCTTTCACTCTGCCCTCGGAAGCAGACGTGCGCCTCAATCTTCCTGTCCTATTCTTTACTCTCGCCGCGTCGCTTCTCTCCGGCATTCTTTTCGGCTGCGCTCCCGCGTTTCAAACTGCTCGCATGAATCTGAGCGACACTCTCAAGGAAGGCGGCCGCTCCGCCTCCAGCGCAGGCCGCCACGGCCTTCGTCGCGGGCTTGTCGTGGTCGAATTCGCACTGGCCCTCACGCTTCTAGCCGGCGCCGGCCTCGTCATTCACAGCTTTTGGAAACTGTCGCGCGTCGATCTGGGCTTCCGACGGGATCACATCCTCACCTTTGGCCTCCCTGTTCCCAACGATCGCTTCTCCAAGCCCGAGCAAATCAACGCCTTCTACGGCCAACTCCGCGAAAAGATCGGCGCGCTCCCCGGCATTTCTTCGATTTCCGTTAGTACCGGCATGCCGCTGCAAGGCACCAATTTTGGAATGCCCTTCTCCATCGTCGGCCAGCCCGTCGGTGACCTCTCCTCTCGCCCCGGCGCCGGCTTTACCATGGTCACTCCAGAATACTTTCGTACCTTCGGCATATCCATTTCCAAAGGCCGCGTTTTCACAAGTCAAGACCTTGCCGGCAATGTGCCCGTTGCCATCGTCAACGACGCTTTCGTCAAGAAATATCTTTCAAGCCTTGATCCCCTCAAACAGCGCCTCTCGATCGAGCAGTTGATCCCCGGTCAAACCAAGCTGGGCCCAGCTCTCGAATGGCAAATCGTCGGCGTCTACCATAACGTCCACAATGGCGGCATTCGTGGAGACGGCTTCCCGGAGGTCAATGTTCCTTTCTCGCAGAGTCCATGGCCGCAGGCTGCTATCGCGGTTCGCACCGCGGGCGACCCCGCCAGCATGACCAAGAGCATCGCTGCCGTCGTCCTTTCCATCGATCCCGATTTGCCGCTCGATCAGGTCAAGACGATGGACCAGATTGTCGACGAATCCCTCTCCGGAGATCGCTTCGGCACTGTTTTGTTTGGGAGTTTTGCCGCCGTTGCACTCCTGCTGGCCGCCATCGGAATCTATGGCGTCATGTCTTTCGCTGTCGCGCAGCGCACTCATGAAATCGGCCTGCGCATAGCCCTGGGCGCCAGCCCTGCGCGAGTGCTTCGCCTGGTTCTCCGCGAAGGCATACTCCTCGCGTTGGGCGGACTGCTTCTCGGCCTCGGCGGCGCCTACTTCGTCGGCCGCCTGATGAAATCGCTCCTTTATCAGGTCAACGCGATGGATCCCGCCGCCGTTAGCGGCGTCACCGCCGTACTTCTGCTCTCCGCGCTGCTCGCTTGCTACATCCCCGCGCGCCGCGCCACTCAGGTCGATCCCATAGTGGCCCTGCGCGACGAATAAACTTCTTCTGAGCTATAGCTTGTGCGGGCTGCGTTCTAGGCCAGTTTCCGATTGCCGACTTACCAGAGTTAGGCCGCTGAGAGCAACAACGGGCCATTATCGTGTCAGGTGTGATCATTGGCCTGTTCGCGAGTTACTGCCTTACGCGTTACCTCGCCAGCCAGATTTGGAGTATCTGGGTGACCGATCCATGGACATTCGGCGCGGTGGCACTGCTAGCCATTTTCATCGGCCTCATCGCCTGCCTGCTTCCCGCGCGGCGCGCGACAAGAGTTGATCTGCTCGTTGCACTTCGTTACGAATAAATCATGCACTAAGACTTCCGGACCGTTCCGCCGGCTTCACATCCGGCAGGAGCCTGTTTCTCGGCCACTTGTTTGATGGGAGATGCGGTCGCGGTAGCAAAGTTTGAGGCCAACCTGCGCGTTCCGGTATGGAAGCGCAATGAGACGGCTCAGGGCCGCCCGATTTATTCCCTATCCGTTATTATTATGGTCTTCGAGACTTCTCTTTTTTCCTTATAATAGGCTCAGGTTTCTTCCTCCGTTCAAAGAACCACTTAAAAAGTGGGTAAGCAAGTGCGTAGGCGACCGTACGGGCAAAAACTGTCTCAAAACAGGGGTTCACTCCATCAAGTGCACCTTGAACTGAAACTGTGGTGGGTGAACCCCTGGGTGAGACAAAATAGTGGGTACAGTGTTTCTTAACCTGCGCGAGCAGGATCCCATTTGAAAGTGGTCATGGTCGCGGCTGCCAGGGTAACCCGCTGATGCGGCCCTGGTCTTGTTAGTTCGCAAATATCCCGACACCCTCGAACGATTGGAACGGGTTGCCGTAGGCTAGCAATCGTCCCCTCCGAGGCACGTCAGAGAGACAAGGCGAACCCCTCTTCGAGACAATTCAATCGGTAGAGTTTCTGGTTGCCACATTACTTCCGGGTTGCTCGTCATTGGGAAGGAGCTACTTTGCTTTCGGGGATTCGACTCGCTTGGGAAAGATGAAAAATGGAGAACTGGTCGATGACCCATAGCCATGTGCCGCCGCTTTGTCGACGGGCGACCTCGGCGTCGGCGCTAAGCGAAGCGACATTCGATTTTCGAGCATTTCGTGAATGGCTTCCACACCAAGCCGCTGGACGAAACTACCTGGCCGGATTTTGATCGGCTGGTCGAGAAGCACAGCGGCGTGTGGGGTGGCTGCTGGTGCATGTCTTTTCACCTCGACGACCGGGGATTCAAAAACCGGACCGTATTGCAGAATCGAACTGAGAAGGAACATGGAGTCCGCGACGGCCGAGCTTCCGCGCATCTCGCATAAGCGAGCCTACTTCAGTGGTCTCACTGACCCTCCGGATTGGAGGATCACGTGCTTTTCGTAGACCGAGATTATAGAGGCAAGGGGGTCGCATCCGTCGCTCTAAAAGGGGCTCTCCGCGAAATCTCGCGCCTCGGCGGCGGCACCGTCGAAAGCTACCCTGAAGACGCCGCAGGTCGGTCAGTATCAGCGTCCTTTCTTTCTTTACAACGGAACTGTTTCCATGTTTGAGCGCGAGGGCTTCAAGCGATCACGTCGCCTCGGCAAGAACCATTGGGTGGTGACCAAGGTCGTGCGCAAATCGTCGCGGAAAAGACTACCGGCGCAACGGTAGGAACTCGCTCCAATTTAAGAAAACGAATCGTGACATGAGAATGGCAAGGCGGTTTCACGGTAAAGCGTCGAGGACGCCAATTTCGAGTTGGGCCAGGCGCGTGGCGTCGGCGATGATCTCCACCTGCGCAATCTTGCCGTTGGCAATCGTAAACTTGAGCACGCGCTGCAAATGCCCATCCGGCGCGAGGACGATCCCCAGTTCTCCGTCGACGAGCGCAGGCTGCGCGAAGCGCATGGCGTGCGCAAAAGCGACTACGCCCTTGCCCCAAGCGACTGCGCCTTTGGCCCAGCCACGCGCGCCGCGAACCTCTCTCGGGGCGCCCGGACGCGCGCCGGCTTCGTCAACGCGAACAAGCACGTCCGGATCGAGCACGGCGATGAGTCCTTCGACGTCTCCGGCGCGGAGGGCCGCGAGGAAGGCGTTGACCACCGCGCGCTGTTGCGCACGGGCGGTCCCCGGAACTGTGTCTGCGCCCTGCACGCGGCGGCGTGCGCGGCTGGCGAGCTGCCTCGCGGCGTCGGGCGAGCGTCCCACAATCTCGGCGATTTCTTCGAAGGGCACATCGAACATATCGTGCAGGACGAAAGCGAGGCGCTCGGCGGGAGCGAGGCGGTCAAGTACCACGAGCAGAGCGATGCCGACTGAATCTGCGAGGAGCGCTTCGCGCTCGGGGTCGTTTCCGGCCTGGCGGCTTGCGACGGGCTCCGGCGCGTGCTCGGCGATCGACTCTTCGCGGCGCGAGGTGCGCGAGCGCAGCATGTCCAGGCATACGCGCGAGACGACGGTCGTCAGCCATCCCCCAAGATTTTCGATGGCGCTCGCGTCGGAGCGGCTGAGCCGGAGCCAGGTTTCCTGAATGGCGTCGTCCGCCTCGTTTGCTGAGCCAAGCATGCGGTAAGCCACGGCCCGCAAATGGCCCCGGTTTTCTTCGAATCGCTCGGCCAGCCAATCGTGTCCGCTCATACAGTCAAATCTCTCAGCAGTGTTCCGTCATACTCATGACGAATGCAACGTAGCCGATGTGACAAGCGGAGAGACTAACACGTGAGAACGGGCTTGATGTCGACGACTGGCGTGCCGTCGATGGCCTCGATGGGTCCGATCTTTAGCCGATTGCCAGCGATCTCTTTTACAGTGACAGGATGAAGCCCGAGCGGATTCGGCCGGTCTGGAGACCGCGTCGCGAAGACGCCCGTGAGCGCGCGTTTTGGATCGCTGCGCGGGTGGACCTGGAGCACTTCGCGATCCCCCTGGTGGAACCAGGTGATGACCAAAACCTCATCGCCGACTTTCATGCCATGGAGCCCCGCCGATGCCCAAGGTTCGATCTCGATCCATGCGTCCGGTGCGCCCTCCGATCCTTGCTTCGGTGCTTCGCTCCGCTTTTTGAGAGTCGAGCGAATCACTCCGATCGGCCGCAGGTCAAAACGCCCGCTTCGTTTCGGTTTCATGCTTCCTTCTTACGACGAAAAGGCGCGGGAGGAAACAGAATTCCCAGCGTGCGATAGGCGACCGCCCGCAGATGGACCCGCTTGGCCTCCGAGGCCTGCGCCAGCCCTT
>Ga0210410_10001991_pt1 | contig 18554 bp, 18 predicted proteins | sample IncBWC4MmetaG_FD_161058 | JGI IMG/M metagenome (GOLD analysis project Ga0210410, IMG submission 161058) | Forest soil microbial communities from Barre Woods Harvard Forest LTER site, Petersham, Massachusetts, United States - Inc-BW-C-4-M | ecosystem: Environmental > Terrestrial > Soil >... | reverse complement strand
CGGAACCCTGCACCGTGACCAGCTGGGGGCGGATGTAATTGAGACCATAATCGTTGAGGGCCTGCTCCGATATGCCCTGGCCGGAGAGACCGAGTTCGAGGATCGGAACTGTCGAGGCGCTGTAGCTAATGATCAAAGGCGGCGTGGTGCCGCTGGGCAACTGTCTGAGTTGTGTTTGGGAATTTGCGGTGATCTGGGCGATGGCCTTGTCGATACTCACTGTGGGTTGAAAAAACACTTTCACCACCGCGATACCATAAAGCGATTGCGACTCTATGTGCTCGATGTTATCGACCGTGGTGGTCAGGTTGCGCTCTGTGATCGTGACAATCCTGTCGGCCAGGTCCTGTGGTTCGAGACTGTTATAGGTCCAGACAATGCTGACCACCGGGATGTCGATGTTTGGAAAGATGTCCGTGGGGGTCCGAACGATCGCGAGCCCCCCAAATAGGAAGATCAAGATAGCGAGCACCACGATTGTGTACGGCTGCTTGAGTGCGAGCCTGACAATCCACATCATGATTCACCCCCCCGTGAATCGTTCCGCCCGGGCTTGGCAGAACCGCATCGATGATTGACCTCACGACCTGTGCTTCGGCGTCCTGGTATCCAGGGTAGAAACCATTTGCTGGGCGGCTGGCGGCACTGCCACTTTTCCGGATAGAACAATCTCCTTCGCTGGAATGTTCTTGCCGTACACACGACGGTTGTCGCCATTATCTGGGCGGATGGTGGAGCCTTCGAGCGAGACCCCGGCAAACAATCCGCGCGCCCTGGAGTAGGTCAGGATTTCGGCGCGCATGCTCGCGTCGGTCTCCGCTGACGCATCGCGCCCGACCGGACCCGCGGCCACCGCAGCATCCCCACCCAGCTTGACTTTGCTGGCCAGGATGCCGTGGGCGCCGCTCTCATTCATCACCAGCAACACAAAATCCGTAGCGTCTCCGCCGATCTGAAAGCCAAAGCTCCCACCCTCAAGCGCCATCATCGTAGGGGCGCCCCAGGGTCCGCGAAACTCTTCTCCCCTCCGGCATGACATCGCACCCCGCCCGTAACTCCCGCCCACGATAAACGCGGCTTTTAGGACCGAGGGAAAAACGACGACGCAATCCGCTTTGTCGAGTAAGTCGTGCGGAATGTTGTCGGGAACGTCGAGAATCTCTTTCAAGACCGAGCCGCAGTTTCGCAGACGGTCGTCGTCCTTGCTCTGATCCGAAGCGTATGCCCCCTCGGAAAAGATCGGAAGCAGGGTCAATAGAATGCTGCTCAAGCAGGCCCATGACTTTCGCATCTGTAATCTCCTCAGGTCGTTTCTTGCGTCATACCTGCAAGTGCACCCCGGATGCCACAGCCCACTGAATCGATGATCTCGGGAAGTGCTTGAAAACAGGGGCGATTAAGAAATGCTGGTGGCCACGGTTGATTTCCAAAAAGTCCAACAGAATTTGAACGGGTGTCAGCGGGTCGACAAGTCGTCTCTCCTGATGGAGATTCGACCCTTCGGTCCGCAACCTTTTGTGAGGGAAACTCCTCACTGACCCGGATCAGGCCTTGACATCGTATTACCATCTGTTATACTTCGTTTGGGTATTTCCCGTAGATAAAGTCGTCCGCTGTTAAACCCTTTTAGAATCCACAGTTCTGAGCAAATGCCGCGTTTTGCCTGGTTTTGGCCGAAATCGCCGGCGTGTAACTTGTTTGTATTCCGCACTTACGAGATGGCGGGTCCGTAACTCCTTTAGAATACGCACTTACAGAAAACCCGGGGGGAGGGGGGCTCGCAAATGCGTGGTCTTCGCAAATTCTCTCGCTCCGAATTGCGAGACTCTGACAGTTGAACAAAGAAGCCGAGCATCTCAGTCACTCAAAGAGAATTTTCGCCATCATTCCTTTGTCTTCGTGATTGAGCAAATGGCAGTGAAAGACCGACATGCCCCTGATTACGGGGTCGGTGAAGTCCATGATCACATCGACGTTCCCGCCGTACGGAACATTGACCGTGTCCAGCCACACTGGATTGGCAATCGGCTTTTCGTTTTCGGCGTAAGGCAAGAAATGCACCTGATGAATGTGCATAGGATGCAGTTCCCCTGAGGCATTGACGATTCTCCAATGCTGATAGGAACCAATCTTCGCCCGCACCATCGGAGCCGCGTCGAGCGCGAATTTTTCTCCGTTGATGTAAAAGCCGTTCTTGTCTTCCGTGAATACCACCGTGAATCTAGGAGGCGCCTTCTCCTCCGCTGTCACGTCCAGAGGTTTGAAATCAAGCTTGAGCGAACTCTCAGCGGCCTTGGCGGGTGAGTCTGCCTTGGACTGCGGAACGATGTCAGCCAAGACCATCGCTGGATTCGGATCGCCGTCCGGCCCGGTGTCCACACAATGAGAGATCAGGCGATGAGGCCCGCTCGTCGTCGGACCCGTAACAATCGCTTCCAACCGGCCTGCTGGCGGCAACGAAACATGATCCGCACTACGCGTTCTATGATCGGGGTCGTACCGCGCGATCGGCATTCCATCCATCGCGACGATTTCAAACGTTTGCCCCTCGACTTGCAGGTCCACGTAGCGATCGGCGGAAGCGTTCACGATGCGCCAGAACTGGCGTTCGCCCGGTGCGATTCCAATTTGCGGCCGCAAGACGCCGTTCACGATCATGATCTCTTCTGGCGGTTCTTTTTCCCCGCCGCAAACCTCCGAACTGAGGTCCACGCGCTGTTTCAATTCCGCAGACTGAGCATCCTTCCCAATGGAACGGCCCCGCACAACCAGCACGCGTTCCGGTAATCCGGCGAGCGCAGGAAAATAAGATTCAATTCCCTCAATCACGATTGCACCGGACATACCGTCCAACACTTGCCTGTAACTCTCACCATGGGGATGCGTGTGATACCAATACAATCCCGACGGATGATCTTTCGGAATCTGCACCGTGTAGCTGAGCCTTTTTCCAGGCATGGCCAACATGGTCAAAACGTCGTCCTGCGGCGCATCAGGAGAGACCGTCAGCCCATGGAAATGCAAATTCGTCATGTCCATGCACGGACCAGCCAAGCATTTTTCCGGCGGCTTCGTCGGAAGATCGTTTACATATGTGATTTTTAGTTGGTCCCCGGGTGATACTCGCAGAGTCGGAGCGTTTGGTTGGCCATTAAAGTAGAAGGAATTCTTTCCATCACTTGCGATGCCTGCGTGCAGAGTTAAAGAAAGTGTATGGTTTTTTGCGCGGAGCTCAGGGGGATTTGAGTTCCGGCCTTCCGGCCTACCCCGTAACTCGACGACACAGAATGCCGCCGCTGCCACAATGGCAGCGGCGAAAATGGCCGATCGTAAAGCAATTGGAATTCCGGACATCAGGACACCCGACGTTTTTGCTCAATCCGCCTCGTGCCAGCTGGAGTCCGGATCGTATGCATTCATCGCTTGTGCAATCTTTTCTGTGTCCGGCCCCAAATCCTTCTCGTAAATGACTCCCGATTCGTCGACGATGAAGGTCATCACACCGGACGCGCGGTATTCGGCTGGATACGCGATAAACGCGAATCCTCCGGTCATCTCGCCATTGACGATATAGCTCTTCGCGCCGCCCATTGCATGAGGCCCTTGTCTTGTGAGGATCCGGAAGAAATAACCATTGTATGGGACGGGATCGCCAACCTTGTCCGTTGAGTTTGTTCCGTATGCATACGCGATTAGAGCGTTGATCGGGCTATAGAACTCGTCAGAAGCACCGTGCCAGTACAGACCATCGTGGCGGCCTTCCGTGCTGACCAGTTTCTGCGCGAATTGGTTTGGGAGGTTGGCCGGGGGGTTCGCAAAATATTCCTTTTGCGCTTCGACCAGGTTTTGGCACGCATCCTGGGCGGCAAGTTCATTTCTGCCGATGCGCCGGAACACAATTTCATCTTTGCCTGCGTCCGTGTCGAAATGCCACTTACCGTGATTATTCACCAGCGGAATGGGAAAGGGCCAATTCTCGGCCCCCACGACAAGTGTTACCGACCCGTTCGGCTCTGTTACGAACCGATGCATCGCCTGGTATCGGACCACAAAGCCGGCACGCGCATCCGAGTCTTGCGTTGGATCGCCGGACGAAAGGACTTCCTTCGCGCCTGGTCCGAGAACGCGCAACGGTGATTGGTCACCTTGCGAATCCATGGCCACGAAGAGAGCGTGGGCGGCGTCTTGGGGCGAGGCAAAGGTCTGCTGTCCAGGCTGCTGGGCGAACGCTGGCGCAAACGAACATCCGAGTGAAAGTGCCACTAAGAGGGCTGCTCCGAATCCAGCAGCCCTCTTGCCTGCACCTTGGGGAAAACTTGAAATTCTCTGCAGCATAATGTTGTTCTCCATTCGTGAATTCCTGATACGTTCCGTACGTAATCACCTAGTGGTGTCCGCCACCGCCGTGGCCGCCACCGCCGTGGCCGCCACCGCCATGGAAGCCGCCTCCGCCGACGCTCGAATGACCGCGCGCAGAGAAGCCTCGGGTATCTCCGCCATGATTAAAGCCACCGAACCCATCGGAGTGCGTTCCTGACTGAGCGTGGAAGTTCGATCCGCCGTGGGAGCCCGAGCCACCGTGAAAACCCGAAGAGCCGTGGAATCCGCCGCCATGATCGCCGCCGTGGGCGAAGCCACCGTGGCCGAAATCACCGTGGCCGAAATCACCGTGATGAAATCCTTCGTGACCGAAGTCTCGGCTGTGCGAAACGTAATCGCGATGGTCGAAGGATCCTCGACCGCCGTGCCAGTCGTACCCCCAGTGGCCCCAGCCCCAGCCAAATCCTCCGAAGAAGCCGATACCAAATCCAATTCCAAAGGAAAGGCCGACGCCGCCCCAAAAAATCCCGGGCTCCGCATACCAGCCAGGGTAAGCGACGATAGGCGCGCCGTACACGAGCCACGGATCATAGGCAGGGACGTAGACCACCTCAGGGTTGGCCGGTTCGATGACGATCGTGTTGCCTTGCGTCGTAACCTTTTCCTGTTCGTTGCTATCCAGATGGCCCTCCTTGCGCGCGTCCTCACGTAGCGTCTGCACCGCGTCGGTTACGTCCTGCGGCTGGTTCACATAGGCCTCGCCAAGCGATGATGTCCAGGAGAGGTTCTTGTCCATGTTTTCAAGAACCGAGGGAAATTGCGTCATGGCCTTTACGCTGGGATCCCAGTTTTGTTTGTCGACTTGTTTGGCCAAATCATCGCCCTTCAGATGGGAATGCCCTTGCATCCAGCGCTCCGCCTCGACAATCTGGGTTGGATACGTGGAAGCAGCCAGTACCTGCGCCACCAAAGCGTCTGGATACAAGGCGATTGGCGCAACGAGTTGCTGTAGTTGCTGAGGGGTCTGTTTTACCGGCGCAGATTCGGACGACTGCGGCGCTGGTGCCTGATCGCTGGATTGGCTGGCTGGACCCAAGGATCCGGCTTGCGCAGTAAACTGCACCAGCAAACCGCAAAGAAGTACCGTCAAAACCTGCTTACATACTTTCATAAGAATTCTCCACTAATTCGTTTCTTGCTTTGCTTCCCTGCGTGCGGCCTATCGGCCGCACGCGAAGGAACCACCCGCATCGAGCATCGGCAGAAAAGCAGACGTCTCGGCGGCGAGTCATTACGCGACACCATTACTTGTTCGAGCCTGGAGGGAATTTCTTGAACATTTTCTCCACGCCCTTGTCCAGATTCTTGATGTTCTTGTTCGAATTGTTGGAGAGCGTGTCGCTCGAGCTGCCTCTCCAGAGCAGACTCTTCGTCTTCGTGTCGAACAGATCGACGACCAAGGTGCCTACCTTATATGTGTCTGTGGTAGTCGTCGCTTCTCCGAAGCCTCCGCCTCCAAATCCTCTCCAACCCCAGCCGCCGCCAAACCCGTCGTAGAACGTATTCAAAGTCTGCTGATTCTGCGTGGTCTCCAGAGCAACGATCGAGACATCGCCGCCAGAATCTACCTGGGTCCAACCTTTTGCCGCCAACGTGGCATTAACCGCGGACTTGATTCGGTCGACATCCAAGGCATTCTTGGTCTTGACCTGTTCCCACGAGTAGGTTTTGTATTGCCCGAAGTTCGCGGCGTGATCGTAATCGGTCTTCACTTGCTGTGCCGAAGCCCTGCCCGCGAACAAGACCATCATTCCGATCAAAGCAATTACTGCCCTTTGTAATTTCATATTTCCTTGTAGTTTCATATTTCCTCCATTTCTGAGTCCCGAAGAACTCTAAGCGCTAGAAAGCCCGACGCACTGCAAGCAGGCGCCGTGCCATTCCAACGAGCCGTTACTGTATGCGAGCACCTGCCGGCACATGTTCCTGGGCCGTCTCGGTCCCTTGACTGATCTTTTTTTCGTAGTTGGACTCGATCACTTTGCTGCCGCTTGCGTTGCCTTCGTCAAACATTTCCGAAAGGAAGTATTGATCTCCGTACTTGTTGAAGATCAACTCGCTCTTGGCTGGTGTGGAGTTAGCCTCCGCGTCTTGGACTTGCATTAGCGCAGAACGCGTGCCGTCCAAGTTGCTGATTTCCATTAGTGTTAGGTCGTTATCGCCCAGCATGCGGATACGGTACGTGCCCGCCGGCAGATTCGCTGCCCCTGCGTGGAACTGGAACGGAATGTTGGCTTGAAGCCCTCCGATGATCTGCGCGTTTGCCTTGCGCGGATACATTGCTACTACGGAAAGCAAGGCGATGGACAACGCCAGCAGGTGGCGGCGTGGTGCCGGTTTGTAATTTGCGAGACCGTTGTTAACCGTGTTAGTAAACATACTGCTCTTTTCTCTTTTCTGTCGTCACGAACGTTTCGTTGTATTGAGCGACAGAACTTGGATAAGCAATGCGGGGGCCAACACGTAAGTCACGGAAAGTAGAGTCAATTGCCAGCCATAGAGGAACCCGGCATGCCCGTCCGCTAAACACGAGTCCGTATGTCGACACTTGCGGGAAATCGTTCTGATCGTCACAAATGAAGTCGGATTCCATGTCAGAACCATGGCACACGCAGGAAGGACAAATCTCGTGAGGCAGAATTTGAACTGCTACTGGATGATCCGCACTTCCTCAAACAGCGGCTGGGTCTCCTGGCCTGGGATTTTGGCCATTGTGATTCTGTTGGTTGGAAGCGTGATTTCTATTTAGACGCGAGATGCCCAGCTTTTGCATGCGGAAATAAAGCGTAGACCTCTTGATTCCCAAACGGGCAGCCGCGCCGTTAGGGCCCGCGACAACCCAATGCGTCTGCTCGAGAGTCTTACGGATATGATCGCGTTCCACGTCTTCCAATGTAATAGCCTGCGACGATTCAGGTTCGGGTGCGCGCTTTAGTTCTTCAAGAGGAGGAGACAGAACCGTCCCCGTACTCAAGATCACGCTCCGTTCAATGAAATTTTGCAGCTCCCGAATATTCCCCGGCCACGAATGCGAAGCAAACATGGACATGACCTGGGGAGGAATTTCCTCGATCTGCTTACCCATGCGCCGGCTGAGTATCTCGACGAAGTGTTCCACCAGTGCCGGAATGTCTTCGCGGCGCTCCCGCAAAGGTGGTAATTGAATCGGAAAGACATTCAGGCGATAGTAGAGGTCGCTACGAAATCCACTGCGCTTGACCATCTCGGTCAAATCCCGGTTCGTCGCAGCCACCAGCCGAACGTCTACCTGGTGAGTGCGTGTGCCTCCCAGGCGCTCGAACTCCTGCTCCTGCAAAACGCGCAGCAGTTTGGGCTGCAGGGCCAGCGGAATATCGCCCACCTCGTCCAGGAAAAGCGTGCCTTTGTCGGCCATTTCGAAACGACCGAGCTTCTGGGCGATGGCGCCCGTAAATGCACCCTTCTCATGGCCAAAAAGCTCGCTCTCCAAGAGATCAAGCGGAATGGCAGCACAATTCAGCTTTACAAACGGGCGCCCGCACCGCGAACTGATATTGTGAATGGCACGCGCGATCAGCTCTTTGCCGGTCCCGGTTTCGCCCTGGATAAGAACGGTGGAATCAGTGGGCGCAACGCACTCGACCTGTTCGAGGACAGTCTCCAGAGCAGGGCTCTTGCCTATTACCTGCTCGAATCTGCGCTCATCACTGTCTTGATTGACGGACGCGAATCTCTCAAAAGCACCCACAGAGAACCTCCCGGCACACTCACCACTTGCACGTTCCCCTAACCGATCAACTGTCTAGAGCCGCCCGTACACTCTTGAGCAGGGCTTCGTCATCGAACGGTTTTGCCAGGAACTCAACCGCTCCCGCTCTCAATGCCTGCATTCGCATTTTTTCATCGCCGTGTGCCGTAATGAAAATGATCGGAATCCTGCAGCGTTCCGCGTTTAGTTTGGCCTGGAGTTCGAGGCCGGACATCCCTGGCATGCGAATGTCTGCGATCAGACATGCAATCTGCTGCTTTTGCGCGGATGTCAGAAATTCCTCTGCGGATGCAAAGGCTGCTGCCGTCACTCCAACGGCTTTGAGCAGTCCCTGTAACGCATTGCGGATCAAGTCGTCGTCATCGACGACGGCAACTAATTTTGTCTTCATCTCAGTGCTCATGGAGCGAACTTAGAGCATCACGAAAAGCAGCGCAATTATGCTTTGGTATGAGTCCGCTAATACCCCCAGTCACGAGATGGGGGCCGTGTTCAAAGGCGCAATTGAGGCAAAATTGAGTTGGAATTGGGATGGCTTGCAGACGGCGAACTGCAGGGCGGTGGTCTTTCCTACCTCTTGAGGGCGGAAGGTCTAGCTCTTGAAAGGCGGAAGCTCCAGCTTCGTCCCCATCCGAACCAGTTCCGCTAAGGAATCGGCCTGCATCTTCCGCATCACGTGGCCGCGATGGATCTTAATGGTGATTTCGCTCGTTCCCAGCGCGGAGGCAATTTGCTTGTTGAGCATGCCTGAGATAACGAGGCTCATTACCTCGCGCTCGCGTGCGGTGAGCGCCTCATAATGCTTTCGCAGTTCGGCAAGATCACCCTGCCGCTGCCGCGTAACGCGGTCGCGATTCAAAGCCTGTTGGATCGCGTCCAGCAAGTCCTGGTCGCGGAAGGGCTTCGTCAGAAACTCTACAGCACCCGATTTCATTGCTTTCACGGTCATGGGAATGTCCCCGTGGCCGGTGACAAAGATGATAGGAATTAAGAGGCCTTTGTCAGCCAACTCGCGCTGAAACTCCAAACCGTTCATGCCAGGAAGTCTCACGTCCAAGACGAGGCAACTTGGGCCGTCCGGCCGCTTGCTGCGCAGAAACTCTTGCGTTGTCCCGAAGGACTCGGACTGCAAGCCCACCGACTTCAGCAAGCCTTGGATGGCCGCGCGAACGTGGACATCGTCATCAATGACGAAAATGATAGGGGCATCTGCGGCCGTCATTCATGCGCCTCGACTCTAACCGGCAGGGCCAAGAAAAAGCTTGCGCCACGCGGAGGGTTGTCGGCAAACCACAACCGTCCGCCATGCGATTCAACGATCGAGCGGCTGATGGATAGCCCCATGCCCGTGCCATGAGACTTCGTAGTAAAAAAAGCGTTGAAGATCTGGTCCGACTGGTCGGGGGGGAGCCCCACGCCGGTATCGCTGATGGAGAGCAGAAGGTGCTCGCTGTCCGATCGCCCCGATTTTATGATTAGTTCGCGCGGGCCATCCACATTCCTCATCGCATCAATACTGTTCAGCATGAGATTCATCATGACCTGCTGCAATTGCACGCGGTCGGCCAGGATCTCGGGCAGGTCTAAGGCCAAGTCTGCCTCTACATGTATGTTGTATCGGAGTGTCTCGCTCCGTAGAAGCAAAATCATTTCCCGAATGACTTCGTTTAGGTCCACCAACTCGCGCTGTGGAGCGCCTTTCTGAAAAAGAAGGCGGACCCTGGTGATGATTTCTGCCGCACGCGTTCCGTCTTTCACGATTCTCATCGCAGCCGCACGCGCCTCTTCCAAATCGGGGGAATCCCGGGTAAGCCAGCGAAGGCAAGTATTCGCGTTAGTGACAGCGGCGGCGATCGGTTGATTCACTTCATGAGCCAGCGAGGCTGTGAGCTCGCCCATGCTGGTGACCCGGCTGACGCGCGCGAGATCTGCCTGTGACTGCTGGAGCTTCTCCTCGGCACGCTTGCGTTCCGCACTCTCGGCTTGTAACGCCTCATTGGTTCTCTGGAGTTCTTCAACTACTCCCTTTAGGTGGTCGTGTGCGCGCCTAAGGGATTCCGTGGCGCTCCTCTGCGCAGCGGTCAGCAATCCGACAGTCAGCAGTGAAAGCGAAAAAGCGATAAACCGTGGTAACCCGGAATTCACACCGAACGAATACATTGAGGGGGAGTGGTGATAATAGAACGCCAGAATGGAAAGGGACGTTGCGAGCAATCCCGGCCCAACTCCGCCGACCCAAGCGGTCAACATGACAGCGAAAACACAGAGGGAAAGGGGAGCCTCTTCCAGATGCAGTGCCGGCCACTGAGTAAAAATCAGCGCAGTGGTTACCGATACCGCAGCAATCGCATATCGCCAAATCTGAGGCGGCTTCGGCCACAGAAGGGGATGGGACCTGAACACTCTGCTACTCCGGAAGACAGCGACCATGCCGTCAGTTCCGCGTCGAGAGTCAGACGCTGTGGACATCTCCTTCAGCGACCGCGACGAGATTCTGGGCCTATATGACGGGATTTTCAAGCTGGTTGTTTCCCGCAACATGCTGTTTGAACTCGTAGTTACCCGTCCATTTGAGTCGTTGTGCTTGGGAGTAGTTACAGCCGACTGGGCACTTTGGAACCGCGATTTTGTAGGTTTAACCCCGTTCCTCAAAGCCAGCCGAATAGACGCCCTGCCGACATTCCGACAGACTTCGTCACGACTGCCACTGACAGAACGGCGCGAAATTGAGCCATCCCTCGTCGTACCAATAACTTCCGCTTGGTCTTAGTGAGATGCCAGCTCTGGCCCAGCTATTGCTTCGTTCATCGTTGGCTGGTGTTCGACAAAACTGCAAGGAGTTATGGGCTCATGGAAACGTATCCGGCGCAAGATATAGTTACACAGAAAGATCCCGATGCTACGCTGGTGACTGCCACAAAATTTGGAGATACGCACGCTTTCGAGACATTGGTTTCTCGTTACAAACGGCGCGCCCTTGCCATGGCGCAACGCATAACGAACAACCGCGAGGATGCCGAAGATGTCGTGCAAGAGAGTTTTCACAAGGCTTTCCTGCATCTCGGCGCGTTTCAAGAAAAGTCTCGTTTTTCCACTTGGCTGACTCGCATCGTCATGAATGAAGCTTTTATGCTGCTGCGTAGAAGGCGGGGCATCCCTGAAGTCTTGCCGGAGACCGCAGAGGATCGCGCTAACGCTGATTCGTTGGCATTCGTTGACCAAAGTCCCAGCCCCGAAGAGTCCTGCTGGCTGCGCGAACGCTCAGAACTCTTGAATAAGGCCATCAATCGCCTGGGTCCAAGAACTCGAAAAACAGTCTTGCTCCGTGACATGGAGGGCCGCTCTCTGGAAGAGACCGCTCAGATCCTGGGCACATCGGTGGGCGCCGTTAAGTCACGTCTTTTTCACGGACGGCAGAAGTTACGTGGAACCGTGAACCCCGGGGCCCTCTGGGGACTCTATGCGGAGGCGCGGATGGAAGCGCAACGCGGCTGACGTCTGATCGGCCTGAAGGTCACGAGATCGGCGGCCTGCCTGAGCGCCGCAAGGTCGACGTGATGGGACAACCCCGCACGGTAAGTGCTATATTCAACAATATGAGAGAAATGCGAGCTGACTTCGCGACGGTCGAAGAAGCCGTCGAGGACGTCCGGCAAGGCCGGATGATTGTGCTTGTTGACGATGAGGACCGCGAAAACGAAGGCGATTTGGCTATGGCGGCGGAAAAAATCACGCCGGAGGCCATCAACTTCATGGCTAAGTACGCGCGCGGGCTAATTTGCTTGCCGCTCACTGAGGAGCGCTGCGAGGAGCTCCACCTGCCACTTATGTCGCCGATCAATACGTCTGTGCATGGCACGGCATTTTGCGAGGCGATTGATGGGCGGCTAGGTGTGACTACGGGAATTAGCGCGTCCGACCGCGCTATCACGATTTTGACGGCAGTGGATCCTAAGACGAAGCCACAGGACCTGGCGCGGCCAGGGCACATTTTTCCGCTGCGTGCGCGAAATGGCGGCGTGCTGGTACGCGCGGGACAAACCGAGGCGAGCGTGGACCTGGCGCGGATTGCGGGGCTTACTCCGGCGGGTGTGATTTGCGAGATTATGAACGAAGACGGCACGATGTCACGCGTGCCGCAACTCGTGGAATTTTGCAAGCAGCATAACTTGAAAATGCTGACCGTGGCGGATCTGATTCGCTATCGGATGCAGCACGAGCGCTATGTTCGGCGCGTCGCTGAGGCTGTGCTTCCGACCCGTTATGGTGAGTTTCGAATGATCGCGTATTCGAGCGATGTGGATCATGACCAGCACGTTGCGCTGGTGCGTGGCGATCTCGAAAGCGGAGGCGCACCGCTGGTGCGCGTGCATTCGCACTGTTTGACGGGCGATGTTTTTGGGTCGATCACGTGCGATTGCGCGGAATTGGTTGCGCGGTCGCTAGATGCGATTGCGAAAGAGGACCGTGGCGTTTTTCTGTATTTACATCACACCGGGCGCGGGTTTGGCATCGAGCAGTCCGAGGAGCCGGGGGCGCTGCCACAAATTCATGTGCACTCGCGCGGACAGCTCGACCGCGAACCGGCGCGGCAACGCATGGTGCAGCACGAAAGCGGGATCGGCGCACAGATTTTGATCGACCTGGGACTCAAGGATATTCGCGTACTGACGAATCATCCGAAGAAAGTCGTGGCCCTGGAAGGCTACGGCATCCGCATCGCGGATCAAGTGCCGCTGCGCGTGGAAACGCGACGCGAAACACATCAGCATTTGTAGCTTTTGCGTTCCGCGCACTGACGGCCAGATACAAGTCGCGCGTTCTCAAAATACTCCTCCGTCGTGCTAACTCGCGGTAACGAAGACGTCGGTGCCCTAGTTGGGTGGCTCTTCCGCTTCGGCTGGCGCCGAAACTGCACTTGACGGCTCCGGTTTTCTCGAAGGCGAAGCTGCGACCGGCCGAGGCACTTTGTTGGCGGCTGTGGCCTTGCTGACCGTGAGATACCTGCGCATTTTTTCTAGGCGTTTTTTGCCGATACCTTTGATGGAGAGCAGGTCGTCGACACTCTTGAAGGAGCCATAGGATTTCCGCATCTGAAGGATTTTTTCGGCGGTGACGGGCCCAATTCCGGGGACTTGTTGCAGCTCTTCGGAGTTGGCGGTGTTGATGTTGACGGGCTTGAGCGGCGGCTTCTTGGTCGCAACTGAAATTGCTGCAAATGTGAAGCACAACGCCAGAACGGATAGAGAGAACCGGACCCGCAGTTTGGGGTGTTGCATGACCTCGTATATTAGCAGAGGTAGTTTGTTAAGTAAACAACAGACAGTCTAGCTCAGATGCTTGCCTTGGGCGTCGTAAACGTCCAAGTCTCCGAAGAGGGCGGCTTGAGGTTCGATTTGCGTGCGGTCGCCGACGACGACTATTTGCATGTTGGCAGAGTCGAAATATTTGCGCGCGGTCGCCAGCAAATCGTCTGGCGTTAGCGCGCGAACCTTTTCGCGATAGGTTTCGAGATAGTCGTCCGGGAGATCGTTGAGCGCGACGGTCGCCAGCTGCGAGAGCAGGCCCTCCTGAGTGGCAAGGCCCAGGGAGAAAATGCCGCTGACGTAGTTGCGAGCGTCGGCCAGCTCGGGCTCCGGGACGGGGAGAGCGCGGAGTTTGTCGAGCTCATAAAAGATTTCGGTTAGCGAGGCGGCGACTACTTCGTTGCGAACGGCAGCAGAAACAGAAAAATAGCCGTAATCACGTAACGCATTGACACCACTGCGCGGGCTGTAGGTGTAGCCCTTGTCTTCGCGGATATTCATCACCAAGCGCGAATTAAAAGCGCCGCCGTAGAGGCTATTGGTCAAACCGAGTTTGATCCAGTCCGGATGTTTGCGCGTGATTGCATGGCAGCCCGCGAGAATTTGCGCTTGCACGGCACCGGGAACATGCACGAGATGGACGCGGCGACCGTGGGGTTTGCCGGGTTCCGGGGATGGCGGAATCACGGGCTTGTTACCGCTCCATGCGCCAAAAACTTTCTCGATGGTCTCGAGCATTGCGGCGGAATCGAAATCACCGGCCATGAGCAATAGCGCGTTTTCGGGCGTGTAAAAGTCTTTATAAATGGAGATGAGGTCATCGCGCTTGTAGGCGGCGACTTGTTGCTCGGTCGGCGCGACTTGCGCGTAGGGATGGGCGCCGAAGAGAACTTTGCGGAGGCGCTCGTTGGCTAGGAAGCCAGGCTGGGTGCGGTCGAGCTTTACTTCTTCGAGCTTTTGGCGGCGCTCGCGTTCGAATTCTGGCTCGGGGAACGCGGCTTCGCGAGCAAGCTCGTTAACCAGTCGCAAGAGCGGCTCGGCAAGTTCGGAGAGCCCTGCAAAGCCGATGGCACTGTTGTCTGCGCCGGCATGGGAAGAAAGGTCGGCGCCGAGGCGGCGGAGGTCCTCTTCGATCTGGCGGCTTGCGCGTTTTGCAGTACCCGTGCGCACGACCGTGGAGGTCATCTCTGCGAGGCCGGGCGCGCGATTTGCAGCGGCGGCATTGCCTGAGCGCAGGAATAGTTCGCCGTGAAACTTGGGAACGGTGTGGGATTCGGCGAGAACCACTTCGAGTCCATTGGCGAGCTGAGTTCTCGTGCGCTTGGGCCATGTGACTTGGCGCTCGGGCGAGAGCGGCGGAACGCTGGTCTGAACTTCGGCGGCGCGGGTGGCCATTATGCGGCCTCCTTGGCAACAGCGCCCGCGGGCTTGCGGAATACGATGGCGCGTTTATCGTTCCGCAGATATTTTTTCGCGACGGCTTGAATCTCCTCGCGCTTTACCGCGAGGAAACCGTCGAGAATCGAATTAACGAGCTGCGGCTCATTGTCGAAAAGCGAGAAGCAAGCGAGCAGATGCATAAGTCCATAGCGAGGCATGCCGCCACGCCCGCCTTCGAGGGTGGAGTAATAATCGGAGCGAAATTTCACTTTGAGTTGATCCAGCTCGTCCTGAGAAATGCCGTTTTGCTGGATTTCGCGAATGACCGCATCAAATTCTGCGAGCGTGGCGTCGCTGGAATATTCGGGCTTGTGCAAAATTTTCGTGACCATTTGCGTCGGGCCGTTGTACCCGAACACGTCTTCGATACCTCCATCGGCTTCGACGGCGACCTGCTTTTCTAGAACGAGATGGCGATACATGCGGCCGGCGCGGCCTCCGTGAAGGGCCTGGTCCAGCAGGGTTATGGCGTACCAGTCAGTGGTGCGTCGCGGCGGAACCGTGTAACCGATCGCCATGGCCGGCAGGGTGCCGAATTTTTCGTCGACTTCGCCGCGGCGCTCCTCCGTTTGCTCGGGTTCGCCTGGATCAGCAAATGGCGGCGGGGCGCCTGCGGGGATATCCCCAAAGTACTTTTTGGCTAGCGCGAGACCTTCGTCGGGTTTCACGTCACCGAGGATCAGGAGCACGGCGTTGTTCGGCGCGTAGTACGTTTTGAAGAAAGATTGTACGTCCGCGAGGCTGGCAGCGTCGAGATCGGCGAAATCGCCATAAAAATTGTGAGCGTTGGCCCAGTTGCGAAAGGCCACTGGAGGAAGGTCGAGCCACGGGAAGCCTCCGTATGGCTGGTTCAAAACGTTGACACGGACTTCTTCTTTGACGACGTCGCGCTGGTTGCGCAGATTTTCGTCGTCTACTTTGAGGGCGCGCATGCGGTCGGCTTCGAGCCAAAGGACCCGCTCGAGCGCGTTGGAAGGCACAGATTCAAAATAATTTGTGACGTCGTAATGCGTGGAACCGTTGAGCGTGCCGCCGCTGGAATTGATGAGCTTGATGTGCTGCATCTTGGGAGCATGCGCCGAGCCCTGGAACATCATGTGCTCGAAAAGATGCGCGAAGCCGCTGCGGCCCTGCGGCTCAAGACGGAAACCGATTTTGTAGTAGACGCCTACGGTGACTACTGGGGCCGTCGTGTCGGGCGCAACAACTACTTTGAGTCCGTTGGCGAGCGTGGTCGTCTCGATGGGTATCTTCACTGCGGCGGCTCCCTGAATCGCGCGAAAAGCGGCGTTATTTTTGTGCAATGCTAGGATAACCGAGGCGAGCGCTTGATACCAATTCTGCCGGGAAAAATTGAGCATACCGTGGGCTTGGCACTGTTCGGATTCATCGCCTGCTTCTGGATTTTCCATGGGCTGCGTGTGGCGTACGGCGCGCTGCGGCTGCCGTTTATTAAAGATTTTGCTCCCGTCGCGGACGTTGATTGTCCCCGCATTTCGCTGATTTTTGCGGCGCGCGATGAAGAGGAAAAACTCCCCGCCGCGATTGCGACACTTGCGGCCATCGATTATCCCCAGCTTGAAATCATCGCCGTGAATGACAGGTCGCAAGATTCCACGGGAAGAATCTTGGACGAATTTGCGCGCGTACACGAACGCGCCCGCGTCGTACATGTAGAGAGATTGCCCGCAGGCTGGCTGGGAAAAACGCATGCTTTGCAGAAAGGGTATGAGCGCTCAACAGGAGATTGGCTACTGTTCACGGATGCGGACGTGCGGTTCGCGCCAGAGGCCTTGCGGCGTGCCGTCACATTGATGAAGCAGCGCAATCTCGATCACCTGACGCTGTTCGGTGATGTGGAGATGGTGGGCTTCTGGGAAAAAGTACTGATCACATTTTTTGGAATGGCGTTTCATATTGCGACTGACCCACACCGGGTGAGCGATCCCAGCTCGTGGACCTATGTGGGCGTCGGAGCGTTCCAACTTCTCAAGCGGTCAGCGTATGAGGCGGCGGGCACGCATCGGCGCCTGGCGATGGAAGTTGTGGACGATATGAAGCTGGGAAAAATCGTAAAGCAAGCGGGATTCCGGAGTTCTGTTTGCCTTGCGCAAGATGCGGTGGTTATCCGGTGGCATGCTGGTTTGGGAAATTTGGTGCGAGGCGTGACTAAGAACTTTTTTGCGGCTCTCGGCTACAACGTGTGGCTTGTGCTGCTTGCAGCGATGGCGATGCTATTAACGGACGTAGTGCCGTTTGTGGCGGTGTTCATCGGGCACGGATGGATTCGCGTCCTGGCGGCGATCTCTGTCGTGATCGCGGTTGGCTTTCACGTGGGCGTGAACGTCGTGATGCGTGTCTCGCCGCTTTATGCGCTGACGCATCCGATTGGCGCCGTGCTGTTCTGCTACATGTTGCTGCGCTCGACAGTAGTTACGTTGTGGCGCGGCGGCGTGACTTGGCGAGACACCTTTTATCCCCTCGAGGAACTCAAGCGTGGCGTGGTCTGAGTTGGTTCGGAACGTTCGCGCTCACGCTTGCGTCAAGAAGCTGCCGAGGCCTTTTCGGTGGAAAAGAGCCCTGAAAGGTCGCGCTGCTTTAGGCCGCGAATTCGGTCGCGGAGTTGGGCGGCTTTCTCGAACTCGAATTTCTTGGCGGCTTCGCGCATTTGACTTTCGAGCTGCTTCAGCAATTCGGCGAGCTGTTGTTCGCTCTTGACGTTGGCGGTAGCGGTGTCGAGTGCGGCTTCGTCGATGGGTATGGTGACGTAATCGGCTTCGACAATGCGGGCCAGTTCCATGTCTACGGACTTTACGATGGATTCGGGCGTGATGTTATTTTCTTTGTTGTAGGCGAGCTGCTTGTCGCGGCGGCGATTCGTCTCACTGATGGCCTGATTCATGGAGCCTGTGCGTGTATCGGCGTAGAGAATGGCGCGGCCGGAGACGTGGCGCGCGCAGCGGCCCATGGTTTGGATGAGCGAAGTGGCACTGCGCAGGTAGCCTTCCTTGTCAGCATCCAAAATTGCGACGAGAGAGACTTCCGGCAGGTCCAAGCCTTCGCGCAGAAGGTTGATGCCGATAAGTACATCGAATTCGCCGCGGCGAAGATCGCGCAAGATTTTGATGCGGTCGAGCGTCTCGACTTCGGAATGCAAGTAGCGGCAGCGGACGCCGATTTCCGTGAAGTATTCGGAGAGATCCTCAGCCATGCGTTTGGTGAGTGTGGTAACAAGCACGCGCTCGCGACGCTCGGCGCGCAGGCGAATTTCTTCGAGCAAGTCGTCGACCTGCCCTTTCACGGGGCGAATCTCCACTTCCGGGTCGACCAGGCCTGTGGGGCGAATCACTTGCTCGACGAAGCCACCACCCGATTTCGTCAGCTCGTACGGGCCGGGCGTGGCAGAGACGTAAAGAACCTGGTTCACGCGGTGCTCGAACTCTTCAAAGGTGAGCGGGCGATTATCGAGCGCGGAAGGCATGCGAAAACCGTAGTTCACCAGAGTCTCTTTGCGCGAGCGATCGCCTGCGTGCATTCCGCGGACCTGCGGAATCGTCTGGTGCGACTCGTCGACGAAGAGCAAATAATCCTGCGGAACGTAATCAAGCAATGTTGGTGGAGCTTCGCCGGGCAGCCGGCCGCTGAGGTGGCGTGAATAATTTTCGACGCCATGGCAGTAC
>Ga0210410_10001989_pt1 | contig 18580 bp, 14 predicted proteins | sample IncBWC4MmetaG_FD_161058 | JGI IMG/M metagenome (GOLD analysis project Ga0210410, IMG submission 161058) | Forest soil microbial communities from Barre Woods Harvard Forest LTER site, Petersham, Massachusetts, United States - Inc-BW-C-4-M | ecosystem: Environmental > Terrestrial > Soil >... | reverse complement strand
CATCTCTCACCGCCGACGCCGAGCTCGCGGACGCACCGCAGGCAACCGCCATGGGCAACGCCGCTGTCGCCAACGCAGATGTGGCGACGGCGGCCGAACCGGCGGCGGGGACGGCCACCGACACAACGCCGGCCTCGGATGCGCCGGAATCGATCGTCGAGCCCGCGTTGCCCGATTCGTCGCAGATGCCGCCGCCCGAATCTCCGCCTGTGCAGGTGGCGACGGCGGGCACGTCTGATCCGGTGCCAAATGACGTCAAGGAGGCTGTGGGCTCCGTCGAAATTCTCGACGAGTGCCTGGTCGCGGACGACTGCATCGACCGATATTTGTGGGCACTCTACCAACGGACGCCCAAAGTGGACACCGTCAAGGAGCAGGAGCGGAGGAAAGTGACCGTCAGGAGGAAGGGCAAAACGGTGACTGTCACAAAAAGCTTTACCAGGCTCGTCGATGAGGACTTCACGTGGAAGGATCCGAAGGCGGCGGAAAAGGCCGGCATGCCGATGATGGACTACGTGATCGGAGGCATGGATCGCAGCTTCAGGCTGAAGCTCTTTCATACGCTTCACGCGGCAGAGCAGGCCGGGTTGTCGCCTGGCATCACCAGCGCATTCCGCGATGACTACCGTCAATCGATCGCAAGCGGCCTGAAGGCGGCGACTGACAGGTCATACCATGGCGGCAGCTTCCGCGGCGGCTATGGCCACGGGCTTGCGGCCGATGTCGTCAGCGTCAAAGGCGCGACAGAGGCGCAGCGAGTGGCTTCCACTGAAAGCTTGTGGAAATGGATCGATGCACACGGGCAGGAGTTTGGAATCGGGCGGCCGTATCTCGATAGAGATCCGCCGCATCTGGCACCGATCGACGGCAAGGAATATGCCGCTCACCACCGCGGGACAAAAGCTCAATACGCGGAATCGGATTTGAAGAAGCGCAAGCGGGTGGCTGTGCGCGACGATCACAGCGCTGCGAAAATGTCCAGGAAACGCAAGTTGGCTGCGCTCCAACGCGGTTAAATCGAATCCAGCGCCGGCAATTGTTCACTCACTTCCTGACTTCCGGAAGAAGGCCGTAGATTTCCCTACGGCCTTCTTCTCGTTACTGGCAGTCAGGCTTGGTTGTATCCGCAGAGCCGAAGCTGACTCAGCTCTTGAGAGAACGGACCGAACGGCTGCCGCGAGTTCCGACGGACAGCACAGTCAGCCTGACCGGCGCAAGGCCGGAGGATCCGATCGCCCGGGCGCCGGCCGGCGTCAGGTCGATCACGCGACCCCGGATGAAAGGGCCGCGATCGTTGATGCGGACGACGACGGAGCGGCCGGTCTGGGTGTTGGTGACCTCGACCATGGTTCCGAACGGCAGGGTGCGATGAGCCGCAGTGAGTGCGGAGGCATGGGCATACTCGCCGTTGGCCGTCGGCTCGCCACTGTATACCGATGCAATTCCCGTCTGGCTTGCCGCCATAAGCGAGGAAGAAGACGAAATAGCTGCGATTAGAATCCCCATTCCAAGTAGTGTGATGCGCCGATACTTCACTCATTAGCCTCATATGTTGTTGATGTTGTCATCAACTCGAAACAAGTTCGCAGTTGACGGAGGCCTTTACCTATTCAAATGCGGTCATAGTGCGACGCAACAAAATTTATTACAATGTTGCTGGAACCCGGCGCTTTGACGACGACAAATTACCGATCAGTCTGCCTTACGCGGACGAACCGGTATCCGGTCACTGCTCGCCCCGGCAGGCGGCGGCCGCTGGCATGAAGGATTGCCGCCGATCCCAATGCAAAACTCGTCTCCGAACGCAGCCCCTGCATGCGCAACGAACGCCCGGGACGACGGCGTCTGATGCCGACAAACTCGGCGGATTGCCGATTGTGATCGACGGCAAGATCATTGGTGGTATCGGCATTAGCGGAGGGCGCGCCCCACAAAACGCTCAAGTGGCAGAAGCCGGTCTCGCCGCAATCAAACAGACACCACTCGTCGCAGCGGCGAAAGACTCCCGGTAGCTTGCGTGGAGCGGCTATCAGGTTGCCAGCGCGGCGCGCATCGATGCCGCAACGAGCGGTGATGTCGGAAAGTTGGGTCAGCCTGGCTGGACGAATTGCGTGCTATCAATGGAATGTCGGGATAAACTCCCTAATAGCGGTCCCAAAGCGCGGTTAGGCGACCAGACTGCAGGTGATGGCCATGCAGCAGATTGGCGATTGGCTGAGAAACCTCGGCATGTCCGAGTATGAGGAGTGTTTCGCGGAGAACCGTATTGATCTCAGTGTTCTGCCCGATCTGACAGACCAGGACCTGGAGAAGCTGGGGGTCTTGCTTGGTGATCGCCGCAAGGTGCTCCGCGCGATCCGGGAGCTTACAGGCGATGCCCCGGCCTTGCCTCACCGCCCCGCAATGACCGGGGCAAGGCCACAAGACGCCGCCGAACGCCGTCAGCTTACCGTGATGTTCTGCGACCTCGTCGGCTCGACCGCCTTGTCGGCCAGGCTCGATCCCGAGGATCTGCGGGCGATCATTGGCGCCTATCAGCGCTGCTGCGCGGTGCTGGTCGAGCGCAATGGCGGATTCGTTGCCAAGTACATGGGCGACGGGGTGCTCGCCTATTTCGGCTATCCGCAGGCCCACGAGGATGATGCCGAGCGCGCTGTGCGGGCCGGGCTTGCGCTCGTCGAGGCTGTGCCGAAGCTCGCCACCGCGGCCGGCTCGCCTCTACAGGTGCGCGTCGGGATCGCGACGGGGCTCGTGGTGGTTGGCGACCTCATCGGCGTTGGCGCGGCCCAGGAGCAGGCGGTTGTGGGCGAGACGCCGAACCTCGCCGCCCGCCTGCAGGCTATTGCCGAGCCGGATACCGTGGTTATTGCGGAGAGCACGCGAAAGCTTCTCGGCAATCTCTTTGAGCTCCAGGATCTTGGGACCAGGGACCTTAAGGGCATCGCCGGGCCGGCGCGGGCCTGGGCGGCGCTGCGGGCGAGCTCCGTGGAGAGCCGATTCGACGCGCTTCACACGACCAGCCTGCCGCCCCTTGTCGGGCGGGAGGAAGAGGTCGAACTGCTTGTGCGCCGCTGGTCCCGCGCAAAAACGGGTGAAGGCCAGGTCGTGCTGCTCTCCGGCGAGGCAGGGATCGGGAAATCACGGCTCACGGCCGCGGTACTTGAACGGCTCGCTACCGAACCGCATACGCGCTTGCGCTATTTCTGCTCCCCGCAGCACACCGACAGCGCGCTTTATTCTGTCATTGGCCAGATGGAGCGTGCCGCCGGACTGGCGCACGACGACAAACCGAAAGCAAAGCTCGACAAGCTGGATTCTGTGCTCGCGCAGACTTCAACCTCTGTCCAGGATGCCGCGCTCTTTGCGGAGATGCTGTCGCTCCCGAGTGATGGACGATATCCCGCGCTCGATTTGACTCCGGAGCAGCGCAGGCAAAGGACGCTCGAAGCGCTGATGTCTCAACTCGCGGGGCTGGCACGCCGGAGGCCTGTGCTGATGATCTTCGAGGACGCGCATTGGGCCGATCCGACGAGCCTGGAAGTGCTCGGCCGGGCGGTGGACAGGATTACAACCCTTCACGTGCTTCTCGTCGTAACTTTTCGCCCTGAGTTCAACGCACCGTGGGTGGGACGGTCGCATGTGACAAGCCTGATGCTCAACCGACTTGGGGAGCGTGAGGCGGCCACGATCATCGCGCGGCTTGTCGAGAACAATGAACTACCGGTGGATGTGATAGCGGAGATCGTGGAGCGCACCGACGGTATTCCCCTGTTCGTTGAGGAGATGACGAAGGCGGTGCTGGAAGCAGAGAGCGAGGGGTCCGCCCGGCGGACCGTCGCCACGGTTCCGTCCCTGTCCCAGGCGGTCCCCGCGAGCTTGCACGCGTCGCTGATGGCGCGGCTCGACCGGCTGGGCCCGGCCAAGGAGGTGGCGCAGATCGGAGCGGCGATTGGGCGCGGGTTTTCGCATGCGCTGCTGGCTTCGGTAGCGCGCCAAACCGGGGCGGAGCTGGAATTGGCGCTGGAACGTCTCGTCCAGGCTGGTTTGCTGTTTCGGCAGGGCGTGCCGCCGCACGCCGACTATCTGTTCAAGCACGCACTGGTGCAGGACGTAGCCTATGGCACGCTGCTCCGCGCAAAGCGACACGGCTTGCACGCGAGCATAGCAAGCGTCCTTGAGCGCCAATTTTCGGATGTTTGCGAGGCACAACCTGAAGTTCTTGCGCGACACTACGCGCAGGCCGGATCGCCTGAGCAGGCCATCAATTATTGGCAGCGGGCGGGTGATCGCGCAGCAAAGCGGTCGGCCAATCAGGAGGCGGTCGTACATTTTCGGAACGCAATAGAGCTGCTGGAAACGCTGCCTGACAGGGCCGCACATGCCGAGCAGGAGTTGCAGCTGCTGATCGCTTTGGGACCGGCATTGATGACGACGAGATCGTCGGCAGCACCGGAGATCGGACGCGTGTACGCTCGAGCTCGCGAGCTGGCGCGCAATGCACAGCGAGTAAAGGATCTTTTTCCAACCGTTTGGGGAGCGTCTCTGGTCGCCTTCACGGCCGGTGATTTGGCGACGGCCGGTCGATTGGTGGATGAGCTGCTCGGCATGGCAAGCACCAGCGAGGATTCCGCGCTCAAGCTGCAAGCGCACCACCTAGCCTGGTCAAACTTTATGGTCACCGGCCCCCTTGCCACGGCGCGCCATCATATCGCTTGCGGGCTTGCTCTCTACCGACGCGACGCGCATGGCGAGCAAGCCCTGCAATATGGGGGCCATGATGCGGGCGTCTGCGGTTACGTGGTCGACGCCCTCATCGCCGCCGTAATGGGTCATCCGGACCAGGCGGTCAGGCAAATGCAGGAAGGCCTTGGCCTTGCGCGCGATCTTGACCATGCCCCCTCGCTTGCCCAGGCGCTCTGGTTTTCAGCAGAACTGCATCAGATCCGCCGCGAGCCGCAAAAAGTACAAGACTCTGTGAGCGTCGTCCTGCCGCTGCTCGCGCGCCATGGCTCTGCCGTCGGAGTGGCGAACGCGACCATGTTGCGCGGCTGGGCGCGTGTCATGCAGGGACACATTGTGGAGGGGCTTGCCGTCATGCGGGAAGGGTTGGCAGCGTGGCGTGCAACAGGGTCGAAGTTTCACGTTCCGTACCGTCTCGCCCGAGCGGCGGAAACGTATCTCGTTGGCGGAGAAATTGAGGATGGACTTCGGCTCATATCTGAAGCGACTGACCAGAGCGGTGATTGCTGGTATGCGCCCGAGTTACATCGACTCAGGGGCGAACTGCTTCTCGAAGCGGGGCGCCGCGAAGAGGCGGAAGTCTGTCTGGACCAGGCCCTTAAAGCTGCACAAGAGCAAGGTGCTCGGCTGCTTGAGCTAAGGGCGGCGATGAGCCTCGGCAGAGTGCTGCAAGCTCAGGACCGACGCAATGAGGCCCAAGGTCTGCTTGCGCCTGTTTATAGCTGGTTCACCGAGGGCTTCGATACTGCCGATCTGCTGCAAGCAAAGGCTTTGCTTGACCGGGTGGACTGAAAGGGGCCTCATCAGGACACAAGCGCCGCTCAGGTGATCGAGTGGGGCGAGCGACTTCCAAATTTGGCACGAAACAGACAGTGCAGTCGCACCGATTGATTGCGGGCTTTGCGAGGCGAACCAGATATTCCGCAATCGCTCCGGAATGCCGGTTATCGACCTGGAGCGGACGGGCAAAGTCGCCCGTCTTGTCGTTCCGGCTCTGCCCGTGACAAGCATTCACCGCGATAAATGGTGGTGACCATGACGCCGGATCGGCAATGCGGGACCCGCGCTGTTCGGTCCGGCATAGGGGCCGTTTGCCGGATAAGCACCGGCAGCGCCAAAAGGTGCCACCAGGCCCTCTCTCGCTGCGGGAGTGAGCGCGCCGCCATTCAGGATGTCCCGATCCGGGTATTGCGCCTGAAAGGCGTCCGGGTCATCCGCAAATGCAGCCGTTGCCGAGATCGTCGATAGCAGCGCCGCCGCGGCGAGGGCCTTGAGTCCGGTCATAATGATCCTCCATCTACATTTTTTACTGGAATGTGCGCTGGCGACTGCCGCTCCCCGGGCCGCGCGCCCCCCGGTTTTTTCAAGCAAAGGTGATGTAGGCGCCGCAGGTGAAAAAGCGCACACGGCGTGTCGATCACTATTCCGCGAATGCGCAAATGGCTCCCCAGGGCGATGGCATTCCTACGGGCTGCATGCAATCAGTTTCGGTAGCGAATGACCCGAAGCTGACTTGGATGTCGGCAAGTCCGTCGATGCATGGAGATCGGTCAAACGCCCGGTTGACGGTCGCTAACGGCTTTCGGCGAAAAGGCCACATGCCCCGGACGGAAATGGAGTGTTGTGATGCACGACCAGAACAATGTCTTCTATGCTATCGCGCTCTCCGCCGTCATCCTGATAACCTGGCAGTATTTCTTCGCCACGACGTGCCGCCGTTACAGTTGCGCAGCAGCCGCGCGAACTGAAGGCGGCAGCGTCAGTCCCCTGTTGATGTGGATCAATGTAGGCACTCTGGTATGGGGTGCATTGGCAGATGGTTCATCTAGTCAGGGAGGTTAGACATGAGTGCAATCATCAGGTCGGAAATGATCTCTCGCCGAAAGGCCCTCTCACTGATGGGATTGGGGGCAGCGTTCGGCCTCGCGGCGGCCCCTACGGTACTGACAGTATCCGATGCTGAGGCTGAAACCGCCGGCATGACGCGGCGTCAGCAGCGGCGCGCAGCGCGGCACGAGCGGCGTCAGGCGCGGCGACGTGAGGGGGGTACAACTACCGGCACAGGTAAAGGTACAGGTACAGGTACAGGTACAGGTACAGTAACCGGCACAGGTACCGGGGAGAAAAAGTAATTCCACTGGCGCGGCGAAGTCGCTAGTCGAACCCGCTGCGCAGCAAACGCGCGAACCAACAACAGGCTCATACTTGCGCCACGCGATGTGGCACCGTAAAATTACGGTGCCACATCAGCTTGGCTGCTGTCGGAAATGGTCGCAACTACAAACTGCTTAAGCCGGCTATCCTGTACCGCGTGGAGCAGGATCGTTGGTTCATTGCGGCGGTGGTCGGCTTGAGCGCCTTGACGGTGCTGCTGGTTGGGGCTGCAATATTTTCTTTTGGCTAATAAGGACCGGCTGATATCGGGTGACACCCTGGGCCCGCAGATCGCTTGAGAGCCCTGCAGGAGTCGATAGAGTATCTCGCCGCTTTGGGATGCCGGCCGCTCAAATAAACGAGTCCACGCTGCCTCCGCGCCACGGAGCCGCGCTGTTTCGTGGGCGTGGGGGGAGGTCCAGAAAACAGGACCCCCTGCGCGTCGGAGCGCGGCGGTGGCTGCAATTTATTGGCGCAAATCTGCTCGACGGGCAAATCAGTGATTTGCCTGTCCAGCCCCTTTCGCAAAAATATTTTGCTTCGCGATTCGACCAAATCAGCTTCTTGATTTGCCCCATCCCGTCCCACACAGAGGGGCGTTTCGCGATCGTCACGGACGTAGGCGGCGGGATGCGGTGGACGCTGACGATGCTGCTGACGACAGCATTGGATGCGGACGGCGAAGTCGTGTGGTCCTGATGCCCCGACGCTGGCATCAAGTTTGCGGAGCAATTCGCAGGCGACGGTGGCAAACAAGCCCGGTCACCGGGGAGAGCGCGAAGGAAACCGTTAAAACCATTGCGCAGGGAAGGTCGGATTGCCTCCGCTGAACCTGTATGCTCGTGTGCGCTTTTCTATACTTCTTGCACGCGAGACCGCGGGTGCAGCGCGCACCCGGCTTTCCCTGCGCCCTCTTGTTTTCGAGGGACAAGTCCAGGCATAGCCCGGGCGCATCGCGCCGCGAGATCGCCGACGCTCGTCCGGATTTTGCCGTCATTGCGAGGAGCAAAGCGACGAAGCATTCCATGCTTTCTTTGCAGCTACTGCGACGTCTGCTTGCGCAACTCGGCCACATCCTGCGCGGTGAGCCGCGATCCCTGGCTGCCGAAGCGCGCGGTGACATAATTGGCGACGGCGGCGATCTCGACATCGGAATAGGCGTTGCCGAAGGCAGGCATCGAGGGCGCGCCCTCGGTGTGCCGCGTGGTTCCCGAGATCACGATCTGGGCGACGTTGGTTGCGGCGGGATCATTGACCGCCCACGCGCCGGTGAGGGTGGCAAAGGGCGAGATCGAGCCCTCGCCGGTCCAGCCATGGCAGCTGACGCAGGCGCCTTCGAACACCATCTTGCCGCGCGGATCCAGCGCGCCGCGACCTTCTTTGTGCGATGCCGGCCCCGGCGGGGCCAGTGTCGCCGGCAGATCGTTCGAGGCGATCGCGGGCACGCTGCGCAGATAGGCCACCATGGCGCGGATGTCTTCCGGCGGGAACTGGCTGAGGCTGTGATCGACAGCTTCGCCCATCGGTCCCGAGGCGGAGCCGTGACCGGTGGCGTGTCCGGTCGCGAGATAGGCGATCAGATCCTCGTCGCGCCAGCCGCCGATGCCGGTGGTCTTGTCCGAGGTGATGTTGTAGGCGCGCCATCCGGCCGTCAGCGCGCCGGCAAATTTCTTTCGATTGTCCAGCCCGAGCGCCAGGCTGCGCGGCGTATGGCATTCGCCGCAATGCGCCAGTGCCTCGGCGAGGTAGGCGCCCCGGTTCCACTCCGGCGTTTTCGACGTGTCGGGCTCGAAGCGGGTGTCCGGGTTGAACAGCGCCGACCAGAAACTCATCGCCCAGCGCTGGTTAAACGGGAACGTCAGCGTATTGGCGGGCGCCACCGCGTGCACCGGCGGCAGGCTGAACAGATAGGCCTTGATCGCCAGCGCATCGGCGTTGGTGATGTAGGTGTAGGAGGTGAACGGCATCGCCGGATAGAGCCGTGCGCCATCGCGCCGCACGCCGCGATGCACCGCGTTGAGGAAATCCTGATCGCTGTAATTGCCGATGCCTGTTTCCTTGTCGGGCGTGATGTTGGTCGAGTACAGCGTGCCAAACGCCAGGTTGAACGCAAGGCCGCCGGCATACTCCTTGCCGCCCTGCGCGGTGTGGCAGACCATGCAGTCCGCCGCCTTCGCCAGATACGCGCCGCGCTCGACGAGGCTTGCCTTGGCGAGCGCCGCCGGGACGCCGGTGGGATTGCCGGCCTTGTAATCCGCCAGCGCAACTTTCGGGCCTTCGGCAAAGGCCATCGGGCCGGGACCGCGGACGAACCAGATCCCGATCACGAGCACGACCACCACGATCGCGATAACGCTGAGGAGAATGCGACGCGCGGCCGGGCTCATGACTTCTTCCCCGCAGCTATCAGGGAGCGGTCGATCGGAAGCCGCCGCAAGGCGACGCCGGTTGCGGCGAAAATCGCGTTGCGCAGCGCTGGCGGTCCCGCATTGGTGCCGGCCTCGCCGATACCGCCGGGCGCCTCGCCGCTTTTCACGACATGAACCTCGATCTTCGGCGTCTGATCGATGCGCAGCATGCGGTAGTCATGGAAGTTGGATTGGACCACCCGTCCCTTGTCGATGGCGATCTCGCCATAGAGCGCGGCGGTCAGGCCGAAGATCAGGCCGCCCTCGATCTGTGCCATCACGGTATCGGGATTGACGGCGATGCCGGTGTCCACCACCGAGGTCACGCGGCGCAGATTGATTTCGCCGTATTCGTCGACCTCCGCTTCTACCACGGTGGCGATGAAGCTCGCGAAGGACGGCTGCACGCAGACGCCGCGGCCGACGCGCGGTGGCAGCGGCTGGCCCCAATTGGCCTTTTCCGCCGCCTGGTTGAGCACCGCCAGGAAGCGCGGCCTCGTTGCAAGCATCGAGCGGCGGAATTCGACCGGATCCTTGCCGGCCTTGCGCGCCAGTTCGTCCATGAAGCATTCGACCGCGAATACGTTGTTGTTGGGGCCGACGCCCCGCCAGAATCCGGTCGGCACCGCCGGCGGTTCCCGGTGCACAAATTCGACGTGGAAATTCGGGATGTCGTAGGGCATGTCGACGGCGGCATCGACGGCGTCGATGTCGATGCCCTTCTGGAAGGCCGGTGGCAGCCATCGCGCCAGGATCGCCGAGCCGGAGATCTTGTACTTCCAGCCGACGATCTTGCCGTCCGACAGGCTGGCGGCGATGGTGTCGCGATAGAGCGGCCGATAGATATCGTGCTGGATGTCTTCTTCGCGGGTCCACACTACTTTCACCGGACCGTCGACCTGCTTGGCGATCCGAACCGCCGCGACCACCATGTCCGGCTCGAGCTTGCGGCCGAAGCCGCCGCCGAGCAGGTGGTTGTTGACGATCACCTTGTCGACCGGCAGCCCGGCCGCTTTGGCCGCCTCCGACTGCACCCGGCTCGCGATCTGGGTGCCGGTCCAGACCTCGCAAGAATCGGCCGTGCAATGAACCGTGGCGTTGACCGGCTCCATCGTGGCGTGCGCCAGGAACGGCAGTTCGTACGACGCCTCCAGCCTGTCGCCGGTAGCGAGGCCCTTGGCGATGTCGCCGGTGGATTTCGCCACCACGCCGTCCTTTTCGCTGGCCGCGCGCAGATCCTGCCAGATGTCTTCCAGGCTGATTCGTGCATTCGGGCCTTCGTCCCAGTCGATGACCAGCGCATCGAGACCTTTTTTTGCCGCCCACGTATGATCGGCGACCACCGCAACCATGTCGTCGAGCACCACGATTTTTTGTACGCCCGGGATTTTCTTTGCGGCGCTGTCGTCGACCCTGGCGACCTTGCCGCCGAACACCGGGCATGCCGCCACGGTTGCGAACTTCATGCCGGGCAGCATCGCGTCGATGCCATACACGGCCTTGCCGTTGACCTTGTCCGGGGTGTCGAGCCGCTTCAGCGGCTTGCCGATCAGAACAAAATTGTTGGGATCCTTGAGCGCAACGTCCTTTGGCGGCGTCTGGCTGCTCGCCGCCAGCGCCAGCTCGCCATAGCCGAGCTTGCGGCCACTCGCGGCGTGCATGACCTCGCTATTCGCCGTCGTGCAGCTTGCCGGTTCGACCTGCCATTGCCGGGCGGCGGCCTGCACCAGCATGGCGCGCGCGCTGGCGCCGGCCTCGCGCAGCGGCTTCCAGAAAGCCCGGATCGAATTGGAATTGCCGGTGACCTGGAGTCCGAACACGGGATTCCCGTACAGTTTGTCGTTTGGCGGCGCGTGCTCCAGCGTCACCCGCTTGAAATCGGCGTCGAGTTCCTCGGCCAGGATCATCGGGATCGACGTGTAGACGCCCTGTCCCATCTCGACCTGCGGCATCACCAGCGTGGTCTGGCCTGTCGGGTCGATGCGGATGAAGGCGTTGGGCGCGAATTTGCCGGTGGTGATATCGGGCGGCTGCACCGGCTCGTTGACCGCGCGCACCGGAAGATGAAACGCAAGCAGGAAGCCCCCCGCCAGACCGCCGGTCAGCAGAGCGCGGCGCGAAACGCCGTCGAAGACTTTTTCTGCGACTGCCATGACAAGCTCCTACGACTGGCGTCCGGAGGCGGCCTGCTTGATGGCCGCGCGAATGCGCACATAAGTGCCGCAGCGGCAGATATTTCCCGCCATCGCGGCGTCGATGTCGGAATCATCGGGGCTGGGCGTGCTCGCGAGCAGCGCCGCCGCCGACATGATCTGGCCCGGCTGGCAATAGCCGCACTGGATCACTTCGAGATCAAGCCAGGCTTTCTGTATCTTTGCGCCGGACGGCGACGCGCCGATGCCCTCGATGGTGGTGACGGCGCGATCGCGCACCGCCCCGACCGGCAGTTGGCAGGAACGCACCGGCTTGCCGTCGATATGGACCGTGCAGGCGCCGCATTGCGCGATGCCGCAGCCGAATTTGGTTCCAGTCAAGCCGAGCAGATCGCGCAGCACCCAGAGCAGCGGCATGTCCGCGGGAGCATCGAACGCCTTCTGTTCGCCGTTGATTGTCAGCGTGGTCGCCATCGAAGCCTCCCGTTCGGCGGTCACCTCACAACGCGAATCAAGCAACCTCGCACGCGTTGTCGCTATTGTGGGTATCCGTCAGGGTGGCATTCGGCGAGATTGGGCGTCTTTCCACATCGCACGATGCACGGTTCACCGAGAGTCGCAATGACCAAGCCTGCCCGCGGGCAGAGCGTGTCCGCAAACGAGGCGGTTCGCGGAAATCCGTCAGGAAGCCGCAGGGATCATCTGCGCGTGGCGACGGCGCACGCCGAAGGTGCGCATGGTGGCGTATTGGACCAGGAACAGGACGGCCTTGCTGACGATCGCGAAGATCGACATGGAGGCCGACCATGTCACCACACTGAAGTTGAGAGCCACGATGAGGTTCAATGCCGCGGAGAAAAACATCAGTCCCGCCCAGACGAAGCCGAAGATGACGGCGATATCAGGCACCATTTCGATGGCGATGGGCGGCAGATACCGGTTCATCCATCCCGGCCTCAGCATCACGATGCCGACGATCGTGTAGATCACGCTGGGCTTGACCATCACGAAGCGCGGGTCGTGGGTGAGCAGCGTGGCCGCGCCCGAGCCCAGCACCAGGAAAAGGCTCATCCACTGCATGGTGTCGATCGGCAGCTTGCGCGCGAATTGCCAGCCGATCTGGGCGACACCCAGCGCCATGCCGAGCACCACCGACAGGGTGATGTTGTGCGTGAGAAGATAAAGCACCAGAAAAAAGAACGTCGACGCCATGTCGAGCAGCAGCAGCTTTCCCGCTACGAACAGGTTCTTCATGGGGTGATCGAACTCCGCTGCCGCCGCGACTACCGTAACACGGGGAATAACGGTTCGGCGAGCGCGGCCGTCGGGACCACCCGGTGGGCCTCAGGACGGCCGGAAGCCCATGCGGAACGCGCCCCAATGGCGGCCGCGGATATGGATCGGCGAGGAGACGTCCTTCATCAGCACGAAATTGCCGCCGCCCATGTCGCGCCGGTAGGTCTGCAGCAGAAACGGTTTGGTGTTGGCCGCCACCTTCTTCACCGCGCGATCGTTGAACAGCCGCCGGTTGCGGCAATTGGCGTTGTTCCAGACGGGGTCCGGTCCCTGCGGCAGCCGATAGTTCGGATTGTGGGTCGGAAGATATCCGCCCTTGGCCCATGCGACGCAGAACACGATCCGCGGATCGATCTTCTGGATCGGGTCCTGGATGGCGGGGAGGATGCGGTCGGTGAACTCGACATAGTTGGTGAGATATTGCTTGGGGGCGGTGCCGGGGATTTCGCGATAATTCTCGTCCATCAATTGATCGAGGCGGATGTCGCCGCGCTCGATCGCGCTCTCGAAGGCCGCCGAAATCTGCTTTGCGGCATCGATCACGACCCGGATCAGGGGTGCGTCCGACGTCTCCACGCCGCTGGTGGCGATCAGTTCGATCAGCCCCTCGGAGAGGTCGAGCAGTTTTGCGACCCTGTCGTCGGCGCTGCGCAAATCGGTCGACGACAGATCGACGCCCTTGGCGAGGTGGTCGAGTTCGTCGATCACCATGTCGCAATGGGCGAGGTTGGAGGTGGCGGCCTTCGCCACCCCGTCGATCTCGCGGCCGACCGCCGCAAAACCGTCCTGCACCCGGACGATGATGCCCTGGATCTGCTGGGCGCCTTCACCGGCGTTCTTGGCCCGCAGCGAGGCGTCGCCGCTCTCGCCGATCAGACCGCCGACCTGTCCGTCGAGATCGCGAATGGTATCGCCGATCGAATGCGTGGCCTGGCGGGTGGCTTCGGCGAGACTCTTCACCTCGCTCGCGACCACCGCGAAACCCCGGCCGGCCGCGCCGGCGCGGGCGGCCTCGATGGTCGCGTTCAGCGCCAGCAGGTTGGTCTGCTTCGCGATCGCCTCGATCGATCCGGATACCTTGGCGACCTGCGCGAGCGCGGTGCCGACCGCGGCGAGCCGGTGTTCGATGCGGCCCACCGCCTCGATCAGTTCGGCGATGTGCTGGACCGCGGTGTCCACCGCGGCGCGCGACTGGGTGATCTCGTTGACGGCGGAGGTGGTGGCAGTCTGCACCGCCTGCGAGGCGCTGGCGATATTGTGGTTGGCGGAGACCATGGTCTCGGCGGTCTTTTGCAGATGGCCGAACCGCTCGGACTGGTTGGAGACGCGGCCTGCGACCTCCTGCAGGTTTCCGGCCACGTCCGCAAGCTCGACCCCGAGGCCGCCGATCCGGTTCGCCAGCTGATCGACCAGGCGCTCGCTGTCCGAGGGGACGGCTGCAGCGCGTTCCAGTTTGATGGGCTGCACAACCGACATTGCTGCATTCCTCTTGCTGAGCGGATTCGAAAGCGGATCAGCTCTTTTGGATACTCGTGTGGCTCAAAGCTTGTACGCGGTACGGAAGCCGCCCCAGTGGCGCCCCTGGACGCGGATCGGCACGTCGATCTCGCGCATCATGACGGTTTTGCCGTTGCCCATGTCGCGGGCATAGCTCTGGATCAGATAAGAGCGCTGGTTGCGGCCGGCGGCGAGGCCGGCGGGATCGTTGAAGATGCGGCGGTTGCGGCAGTTGGCGGTGTTCCAGGCCACATCGCCCGGGCGTTGCGGATGCGAGTAGACCTTGTTGTGCACCGGCAAATAGCCGTTGCGGTCGATCATCACGCAGAACACCATGCGCGAATCCCTGGCGAGAAACATTTCCTGAAACGACGGCAACGTGCGATCGGCCCAGTCGAGAATCCTGGTGCGGTGCTGCACCGGATCGGTGCCGGGGATGACCGCATAATTCTCGTCGAACATGTCCTCGACGGAGATGGCGCGGCTCTTGACCGCATCCTCGAAAATTTTGGTCAGTGCGGTGCCGGCCTCCATGGCGCGGGTGACGAATTCGGTATTCTCGTCGCGGATCGCCCACAGCCTGTCTTCGATCTTTTCGCTCAAGGCGGCATCCGGCGCCTCGAACCGCGCCTGCGCGCCGGCCTTCGAGTGCTCGGTGATGCGAATCCGGCAAGCGCCGACGCCTTCGATCGCGCCGTCAAGCCTTTGGTTCAGCGGCAGCCGCTCGGCGTCCGCTCCGGAGATCAGCAGGCCGTCCATGGAAAGCTCGTAGACCGCGGCGGTGACCGGGCCGCGTGCGGTCGCAATTTCGATTTTGAGATTGCAGGGCAGCCGTTCCTGCTTGCGGCGGTCCTCGCGCCCGTCGTGGCCCAGCAGCACCGCGCAGCGGGTCTTGAGCTTTTGCGCGAAATTGGTGACGGCCTTGCCGGCGGAGGCCACACGCTGGCCATGGGCCTCGGCCTCCCTGGCGGCGCTGTCGATCTCGGCGGCGCTGTCGCCGACCGAAACGATGAAGTGCGAGGTCGAGGCGACGTTTTCACCCATCTCACGGGTGGTTGCGTTCTGCTCTGCCACCGCGCCGTTGACGTTTTCGAACACCGGGCGGATCGCCTCGATCGCCACCGCAATCCGGTGCACCGCGTCGACCGAACCCGCGGCATCCTTCTGCAGCGCGTCGATCTTCCTGGTGATTTCCTCGGTGGCGTGCTGGGTCTGTACCGCCAGTGCCTTGACCTCGGTGGCGACGACCGCAAAGCCGCGTCCGGCGGCGCCGGCGCGCGCCGCCTCGATGGTGGAGTTGAGCGCGAGCAGCGTGGTCTGACGGGCGATCTGTGCGATCAGGTTGACGACATTGCCGATGGCGGCCGAGGATTCGCGCAGCCGGTCCACATTGGCGCTGGCTTCGCGGGCGGCGGCGCTGGCCTGATCGGCAAGCTGGCTCGCATCGCGGACCTGGGAGCCGATGCCTTCGGCCGAATGGGTGAACTTGTCGGCGGCCTGCGAAAACGTGGTCGCGGTCGACTGCGCTGCGCTGGTGCGCCCCGTGAGCGCATCGGTGCGCTGGCGAATGGTGGAGAGCGTCGCCGCGGTCGCCTCGGCGCCGCCGGCGACCGAATGGGCCGCGCGTTCGAGCTGCCGGATCATGGCGCCCAGTTCGAGTTCGAGCAGTTCGAGAATTTCCTTCGCCGAATCGCCGTCCGAAAGGTTCGCGGCACCTTCCACAGCGGCAGGCTGCATGAGCTGCGGCGTGACGGCCGGCGCAGCCGCTTCCCGCGGACGCTTTCGAGAAAAACCGAACGCCATGGGCCTCTCTTGGAACTGTAATGAGGCCGTCATCTTGGCATTTGGGCGTGAAGTCATGGTTAAGAATTGCCTCATATCAAGGCAACTGGCAGTACCTACATACCGAAAATGCCCGTAAATCTTTGATTTTAGCCCATCGGCGGCCTATAACGCCGCGCTTTCCATCCAGACATCCCGGACGAATCCCCGAAAGAAACCGCATGGCCGGACATTCCCAATTCAAGAACATCATGCACCGCAAGGGGCGGCAGGACGCCCAGAAGTCGAAATTGTTCGGCAAGCTGGCCCGCGAAATCACGGTCGCCGCGAAACTCGGAACGCCGGATCCGGCAATGAACCCGCGGCTGCGAGCGGCGGTGACCGCGGCGCGTCAGGAGAACATGCCGAAGGACAATATCGAGCGCGCGATCAAGAAGGCGATCGGCGGCGACAGCGAGAACTACGACGAAATCCGCTATGAGGGGTATGGCCCCGGCGGCGTCGCCGTCATCGTCGAGGCGCTGACCGACAACCGCAACCGCGCCGCCTCCGACATCCGCTCCTATTTCACTAAGTCCGGCGGCAATCTCGGCGAAACCAATTCGGTCGCCTTCATGTTCGATCGCACCGGCGTCATCGAATACGACACCAAGGTGGCGTCCGACGAAGCGATGCTGGATGCCGCGATCGAGGCCGGTGCCGATGACGTGGCGTCGAGCGAAAGCGGACACGAGATTTACGCCTCGCAGGAGACGTTTCGCGAGGTGGCAAAGGCGCTGGAGGCAAAATTCGGCGAGCCACGCAAGGCGGCGCTGACCTGGAAGCCGCACAACACGGTCGCAGTGGACGACGAGACCGGCGAGAAGCTGCTGAAGCTGATCGATTTCCTCAACGAGCACGACGACGTCCAGAACGTCTACGCCAACTTCGAGGTGTCGGACGCGCTGATGGCGAAGATGGGCGGCTAGGGTTCTCCTCCCCCTCATCATTGCGAGGAGCCAACGGGTCGCGCGATCGCACGCCCGATGACAGGCTCCGCGACGAAGCAATCCAGCTTGTTTCCGGTCCCATGGATTGCTTCGCTTCGCTCGCAATGACGGGGAGAGAGTGACATTCGGGCCGGTTTCACGGGATATGACGTTCTGTTTCTGTTTCGTCTGCGGCGCTCCGGAGTTATCACTAGCCCATGACAGCTCCGCCGATTCGCCACCCCGTCCGTATCCTCGGCATCGATCCGGGCCTGCGCCGCACCGGCTGGGGCGTGATCGAGGTCGACGGCAACCGGCTCGTGTTCATCGGGTGCGGTTCGGTGGAACCGCCCGACAGCCTGCCGCTGGCGAGCCGGCTCTTGGCCATTCATGAGGGGCTTGCCGCCGTGCTCGGCGATTTCAGGCCGGCGGAAGCCGCGGTCGAACAAACCTTTGTCAACAAGGACGGCGTCGCCACGCTGAAGCTCGGTCAGGCCCGGGGCGTCGCCATGCTGGCGCCGGCGATGTTCGGCATCTCGGTCGCGGAATACGCCCCGAACCAGGTGAAGAAGACCGTGGTCGGCGCCGGCCACGCCGACAAGAACCAGATCATGGTGATGCTGAAGATCCTGCTGCCGAAGGCCGAACCGAAATCCCCCGACGCCGCCGATGCGCTGGCGATCGCCATCACGCACGCCCACCATCGCAGTAGCGCAACCCTGCGGCTGAGGGTGGTCGAGGTATGATCGGCAAGCTCAAGGGCCTGATCGACTCTTACGGCGAGGATTTCGTCATCCTCGACGTCGGCGGCGTCGGCTATCAGGTGCATTGTTCGACGCGGACCCTGCAGGCGCTGCCGTCGCCCGGCGAGGCCGCGGTGCTGTCGATCGAGACCTATGTCCGCGAGGACCAGATAAAACTGTTCGGCTTCAGGAGCGACATCGAACGCGAATGGTTTCGCCTGCTGCAGACCGTGCAGGGCGTCGGTGCCAAGGTGGCGCTCGCCGTGCTAGGAACCCTGCCGCCGGCCGATCTTGCGAATGCGATCGCGCTGCGCGACAAGGCCGCGGTGACACGCACGCCGGGCGTCGGCCCGAAAGTAGCCGAGCGCATCGTCACCGAATTGAAGGACAAGGCGCCGGCCTTTGCCAATGTCGATCCGGCACTCGTGCATCTCTCCGGTGCGATCGACGATCAGCGCGCGCCGCGTCCGGTCACGGATGCGATCTCGGCGCTGGTCAATCTCGGCTACGGCCAGCCGCAGGCCGCCGCCGCAATCGCCTCGGCCTCGCGCTCAGCCGGTGAGAATGCGGAGACGGCGCAGTTGATCAGGCTGGGCCTGAAGGAGTTGGCGAAGTGACCCCGCCCTCCCGCATCGTTACCCCCGAGCGCCGCAGCGACGATGTCGGCGACACCGCGCTGCGCCCGCAGCTGTTGAGCGAATTCGTCGGCCAGGCGCAGGCGCGCAAGAATCTCTCGATCTTCATCGAGGCCGCGCGGAAACGTAACGAGGCGCTGGACCACGTGCTGTTCGTCGGTCCTCCCGGCCTCGGCAAGACCACGCTGGCGCAGATCGTGGCGC
>Ga0210410_10001987_pt1 | contig 18591 bp, 12 predicted proteins | sample IncBWC4MmetaG_FD_161058 | JGI IMG/M metagenome (GOLD analysis project Ga0210410, IMG submission 161058) | Forest soil microbial communities from Barre Woods Harvard Forest LTER site, Petersham, Massachusetts, United States - Inc-BW-C-4-M | ecosystem: Environmental > Terrestrial > Soil >... | reverse complement strand
CGCGCTGGCCTCGACGGCGACATACCTTTGCAATATGGTGGGACAGGTCTTCGCGCCGTGTGGTGCGGGCTATGGCGCCGGCAAATATCCCACAAATTTCTTCCAGGCGAATCCGTACGCGGCGGGTGTGCCAATCCTGTTGCTATCGGACCCCGGCAGTGAGTCCTATAACGGATTGCAGTTTCAGGTGAAACACCCCGTAGGGCACGGGCTTATGCTGATGGCCAACTACGCGTATAGTCATTCCTTCACGAATCGTTACATCGGCGACTACTTCACGGCCGATCAAGCCGTCGCGAACTATACGACGCTTCGCAATCCGCGCCTGAACCGCGTTCCCTCTCCCTATGACTTGCGGCACACCTTCCGAACCTACGCGACCTATGATCTGCCATTCGGAACGGGACGAGCATTTAGAACCAGGAGTTCTATCGTCAACCAGATCATCGGTGGATGGACCGCAGGGACCATCGTGACGGCGCAGTCCGGCCGAAACTTCAAGCTGGTCGGGGGTTTCAACTCTTACAACTTCTACAGCGGTTTCCTGAATGCGCCAGATCTTTCCGACTCGGGCGTGGTTCTGAACGGCATCACGCAGAGCCAGCTGCAAAGCAACGTCGGCGTGTTCAATGGACCCACCCCTGGGGAGCCAGTGGTGTTCTTGAACCCGAAGCTGTTCCGAAACGGCAATCAACCCATTCTGCCGGTCACGACTCCCGGACAGCTTGGGCGTTTCATTTTCCTCACCGGTCCGATGTTCGTGAACACCGACATTTCGATACTCAAGTCCATCCCGATCTTCGAAAAGGTGCGACTAAATATCTACGCCGAAATGATCAACGCATTCAATCACCCGAATTGGAATATAACCGACAACTTCTCGGGCAGCACGAACAACCCGGCGCAATTTGTCAATGTCCAAAGCACCACGTATTCCGCCGCAAGCATCGCAAATCCGACTAACGGAGCGGGAGGAGCGCGCAGCATTCAGTTCCGAGTGCAGCTAGCGTTTTAATTCATAATCCTGGCGGCAAACGGATGTGCGCATGGCGTTTGCCGTTATTCATGGCGGGACACGGGAGGGCGTCAATCCTTCCTTCCTGTGCTCCTTTGAAAGGGTTAGCGATCTTGCTTTTCGGGTTGACACGGTTTTGTGCATTTCTGGTTCCCTGGTTTTCGCCGATGTGCGACGTTAATCTTGGGCTAGAAGAGAGCAATCTGCCGCCAGGCAAACTCCCAACGGAGGTTACGCTGAGAATGAGACTCGACAGGCAGCGCGCTATCCTCGTCCTTGTCCTCTCCGGCCTACTGGCACCCGCACTATGGGCGCAGGGCACTCGAGAGGACTATCAAAGAGCTGAGAAATTTCTTCCGGGTAACTTACGACACAGGCTTTATGTCGCCGACGTGGCTCCTCACTGGATCGCCAAATCCAATCGTTTCTCGTACCGCAAGGCCAGTCCCAAGGGAAACGAGTTCTTCTTGATCGACTCGGCGCAAAACACCGCCAAGCCGGCGTTTGACCAGACGCGCCTCGCAGCCGCTCTCTCCAAAGAGACAAAACGCGAACATAAGCCCTTGGAGCTGCCGTTCGACACTTTCGAGTTTTCCGAGGACGGCAAGTCCATTCGTTTCCAAATCGAAAGTACGCCGTGGAACTGCAGCGTCGAGACCTACGAATGCAAAGAGGCCCACGAGGTGGCCGTCGGCCAGTATGAACAAGCATCGCCCAGCAAGGAATGGATCGCGTATGTGAAGGACTTCAATCTGTACGTTCGCTATGTGCCGACGGGCGAGGTTGTACAGCTTACGCGCGACGGTGAACCGGGCTGGGAGTACGCCACTGCGATCAGCTCGCTCCGTCCCATGGTGGCGCAAGAAACGCAGAATCCGAAGCAGAACGCGGCGGTGTTTTGGTCGCCGGATTCGTCGAAGCTGATCACCTACCGGATGGACACGCGCAATGCGGGCCGATTCACGAACCTGCAATTTGTTCCTCCCGGCCAGCTTCGCCCCAGAGCGTTCAGCGTCGTCTACCCATTGCCGGGAGAAGCCCTGCCGAAGGCGGAGCCGATTATCTTCGACGTCCGAAGCGGAAAACGCGTTGACGTAAAAACCGATCCCCTGGAGGTACGGTTCCAAGGCGGACCAGGATTCGACTGGTTTCCAAACAGCAAAGGCTTTTACTACGACCACAGTGAACGCGGTGAGAAAAGCATCGAGCTGCGCACCGTGGATCCCGAGACGGGAGAGCAAAAGGTTGTAATCCGAGAAAAGTCCGATCACTACGTCGATCCCGGAGAGACTTTTTCCCGCTTTCTTCAAGACTCCGGCGAGGTGCTATGGTCGTCGGAACGCGACGGCTGGAATCATCTGTATCTCTACAACCAGAAGACTGGCGAACTCAAAAACCAGGTAACTCAGGGACAGTGGGTTGTGCGCCAGATCGTTGACGTCGACGAAAAATCGCACCGCGTCTATTTTCTGGCCAACGGACGCGAGAAAGATGAAGACCCCTATCAAACTCACTTTTACACCATCGGCCTTGACGGCAAGGGCTTAACGTTGCTGACTCCCGAAGACTCCAACCACACGGTGAGCATGTCTCCGGATCATTTGTACTTTGTGGACAACACCTCAAGGCCGGATTTGCCGGCGCAGTCCGTTCTCCGCAGCGCCAAGGACGGCGCGCAGATTCGCGTCCTGGAGCAAACCGATGCGAACGAATTGCTCCAGACGGGTTGGAAGTATCCGTCACCTTTTCGTGGCAAGGCCAAAGATGGCACGACCGATCTCTACGGATTGATTTGGCGGCCATCCGTCTTCGACGCGACCAAGAAATACCCCATCATCGAGATGGTCTATACCGGCCCGCAGGCCTTCTTCGTGCCGAAAACGTTTGGAGCAGCGATACGCAGCCTGCAATCGGTCGCGGAACTGGGTTTCGTCGTAGTCATGGTAGACGGCCGAGGTACAACGGGACGCTCGCGGGCCTTCCACGAATTCTCCTACCACAATCTGGGTGGAGCATTCGAAGATCATGTTGCCATGATCCAACAGATGGCCGCGCAAAACCCTTACATGGACATTACGCGCGTCGGAGTCTTTGGGACCTCGGCTGGAGGATACGGAGCCGCCCACGCCATGCTTGTTTTTCCAGACTTTTACAAGGTTTGCGTTTCCATTTCGGGAGATCACGACGCGAGACTAGATAAAGCCTGGTGGAACGAGCTGTACCAGGGGTACCCAGTCGGATCCGACTATGCGGAGCAGTCCAACGTCACCCTGGCTGACAAGCTGCAAGGACATCTATTGATCGTCCATGGCGACATTGATGACAATGTTCACGTTGTAGAGACGATGCGATTTGCGGACGCTCTGATGAAAGCAAACAAAGACTTCGACATGCTGATCGTTCCGAATATGTATCACGGCGAGGGTGGGAATTTGTACCTGGTTCGCCGGCGCTGGGATTACTTCGTCAAAAACCTCCTGGGCGCGACGCCGCCCGCCAACTTTGAAATCCACGAGGACCGGGAACCCGCTCCCGTACGTCCACGACAATGAGCAGGCTCTCGAGGTCTGCTTGGTTGGGCACGATCGGAACACTGATTGGCGCAGGCGCGTCTCCACAGGAACTGCCGAAAGCGCCCAAGGCCGAAGTGATCACCGTAACTCCCAAGCCCGGCTTCTTCACCGAGCCTTCGATTGCCGTCAACCCCAACAAAGCCGAGCAGGTTGTCGCCGCCTTTCAGGACAATGCGCACATTGCCTATTCGGTGGACGCGGGTCACCGTTGGCAATTGGCCACCGGGATCGAGCCACAGAACTATCGCGTTTCGGGCGATGTCTCGGTTACCTATGATAATGAGGGGCGCGCCTTCATCTGCTATATCGCCTTCGACAAACTAGGGACTTTTAACTACTGGGGCCACAATTCGTCGCGAAACGGTATTTATGTTCGCCGGTCTCTGGACGGCGGAGCGACGTGGGAGTCGCATGACGTCGCCGCCACCGAACAGCCGGATGAGTCTACTGTTCCTTGGGAAGACAAGCCCTACATCGTCGCGGACACTGGGCGCGGACCTTACGCCGGTAACCTGTATATCGGCTGGACGAGATGGACTCTGGCTGATTCCGAATTGCTTTTTGTTCGCTCTACCGATCATGGGAAGACCTGGTCCAAACCGATCGAGATTGACAGCACACGTGGCCTGCCACGCGATGACAACGGCGCCATCGAGGGGTTCGCTGGCGCCGCCGCGCCAGACGGCACTCTTTACGCGGTATGGACCGACGGGGGTCACGTCGTTTTCACCAGTTCTCACGACGGCGGCCTGACCTTCTCTCGAACGCGAAACATCATCGATACCGCGCCGACGATGTTCACGATTCAAGCCGTCGCGCGTGCGAATGGATTTGCGCAAATCGGCATCGACCCGCGAGGCGGCCCGAAAGGCGGTCGACTGTTTGTGACGTGGAGCGATTACCGCAACGGAGGCGTCGACGTATTTTGTTCGACCTCCGCGGATCACGGCGAAACCTGGACTCCAGCAATCCGCGTCAACGATGATCCGGTGCATAACGGCGCCGATCACTTCTTTCAGTGGTTGGCGGTGGATCCCGCTGACGGTGCCGCGTACATCCTCTTCTATGATCGTCGCCGCGATTTGAAAAATCGCAGGCAAACTGTGACACTCGCGCGGTCAACGGATAGTGGCAGAACTTTTCGAGACTACGCATGGACCGACCAACCGTTTGACGCACAGGGCGTCTTCATGGGCGATTACACGGGGATCACTGCTCTGAATGGGCGCGTGTATGGTGTCTGGACAGAGAAGCCTGAAAACAAATCTTCGCGAGATACTATCATTCGAATTGGGGTCGCAGACTTCAACGTCGAGAAAGACTCCCAGGCAGCCTCGCAAACCGAACACGCAGCAAAAAATGCCCGTCAATAAAGAGTCAGCCGGAAGCGCCCCAGATATCTCCAACCGTGAAGCCCGTCGGAAATGGATCGTCCGGATCGACAACATAATTGGCGATGCCTGTGATCCAGGCGCGCCCGCTGATCGTCGGGACGACAGCGGTGTAGGAGCCCACGCGCGCTTGCGCGACCAGCTGGCCAGTGAATGTAGTCCCGAGGATGCCCTCGTGCACAAAATCCTGGTGGAACGGAAGCAGTCCCTTTGCGTGCAACGCTGCCATCTTCGCGCATGTCCCCGTGCCACACGGAGAACGGTCTAGAGCTCCAGTCCAGGACGAAGGCCGCGTCCAATCCAGTTTTCCCGTGGAAACAACAACTGCATTTCTGCGATGCGATCTAGGATGCGCGGGCGGAGCAGACAACTGCGAAATCGTGATTCCCGAGATTGCCGGGTTTTCCGGATGTGCCACAGGCAATTGCTCCTGCGCAGCGGCTTTGATCATTTCCCCGATTCGAACAATATCCCGCGCTTCGTCTGGCGCCAGCCGTAATCCCAAAGGAGCGGCCTCCGCAATCACGTAGAACATGCCGCCGTACGCAACATCGACCTGCACTGTGCCTAAATCTCGAACCTCGATAGGTTTGTCGAGATACACTGCAAAGCAGGGGACACTGCGGAACGTAACCCGCGTGACCTTCCCGTTTGTTATTTGCGCTTCTACCTCCACAAGCCCAGCCGGGGTCTCAAGTTTAAGTTTTGTGATGTTTCCAGACGCGTGAATCATTCCCGTTTCCAGCAAGACGGTGACGACACAGATCGTGTTCGTGCCTGACATCGGCGGGTATTCCGTCTGCTCCATGATCACGAACCCAGCGTCCGCTTCGGGGTGCGTCGGCGGAAGAATCAGGTTGCAGTTTGACGCCGGATATCCGCGCGGTTCCCGCAGCATGAGCTTGCGCAGGTCGTCCGCATGCACTTCCAGATACTTCATTTTCTCGAACATCGTTTTGCCGGGAACATCGCGCACGCCGCCGATGATTACGCGTCCCGGTTCACCGCACGCATGCGCGTCGATGGCAGAAATCATTCGCGTGAATTGCAAGACTCCTCCTCAAAGGGTTCCCCAGCATTTCTTCGGAATACCCTCGGAACCGTGAGAGGCAAATCAGCGAGGCTGGTCACTCTCCATCCCTATCCGTCACACGTCGCGCTTCCGCCGAGCGCGCGAGCAGGTAGTACACGGGTATCCCCGCGATCACGATCACCAGACCCGGCCACGTCGTCGATGCGCGATAGATGAACAAGGCCAAAAGGATCACCGCCGCTCCCAGAATATATAAGCCTGGAAGGAACGGGTAGCCGAACGCGCGGCATGGCCGCTCGGCCTGTGGCTTCGTTATGCGCAGGCGGAAGATTCCCACGATCGTGAGAATGTAAAAGATCAGCGCCGCCGAGATAATGTAGTCGAGTAAATTGCTGTAGAGGTTGCCATAGGTGTGGGTAGCGACGTCGTAGGTGCGCGGCAGCGCCAGAAAGGCCGCCCAAATGCCCTGGATGAGGAGTGCGTGTGCCGGAACGCGCGCCTTGTTCAACCGTCCGGCTGCTGGAAAGAACAGGCCGTCGCGAGCCATGGCGTAGTACGTTCGAGCACCGGCTAGAGTCAAAGCATTCACCGTGCCCGTCGTGGAAACCATAATGGCCGCAGCCATCAACCCGGCGCCAACCACAGGGAACATCGTTTGAAGCATTGCGGTCGCCACGCGGTCGGAGGCCGCGTGCTGGATCGCAGAGAGTGGCAGCGTCACGAGATAAGCCACATTGGCTAACATATACAGCGCCATCACGATGGCCGTGCCAATGGCGAGAGACAGCGGCAGGGTTCGCTTCGGATTCTGAACCTCTCCAGCGGTGAAGGTAATGTCGTGCCACGAGTCTGCGGAGAACAGCGACCCTGTCTGAGCCACGCAAATGGCGATGAACAATCCGAAGGCGGTAGTTGCGTCTAGTCCCGGAGCGATCCGTGAGACTCCCCGTGCAGTCCATCCATGGCTGAAGTTATCCCGTACCGCCGCGGAATTCCAGCCCCGGGTGAGGCCAAGCACGATCAGCGCAAGTAGGGCAGCGGTCTTGGCGACGGTGAACACATTTTGAACGTTCTTGCCATATTGCAACCCGCGGTTGTTAGTCCAAGTCAAGATCGCAATCAATGCAATTGCCACTACTTGCGCAGTGGATAGGGAAAGGGCATAGCCCTGCGATACATGGATTGGAGCTACTAGATAGTGGCTCTCAGACACCCACGGAAACAACACGCCGCTGAACCTGGCAAAGGCGATCGAGACTGCCGCGATGGTGCCGGTTTGAATCACCGTGCAGAGAGTCCAGCCGTATAGGAAACCCCATAGAGGGGAGAACGCCTCCTTAAGGTAGACGTACATGCCCCCGGCGCGGGGCATCATTGCCGCCAGTTCCCCGTACGATAGCGCTCCGGCGATAGTCAGCGCTCCGGCCACAGCCCATGCCATCAAAAGCCAGTTGGCGCTTCCAATCTGGCGGCCCATGTCGGCCGAAACGATGAAGATACCCGACCCGATCATGACCCCCACGACCACCATCACGGAATCGAACAAGCCCAGACCGCGCGCGAACGTCGTTGGCGAGGAGTTGGCGGCAGAGGTTGATTTAGTCAGGGATGACCTCACGGTTGTGCAGCTTCCTTGTGGGAGAGGTATTAGGTTAGCCGTCGAGAAAAAAAGGAGCCAACAGAAAGAAAATTTGTATACTATATCCAATGAACTTGCAATATCGATTCCTCTTCAGGTGCGCTTAGGCGTGAGAATTGTGATGACGCGCGGATATTTCATACAGAAGGATCTGCGCTGCCGTGTCACCCCCTCTTCTTATCCAAATTCTCATCTTGTTGAAGAACCGCTCGCTACGCCTATTTCACGCCGCGATTTCGGGCGGTGGGCAGGCATTGCTGCGGCGATAACCTTATCTTCTTCGTCGTTGCTCGGGTGCTACACGGCCTCGGTCCACGAATCAAAGCCCGGAGACCAAACCCCGGACAAGGCCGGAGGCGGCTTGACCGCGGACCAGGCGCAAGAAGTGGAAGCTCGGTTAGCCAATGTCATTCGCAAATACGGGAATCGCCTATCGGAAGAGCAACGCCAGCATCTTCGCCGAATCCTGACCTACAACGAAAGGATGCTTGTCTCGATTCGCACTTTTCCCCTGCAAAATGGCGATCCACCGGCGAGCGTTTTGAAGATTTCTCTCATCCGCCAGGCTGACCCAGCCAAGCCGGCGTCGGTGGCCGCTGAAGGGTCTCTAGGTGGCGGCGCCAGCGCGAACGAGAAGCAGGTCTAAGTCGTGGCGTTGCCTTCCGAAGAGAAGCTGTTCTTAACTGTGCGCGAACTCAGCGACCTTATTCGCGCGCGGAAACTCTCGCCGATGGAGCTCGCGGAAGGTTATCTCGCGCGAAGCGAACGGCTGGGCCCAAAACTAAACGCTTATGCAAACTTGACCAGCGAGTTGGCATTGCGTCAGGCCCACGCTGCACAGAAGGAAATCGCATCTGGCCATTATCGAGGGCCATTGCACGGCGTTCCGTACGCAGTAAAGGATCTCGTAGCGGTCGAAGGCTATCCAACGACGTGGGGCGCACGCCCGTACGCGAAGCAGAACTTTGATTTCAACGCCACCATCATCGAGCGATTGAACAACGCAGGCGCTGTGATGCTTGGGAAAGCAGCCATGATCGAACTGGCTGGGGGACTTGGATACTCCACTGGTGCCGCCTCGCTGAGCGGCCCGTCGAAGAACCCCTGGAACACCGACTATTGGACCTGCGGCTCGTCGAGCGGTTCAGGTGCCATCGTTTCAGCGGGCCTTGCGGCCTGGGCACTTGGCTCGGACACGCGCGGATCGATCATCTGTCCCTCGGCGTGGTGCGGCGTTTCTGGCATGAGGCCGAGCTTTGGGCGGGTTAGCCGCTTCGGAGCGATGACGATTGCGTGGTCCATGGACAAACTCGGGCCGATGGCGCGCAGCGCGGAGGATTGTGGAATCGTGCTCTCCGTCATCGCGGGTCACGATCCTCGAGACTATCATTCGCTTCCTTCCGGTGTAGCCGAATTCAAATACACAGCCGAAGTCAAATCGCAGGCGAAGCCCATTCGCATCGGCCGCCTCACCAATGTTTGGAGAGAGATGGATCCTGGGCTTGATATCGCCATAAACGATGCGCTCAAGGTGCTTTCGAAAAACGGCGCTGAGATCACCGACGTAGAGATTCCCGATGGGCCTTACGAGGAAGCTGCTGAGCTCACGATCCTGATCGAAGCCGCTTCGGCGTTTCAAGATTTGATTGCCAGTGGACGGTGCGCCGAACTGGCCGATCCAGTAGGCCAGATCAACGGCTACGCCAGCGAACAGTTTTCCGCGACGGACTATCTCCAAGTGCAGCGCGTGCGAAGCTTCTTGCAGAAACAAATCGACAGACTTTTCGACAATTTCGACGTTCTCGCCACCGCCGGAGAATCGTCGGCAGCCGCGCCACTCAATAGTCCGCCAGATGAAGATTCCTCCGGACCAATCGCCAGGCGAGAGCCCGACGGAATCTCAAGTCTGTGCGGGCTGCCCGCGATCAGCGTTCCATGTGGCTTCCACAAAAACAAACTACCCTTCGGCATACAGTTTATCGGGCGGGCGCTGGGCGATCACGCGGTGATTGAGGCAGCTAAGTTGTTCCAAACTCACACCGATTGGCATCGCCAATGGCCACCGATCAACTAAGCCATCCCACCCGAAATCTATTTGAATCCTGCGGCATCCCACTTTTGGAGAGTGTCCTGCACCAACGCCTTCACTTTGGCGACCACTTTCTTGAAATATTCATCGGCTTTGGCTTGGCTGCGATCTTTCGGCAATCCCTGGTCCTCCGTATAAAGCAAGATTGTTGACGGAAAAGGAGTCGCCGACCAGCCATCGCCCGGCGACGGCAGAGCGGTGGCCATGTCCTTACCGGTGAAGAGGTCCCAATGCACTAGTTTCGGATTGGCCGATTGAACCATCGCGGTTTCCTCGTTTGTCGCATGACCGCCATTTTCGCCAAAGACCTGCCGCGTGATGTCGTTGGCAAGAATCCACCAATTGATAACCAGCGTGTTGACTTTGTATTGCAGGGAGATCTCCGTCGCCAACTGCTGCAGAATGCCAACCTGAGGGCCGTGGCCGTTGAGTATCACGATGTTCCGGAAACCGTTGTCCACCAGCCCTACCAACACGGCGCGGACATAGATGCGGAAGGCCTCTTCCGGAATGTGCAAGCTGCCGGGATAGGGAGCGAGAATGTCGGTAACGCCATAAGGAATGTGCGGGGCAATCAGCGCATTGACGTCACCCGCGATGGCATTGGCGATCGCGACGGGCACGGTATTGTCCGCGCCGTTGTTAATAAAGCCGTGCGCCTCCAGCGTGCCCACCGTAAGGATCACGGTTTTGACCTTGACGGGGACAAGCCGCTGAAATTCCTTCCAGTTGAGATCGTCCATCGACCGCGAAGACGGCTGCTGCGCAAGAACGCTCACAGGTAGAGTTAAAAACAAGACGAATACAACCGTGCGAAACATAGTTTGCCCCCTTAGGAAAGAATTCGCCGTTCAGCTCGGCTCCTGCGCAAAACGTTTTCCGAATTGCCACCAGCTCTGCTCCGAAGACCGGCTCACTTTGCTCGCGACTCTAGCCGCCTTGTCATGAGCGCGAGCCACCTTTGGACGATGAACCGCGCGCTCCCCGAATGAGCCATGCTCGGTTGAGCTTCGACATCCTGCTTTTTAACCGACCGATTGGCAATAAGAGAAGCTTACACCGGCTCACTTCGAGAATTCCTGCGCGTACTTCGAATATGCCTTAGCAGGCCTTCGCGATTCAGTATCACTGGTCTCTTTTCGGAACGGAGGCTTGCGACGCCGTGGGGCGGAGCGTTTAGGCCAAAGTGTAGAGAGGGGCCAGCGAGGACGAGGGTCTTTGTTATTTGTCGAAACTGGGTTATTCGTAGTGCAGAGAGACCAGCGGGTCCACCTGCGTGGCTTTGCGAGCTGGGAACAGACATGCTGCTAAACCAACAGCGAGAATGAGAGCTGCGACGGCGGAAAACGTCCATGGGTCCATCGCTGAGACACCAAAGATTTGGCTGGCCATAAAACGCGTCATAGCAAGGCTCGCTGCCAATCCGGCTATCGTTCCCGTGAGAACGAGAGTCAAGCCCTTATTGAGCACCATACACAGAACATCGATCTGTTGCGCCCCCAGAGCCATGCGGATGCCGATCTCCTGCGTTCGCAGTGAAACTGTGTATGCCATGACGCTGAAAATGCCAATCAAAACCAGGATGAATCCGATAGCGGCGAAGGTTGTCAGGATAATTAGCGTGAACTGTGGTCCGGCGTAATACCACCGCCTCAAAAAAGTCTCAATAGACCCAGTGTCCGAGAGGGCGACATCGGGGTCCATTGCCGTTATCTCCCGTCGAAGGCTTGCCAAAGTCAATTCCGGTTTTCCGGCAGACCTAACCATGATTCCGCGTGAACCTGTACCCGTGATTGTATACGGAAAATAGACCTCAGGTTTTGGAGCGTCCCGCAAGCCATTGTTCTTGGCGTCCGCCGTGACACCGATGATTTCAAAGTAGGCATCACGGGGCCAATCCGCAGCGTAGTCTTCGAAGCTGCTAAACTTAATGGTTTGACCGATAGGATTCTCGTTTACGAAGTAAGCGCGAGCGAGTGTTTGGTTGATCACGGTTACATGCCGAGCCGACAGTACGTCGCTTCGCGAAAGAAGTCTGCCGCGCAGCAGGTGTCGACCGAGGGTCTGAAAATAGCCCTCACTACACATGTCAAATGTAGTACCCCAAGGCTCAGAATGCGTTTTTCCGGGGACAGCCACCTCGGTCCAACCGAATGAATAAGGCGGAAACGAGGTAGCCTCAGTGGACGCGATCACTCCTGGAATAGCGGCCACCCGATCGAGCACCTCCAGGAAGAAAGCTTTTTTCTGATAAGCGGTATCGTACCGGCCTTCGGGGAAGGATAGTTGCGCGTAAACAACATTCACGGGGTCAAAACCGATGTCCACTTGTTCGAGGAAGTGTAGAGTGCGCAGCACAAGCCCCGTAGCTACCAACAACATAATGGACAGCGCGACTTCCGCGATTACTAGGCCGGAGCGCAACTTTCCGCGCCGAAAGTCCCCGGTTGCACCTTTCCCGCCCCCCGTAAGATCAGTGTGAAAGTTGCGCCGTACACCATGGAGCGCGGGTGCAAGTCCGCAGAACAAACTCGTCACCACAGAAACTCCGATGGCAAACAACAGTGTCGCTGGCCTAAGTGCAATCACAACTTCGGAAGGGATCAAATCTGGTGGAATCGCGGCCACCACGCCTTTCAATCCCAAAAAGGCGAAGAGGCATCCCGCAATACAGCTTGCTGCTGCCAAGAGACAACTCTCAACCAACAATTGCCTGACCAACCGGCCTTGCGTTGCGCCCATCGAGGCACGGATTACAATCTCCTTTTCACGCACTGTCGCGCGAGCCAGCAAGAGATTTGCAACATTGCTACAAGCAATCAGGAGCAGCATGGAAACGGCCGCCATCATGGCAAAAAGCGTCACTTTAAAACGCCCAACAGACTCACTGGTCAGGGAATTGACCACCAGCCTGTAATTCGTGCGAAACCATGCGGGATAGGTCCTTTCGAGTCCCTTCACAACCACCCCAAGATCTGCAGAGGCAGCTTCGAGACCCACGCCTTGTTTGAGGCGTCCGACTGTCCACACTTCGTTCGGCTGCACGCCAAATCCAGTAATGAAGGTGGACCTGCTCAGTTCAAGCGGCATCCATACTTCACAGTCGCCGAATCGGAATCGTGGAGGCATGATGGCCACCAGCGTTCTGGGCGTTCCATTAAGATTCAGCGTAGTTCCGAGGATCTTCGCGTCCCGGTTGAACAGCTTGCTCCACAATCTGAAGCTCATAACGAACACAGGCTGAGAACCAGGTTTCCCATCTTCTGGTGTGATCCGACGACCCAGAAGCGGTTCGACGCTAAGGAATTCAAAGGTGTTCGGTGTCACCCACCCGCCAAAGAATTGTTCCGTCGCTGCGGTACCCCTATAGTGAACACCTGTGTAGGCGAGCCCAATCATGTCTTCGAATGTGTGGTTTTGTTCTTTGAAATCGAGAAAGACCGGGACAGGGAACCGCGGAATACCGATTTGGTTAGGCAAGAGAACCGAGGGGGTCGCCAATCGGTCGGCGTTGTTGTACGGGAGGGGATTGAGCAGAACACTGTCGACGACGCTGCAAATCGTGGTGGTCGCGCCAATGCCCAAGGCAAGCGTCAGGATAGCGATGACCGTAGAGCCGGGGTTCTTCCTCAGCACCCGCAGCCCATAGCGAAGGTCCTGGCCAAGGCTCGTCATCTCTTACACACTCTCGCGACTCCGATTGATTTTCTATATCCCCTTAAGAGATTTGGAGCAAGCACTTTTGTCAAACCGAGATACGAAACGACAGTAGAGCGGGTGGACCACCCAAACCGCTAGGAGTTATGGCTGCTCGAATCGTCTTGGCTGTTCATTGGCTGGCAGTTCGACGAAATGTTCTCCGCAGAGTTGTCGGGGAGTCGGTCCTGCCGGCGTCGGCACGTCGGTTAGCTTTGTGAGCAGCTGCTCGTTCGCTAAGCCGCAGGGCGCCCAACCCATTGCGACCACTTCACAGCGGCGGCCGGACGTTGGTGTATTCGTAGCGCATGGAGTGGTGGTTCACGTCTGGCTTATCCCCAGACTCCGTAATCTCAAGTTCCTGACGCAGAGGGAGGCCTCTGCGCTTGGAAATCCAGAGCTGACCATCGGACTTGATTCCCCAATCCTCCCTTTCCGAGTGCGTGCTGTACACTGCTGCCGGTTCACCATTTGACCGGTTCATCGCGCAGATAGCGGCAGGTGTATTTGCTGCTTTTGATGTTTTGCTCCTCCATCTTTTTCACTTGTTCCACGGTCACAAGGTTCCGTCTCCAACTACCGACCCCCTTTGCGTACGCCGCTTCGCCGACGTAGATCGTTTCGGAGTAGGTGGTATCCCCCGCCCGCGGTTTGCTCCCATCCTTGGAAACGGGACTCATGGTGCGGTAGATGTGACTGGGCGTAGCGAAGACCTTGTTCATAGCGTCCAAAACCGGCTGGCAGTTGCCTTGGGCGGCCAGCGGTGTTGCGCCCATCCGCGCAATCCCGAATGACAGCACAACTACGTTGCCTAACCACCGGATCCGCTTCCCTTCTATGGAGTGAACCAATGGACTTTGGATTTTCATAAGTGTCTCCCTTTCTAGCGAGCCGGCGCGCGCGACGCCGCCTTCTCGGTGAGTGACGCGACCTTTTCCAGAGAGACCAGATCATTGGCACCAGTCACATCGACCGCAACGATGACTTGATACGGTCCCTTTTCGCGCCCGCAGCTTGTTTCGAGTGCCAGCCCGCTGCCCTTCACACTGCCCGGGGGAACCCTGGTGGCACACCTTGAGCCGTTGAGCTCCTTTTCTTGAATCTGATATCCTTGCTTGCGGAGACGCGCCGTAAGCTCCTGCCGCTGCTTCTTTCCTTCTTCTGTCACTTGCAACGTGTTGTAGAAAATCCATACCTTGCGCGTCCCCACCGTTTGTTCACAACTCCAAAAATCTCCGTTACGACCTTGCTTCGGATTTTTTGGGGTGAAGATTCCCATCGGATGACCAACACTGCCCCCGATGGCCGCCCCCAACTCTGCCGGCGAGAGAAGATTGCATGCCTTCATGGAATCCTGCTGGGCCAAGGCTGCGGCCGGCCAGATCAGCACCACTAGGAAAGCGATCCGGGAGCGAATGCAGACTTTTGACATGTTTTTTCTCCTCATAAAGCGGGGGTCTTCTGTCTTCTTCTCGAGACGGTCGCTAGCGACCGAATCCAAGAACGTGATCTTCAGCGTTCCAGTAAATTGCTCAGCGAGTTTTGAAGACGCCGAAGCAGCGCTCCTCATTAAGCCCGATAAAAAGAACTGCCTGAGCTTGTTCTGAAATATTGGCGTGAAGGCATGGCGAACCTCCTATTCGTTACCGTACGGACGGCAAGGCCTAACGCATCCCTCGCAGAATCTCCAATGTTCATCGCGGCGACTTTCAGGCTACACGCACAAAAACGTCAATGCCCTGGCACGCATTTGGAGGACATCCAGCAGTCACCATCCAACTGACAGAGGAATCTAGACTTAGAGCCCAAATCGGTGGCTTCACCAGGGTGCTTGCGGCTTCCCCTTCTCGTGCCAGGCTGCGATGAATTTAAGCAAAGCCATGCCGGACTCTGCACGCGCCGTCGGGGTTGTTCGTTTCGGACCGTACGAGGCCGATTTTCTGGGGGCGGAACTTCGTAAGAACGGGAAGAGATTAAGCTCCAAGCGAAACGCGAATCGCCCAGTTCTGTCGTTCGCAGAGATTGGTTGCGCGCGGTGTTCGGCTTTACTTCCTGGAATAGAACTTCTGGACCGGTTCACAGAGATCGCCAGAACTGGCCCGCACGAGTAGTATGATGTCGTTTGCGGAACTCAGGAGATTGCCTGGTGCCTGCGCCAGCCGGTTCGATTTCATGCTCGTTTCTGCCTCTGCAAATTGAGGCGCTGGTAAAGCGCTTCGGCCAAGTGACTGCCGTCGATGGCATCACGCTCGAACTCCGCAATGGCGAAACCCTGGGATTGCTCGGGCCGAATGGGGCGGGCAAGAGCACGCTGATCCGCAGCACCGTGGGTCGAGTGGTTCCGGATGCAGGCCGAGTGGCGGTCTTTGGTTCTACTGCGAATTCAACCGCAGCCCGCGCCGCGCTCGGGTGGGTGCCGCAAGAGCTGGCGCTTTATCCGCGACTCACGTGCAAGGAAAATCTGGAAGCTTTCGGTAGCTACCATGGGCTGGCTGGGAGCGGGCTGCAGCAAGCCGTCGCATGGTGCCTTGACTGGTCGTCGCTTCAAGACCGAGCAGGAGAGCTGGCCAAAAACCTCTCCGGCGGGATGAGGCGGCGCCTGAATATGGCAGCCGGAATCATCCATCGGCCCAAGCTGGTCCTGATGGATGAACCCACCGTCGGAGTGGATCCACAGTCACGCAATCGTATCTTCGAGATGATCGAAAAGCTCCACGGCGAAGGGACTGCCATCATCTATACCACGCACTATATGGAGGAAGCGGAGCGGTTGTGCGATCGCATCGCCATCGTTGACCACGGGCGCATCATAGCCCTGGGCACCAACGCAGAGCTTGTCGAGAACACCTTCGCTTCGCGCAGCCAGATATTGGCACGCTTCACGAGCCAGGACGGCGGAGTTAGCGCATGGGTGAAGCATCGCGGAGGGCGTTTGGTTGACTCGACCGCAGAGTTCACCGTCGAACGTCCCACGGAAATTGCCGGCTTGCTCGATGATGCAGCCAGGGCGGGCCTCGAAGTGGTTGACGTATCGCTGCGCCGCCCGAACTTGGAGTCGGTGTTCCTGCATCTGACGGGAAGGGAGCTGCGCGAATGATCTTCCCCATCATCCGAACTGCCATGGTTTCCCTGCGCCGAGACCGCGCCGCGCTGGCCTTGAGTTTCATCTTGCCGATCGCCTTTTTCAGCATTTTTGCCGTCATCTTCGGCGGCCGGCGCGACTCCGTGCCGAAAATCACAGTCATCGTGGTGGACGAAGACCAGAGCCACACCTCGCAAAGACTAGTGCAGGGCCTGGTGCGCGAAGGCTCTCTGGTTATCAGAACGAGATCCGCGTCCAAAAACAAAGGTATACAACCACCGGAATATACGGCCGCCACGGCAGAAGCCGCAGTGAAGGCAGGCGAGGCACCCGTCGCGCTGATCGTACCCCATGGTTTCGGCGAGAATCCAATTTCTTTCCGCGGAGGCCAAGACCGCCCGACGATTCAACTGCTCAACGACAAGAGTGACATGGTGGCGTGGCAGATGGTCGCGGGCCTTTTGCAAAAGGTGGCTATGACTTCCATGCCGGACGTCATGGCGGAGCAAGGATCAAAGTACGCGGATCAGTTCGTAGGGGGATTCACTCGGGAACAACGCAAACGGATGGATGAGAGCCTTGAGCAGTTGCGTCAACATGAGAACGCGGGAATCCGTACGGATGAAAACGCCGCGAGCAATGGGCCAAGCAGCGGCGGGATCATCGCGGTCAAGGCCCGCGCTGTCGTCGGAGAGAATAAGAACAATCCGATGGTGTCTTTCTATGCCGCCGCTATCGGCGTGATGTTCCTGCTCTTCACAGCGAGCGGTGCGGCCGGGTCGCTATTGGACGAAGCCGACAGCGGCACCTTGGAGCGCGTACTCAGTTCCCGTGTAACTATGACGAAGCTCTTGGCGGGTAAACTGGCGTTCAGCACTCTGCTGGCATTCTCACAACTGGTAGTGATGTTCGTCTGGGCCTGGGCCGTCTTCAAGCTCGATTTCCTGGACCACATCCCCGGTTTTGTGGTGATGGGTGTCTGCACCTCTTTCGCAGTGGGCGCTTTTGGCATGCTATTGGCCAGCATCTGCCGCACGCGGGCGCAACTGGGAGCACTCTCGACGCTGGTGATTCTCATCATGTCTTCCGTTGGTGGCAGCATGTTTCCCCGCTTTCTTATGCCAGACGCGATGCAGAAAGCTGGATTGCTGACGATCAACGCTTGGGCCATCGATGGTTTCACCAAAGTGTTTTGGCGGGATGAGCCGGTTTCGCACCTTTGGCCGCAGGTCTTAGTACTTCTCGCCATTGGGGTTGTGTTGTTTGTGATTGCCCGAAGAATCGCGCGGCGCTGGGAATACGTGTGAGTTAGTGCAAGCTTACAAGGCAAACTTGCTTACCTGTTACTCCCGCACTGACCGCGCGCTCCGAAAACCAGAAGACTCGAATCGGAAGGTCATCCACTTTGGCACCTACCCATGACTTCGTACCGCCACATCAATGCTGCGGTACCTGTGTTGTCAGATGATGATAAGACAGGGCTGAAATCAGGCTGAGGACGGCCTGAGGCGCGCGATTTGCGACAGTCACCCAGTCTGGATTCGTCAGAAAAGTGCATTCGCGAGGCGATAGAGTCCTCGGCCGATTCGCTCCAGTTCGCCGCGATCACGGAGTTCATACAGAGTACGAGGGCGAATGCCCAGCTGCAACGCTTCGCAACTTCGCAGCCTGCCTCCATGTTACCCAAAGGCTTTGCGGGCTGTAACCAGCGATGGACGAGTTGTCATGGTCGATAAACCTCTCGGAGGTCAGACCTATTCCCCGAGCCTTTTATCCATACCAAGTGTCAATAGATGCCATCTCAGTCAGAGCTGAGTCCCGATGAGTCTGCGGGGTGTGACGAGCGATGATCACCCTAACGTGACCATTGTAGCTCTAGCATTCGAGCGCGAGCAGGCTGTGTTTCCGAATCAGAACTCCACGCGCAGGGAGCCCTGGATAATACGCGGTCCCCCGCCGACGACGCCCGCGGTTGTGCCCACTGCGGTAGCGGTGCCGCTGCCCAAGGTCGATGTGATTTTGCCAAAGTTCCCGCTACTCTGGCTGCCAACCGGATTGGAAAAGTTGGTGTGG